>Ga0224508_10004201_pt1 | contig 11804 bp, 9 predicted proteins | sample SF_Jan12_sed_USG_4_FD_170157 | JGI IMG/M metagenome (GOLD analysis project Ga0224508, IMG submission 170157) | Sediment microbial communities from San Francisco Bay, California, United States - SF_Jan12_sed_USGS_21 | ecosystem: Environmental > Aquatic > Marine > Sediment | place: USA: California...
CCCGACGTCTCGGTTCTGCTTCCGGAAGGCCGACTCCCTTGGTCCGGACATTATGGCACCTACGCCGCCCCCTCCCTCTACGCGACCATCAAGTCCGCGGAGACCACGCTGGTCTTCGTCAACACCCGTGCGCAAGCCGAGGTGATGTTCCGCGAACTCTGGCGGCTGAACGAGGACAATCTGCCGATCGCGCTGCATCACGGCTCACTCGCGGTCGAGCAGCGGCGCAAGGTCGAAGCGGCGATGGCTGGAGGCCGGCTGAAGGCGATCGTCTGCACCAGCTCGCTCGATCTCGGCATCGACTGGGGCGACGTCGATCTGGTGGTGCAGATCGGCGCCCCCAAAGGTGTTTCGCGAATCCTACAGCGCATTGGCCGCGCCAATCATCGGCTGGATCAGCCGAGCCGCGCGCTCCTGGTGCCGGGCAACCGCTTCGAGGTGCTGGAGCGCCAAGCTGCGATGGATGCGATCCACGAGATGACCCTGGATGGCATGCCGCCACATCCGGGCGGCCTTGACGTTCTCGCCCAGCATATCACCGGCGTCGCCTGTTCCGCCCCGTTCGATGCTGACGCGCTTTACCAGGAGGTGATCACGGCGCATCCCTATCGCGACCTCGCGCGAAAAGATTTCGACGACGCGCTCGATTTCGTGGCCACCGGCGGCTATGCGCTTCAGGTCTATGATCGCTACCGACGGCTGCGCAGGGATGACGATGGGCGCTGGCGCATCTGCCATCCAAAGCTTGCCCAGCGCTACCGCATGAATATCGGCACGATCGTCGAGCAGCCGATGGTGAAAGTGCGCCTGAAGGGTCGCAGGCAAAGTCTCGGCGAGGTCGAGGAGTGGTTCATTCAGTGGCTGACGCCGGGCGACGTCTTTCAATTCGCCGGCCGCGCGTTGGTCTTCCAGGGCCTGCGTGAAAACACCGCCCTGGTCACGTTCGCACCCGCCGGCAAAGAGCCGAGCGTGCCGAGCTATATGGGCACGCGCATGCCGTTCACCACCCATCTGTCATCGAGGGTGCGCGGCTATCTCGCTGATCCCGCGAGCTGGCGCGGCTTTCCGGAACAGGTGCTGGAGTGGCTCCAAGCCCAGCTCGATCTCTCCTCCATGCCGGCGGCGGACGAGCTTTTGATCGAGACCTTCCCGCGGCGTGGAAAGTTCTACATGGTGGTCTACGCCTTCGTCGGCTGGAATGCTCATCAGACGCTTGCCATGCTGGTGACCAAGCGCATGGAGCGTTTCGGTCTGAAACCGGTCGGCTTCAACGCCAGCGACTACATGCTGTGCATCTGGGGCCTGGAGCCGATCGTCGATCCAGCTGCCCTGTTCGACGTCGACATTCTCGGCGAGGAGCTGGAGGACTGGATGGCGGACAGCAGCCTCTTGAAACGGACCTTTAGAAACGTCGCCGTGGTCGCAGGGCTGATCGAGCGCCGCCATCCAGGCCAGGAGAAAACCGGCCGGCAGGTGACCATCAATTCCGATCTGATCTACGATGTCTTGAGAAAATATCAGCCCGATCACGTCCTGTTGCGCGCGACCTACGCCGAAGCCGCGGTCGGCCTTTTGGATGTCAGGCGCCTCGCCGATTTCCTGACCAGCGTCCAAGGCAAGATCCGCCACAAGAACCTCGAAAAACTCTCGCCGCTCGCCTTGCCGGTGATGCTCGAGATCGGCAAGGAAGTCGTCCCCGGCGAGGCCGACGAGGCCGTGCTCAGAGCCGCGGCCGACGAGCTGATCGAGGAGGCCTTCGGCAGGGATGGCGAATAAGGTGGGAACAAAGGCTTTGAAACGGCGGCTGCGGTCATTAAAAGATCCAGACCTCGTCGTCGGCCCGGCGAAGCGAGCCATCAGCGGATAGCGCAACGTGCAAAGCCTTTCCCTTAACGCTCCCCATGACCGTCTGCTGGTCGACTGCTCCGGCGCTTTGGTCTGGCCGGACCAGAACCTCCTGGTGGTCGCCGACCTGCATCTGGAAAAAGGCTCATCCTTCGCGCGCAGGGGTTCGGCGATCCCGCCCTATGACAGCCGAGCGGCGATCGAACGACTGACCGAGGTGCTGAGGCGCTGGTCGCCGGCGCGCGTGATCAGCCTCGGCGATAGCTTTCACGATCCCGATGGTTCCAACCGACTGTCCACCGCCGATCGCCGGAGCATCAAAGACCTGACCTCCCGCCATGACTGGATTTGGATCTCGGGCAATCACGATCCCGCACCGCCGTCGGATCTCGGCGGGACGTCGGCCGACGAGATCACCATCGGCAAAATCACCTTTCGTCATCTACCGAGCTCGCGCAGCGAACGCATCGAAATCGCCGGTCACCTGCATCCGAAAGCGAGCGTGAGGGCGCGCGGACGCAAGGTGTCGCGCCCCTGCTTCGTTTGCGATCGCCGGCGTGTGCTCCTGCCCGCCTTCGGATGCTATGCCGGCGGCCTCAACGTCCTTGACCCCGCGGTCGCCACGCTGTTTCCAGACGACTACCGCGCCTATCTTCTCGGCAAGGATCGGATTCACATGGTGGCCAAACACCAGATCGAACATGCCGCTCATTAGTGCTGAGATCTCAGCTTGAAGGCGAGCATCAATCGACAGCAACTATCAGTTTAGCGCCAACAATACAGACCAACATCTCGGCGTTCATACTCTAGAATATATCGACTCCGATTCCTGTTAATCGGCGCACGACCAGGCGAAAACAGGCCCTTGACCGACCATCAATTCTTCATCCAAGCTCTTGATCACCCCTTTTTGCCACGGAAGTAACCGCATCGATCCACGCCCAAGCTCTGAAGCAAGGCTGACAAGCAAAAGCCAGCAGCCACGGCAGGTCGGGAAGCAGCGATCAGGCCTATTCCCGCCGGAAGAAGCAGGCTCCCGACGGCCGGATCGGTGTAGACCAGGAGGAGCAGGGAGGCACGGTCGATGGTCCGGTGGATTCAAAGCGGTGACAGCGCGCTGATGAATGGTCATCTGATGACGCTGGTTCACATAATCGCCGAAAACCTGAAGTGCGGTCGGCTCACGATCATCGCCCCGGACGGCGATGTCAGACATTTCGAAGGCGGCGTTGACGGCCCGGATGCCGTGCTGCAGCTGAACTCGCTGCGCGCCATTCGACGGTTCATGGCAGGCGGATCTCTCGGCTTTGCCGAAGCCTATCTCGATGGCGATTGGGACAGTCCGGATTTGCCGCGTCTGCTAGAGCTTCTGGTGCTCAACAATGACGCTTATCTCGACCATTTCTATGGCCGCGGCTGGTTTCGATGGCTGGCGCGGCTACGTCACCTCTTTCGCCCGAACTCCATACGCGGCAGCCGGCGCAACATTCTTGCGCACTACGATCTCGGCAACCGCTTCTATCAACATTGGCTCGATCCGAGCATGACCTATTCATCGGCCCGGTTCGAACGACCCGATGCCTCGTTGGAAGACGCTCAGACCGCGAAATATGCGAGCCTTGCCAACAAGCTTGCGCTGCACGAGGGCCATCATCTCCTGGAGGTCGGCTGCGGCTGGGGTGGCTTTGCCGAATTCGCCGCGCGCGAGGTCGGCGCCAAGGTCACCGCAATCACCATTTCCGATCAGCAGCACGCCTTTGCCGCAGAGCGCATTCAGTCCGCCGGGTTGAGCGAAAAGGTCGAGATCCGTCTTCAGGACTACCGGGACGTCGACGGACGGTTCGACCGCGTGGCCTCGATCGAAATGTTCGAAGCGGTCGGCGAATCTTACTGGCCCGTCTACTTCGACAAGCTCGCCGGCATCGTGCAGCCGGGCGGCGTCGTCGGCCTGCAGGTCATCACCATCGCCGATCATTACTACGAAACCTACCGCCGCGGCGCCGACTTCATCCAACGACATGTGTTCCCCGGCGGCATGCTGCCTTCGCCCGCGGCCTTGCAACAGCAATGGGAGGGCGCCGGTCTGCAAAAGCTGTCGGAGACCACCTTCGGCCTCGACTATGCAAAGACCCTGGCGATCTGGAACCGGCGCTTTCAAGCGGCTTGGCCGGAGCTGCTGCAATTAGGGTACGATCAGCGTTTCAAGCGGCTTTGGCAGTACTACCTCGCCTATTGCGAAGCCGGCTTCAAGGCGGGCTGGACCGACGTCTGCCAGATAGCGCTGCGCCGCGCCTAGGTGGCGTGGCCACATCATTCGATTCCATCAGTGTTCTTGAATTGGGCATGCAATCAAAGCGTTACACCGCGCGGCAAGTGAATCTTCCGGTGCGGCCGCCCCCTTACCGCCCCGACGGGCTTTCCTTCGGCGACAGTTTTCGCCGTCCGGCGATCTTGAACCGCTCCGCCGTGCCATACTCGCGCAGACCGACGCCGGCGACGAAGTCCCCAAACACCGGGCCGTGTTTGAACAGATGGCCGGAGCAGCCGCCGGCTAACAGCACGTTGTCGTGCTTGGGGTGCCAGTCGACGATGAAGTGGGTGTCGGGGGTCAAAATGATCTGGTTGAACTTGCTGTCGACCACCTTCTCGCCGACCAGGCCGGGGAGGCGCTTTTTGATGTAGCGGCGGGTGCGGGCGACGGTTTCGCGGCGAGCAAAGCGTTCGTCGTTGTCGAGGTCGATGTTATCCGGGATGACCACCGCCGCCTTGACCCCGTAGCCCTCGACCGAGGGCAGACCGAACGAACCCTCGCCGTGATCGATCCAGCACGGCATCCGGTCGTGGTCGAACGCCGTGCTCCCATCGGGGGTCGAGGTGTAGAGCACGTTGATGCCGACGATCTGCGAGATCGGCTTGATCGTGCGCGGATACATGTCGGCCATCCAAGGCCCCGTGGCGACGACCAGGAGGTCCGCCTCCAGCGGTTTGCCGTCGAGCATCAGTCGTTCGTCTGAGTCGGTTACCACACGCCCACGGCGCACCGTCCCCCCTGCCCGCTTGAACAAGTCGACCCCCGCCAGGATGGCCCGGTGCGCCATGACCATGCCCGATTGGGGCTCATAGAGAGCATACCCGATGCTGGCAGCATCGAACTGCGGAAACCGGGCCGAGACGTCCGCCTGCGTGAACTTGTGGTAGGGCACGCCGATCTTGTCGAAGGTCTCTGCGGTCGCGTCTTCCCAATCGCAATGGCCCTCGGTCGCAAGAATGAGCGTGCCGCATTCGTAATAGAGCGTCTGGCCGATCTCGGCCTGTAGCTCCAGCCAGCGAAGACGCGCCTCCATGGCCCAGCGCGTATAGAATTCGTCCCGGCCGGAGATCGCGCGGATGATGCGGTTGTAGTCGGTGGAAGAGGCGCGCGGATGGCCAGGCTCCCAGCGGTCGATCAGCAGGACGCGCTCGCCGCGGCGCACAAGCTCCAGCGCGGTCATGACGCCCGCGATGCCGGCACCGACCACCACCACGCTTGCGCGCGCCATCGGCTATTTCCTCTTGCATGACGAGTTGCTATCTACATAGGCTATCGGGAATTCAATGCTCCTACAAGAATGACATCAGGCGAGGAATCAGCCTTGGCGAAATCCACATTCTCCCTCCCCGACGGCATTCACACCGTAGCCATGGGCCTCGGCGACCTGAACGGCATCATGCGCGGCAAACGCATCCCAGCCTCCCATTGGGACACCATCTGCCAGCAGGGCAACGCGTTCTCCATCGCGCTGTTCGCCATCGACATGACCTCGGATGTCTGGGACACGCCTTACGTCAATTTCGGCAATGGCTATCCCGACATGCACATGTTCCCGATCACCGAACCGGTGCCGCTGCCCTGGGAGCCCGGCGTCGCGATCTGCTTCGGGCGGGCGGAAGGCATGGATCACAAGCCCGTGCCGATCGATCCCAGGAACGTGCTGATACGCCAGGTCGAGCGCGCGGCGGCCGCAGGCTATGAGGTCAAGGTCGGGACCGAGCTCGAATTCCATCTGCTCGATCCCGAAACCAAGCGGCCGCGGGACAGCGGCATCCAAGTCTACGGTCTGGATCGCGCTGCCGAGCTCGAGCATGTGTTGGGGCCGATCCGCCATCAGATCAACGAGGTCGGCATTCCGATCGAGCAGTCCAACCCGGAATATGCGCCGGGGCAGGTCGAGGTGAACATTCGCTACGACGAGGCGCTGCTCGCCGCCGATCGGGTCGTGCTGTTCCGTTCCCTGGTGAAGCAGCTGGCGGCGCATCATGGCTATCACGCGACCTTCATGGCGAAGCCGTTTTTCGAGGATAGCGGCAATGGCTTCCACACCCACTATTCGCTTTGGAAGGACGGGAAAAACGTTTTCTCCGATGACGGCAGGCTGAACGATCTCGGCCGGAATTTTGTCGCCGGGCTGCAACACCGCATGCCGGAAACGGCCGTTTGCGGCGCCATGACGCCGAATGCCTATCGCCGCCGTCAGCCGTTTTCCTTTTGCCCGACCAACTCCACCTGGGGACCGGACAACAGGACCGTCGGCATTCGCTTCATCGAAGGATCGCCGAGTGCGGTGCGGATCGAAAAACGGGACGGCAGCGCCGATTGCAATCCCTATCTCCTGCTCGCCGCCGACATCGCCGCCGGCCTCGATGGCATCGAGCAGGGCATGACGCCGACAGCGATGACATCAGGCAACGGCTATGAGGACGAGGACGCCACGCCGATCCCAACCGACCTGCAGACAGCGATCGCGCTCGCCCGCGAGTCGACCTTTCTCAAGGACCTCTGCGGCGACCACATGTACGAGCTGATGCTGCAGCAGGCGGAACGCGAGGTCGAGTTCGTCAGCGCCCAAGTCACGCCTGTCGAGCTCGAACGCTATCTCGGGAATTTTTAGGACATGCGAATCGCGCGCGTCACCGGCACCGTGACCGCGACGGTCAAAGAACCGAGCCTCGCCGGCACCAAGCTCCTGGTGGTCGACATCGAAGGCGGCGACGCGCTGCAGCGTTCACTTGTCGCGGCGGACACATGCGGCGCAGGCGTCGGCGATCTGGTGCTGCTGACGACGGGGTCCGCAGCAAGATTAAGTACAGGGACTGGCACCCTGCCAGTGGATGCGGCGATCATCGCCGTGGTCGACCATGTCGAGCTGGCCCGGCCAGCAGAGGAAACGTCTTCAAACAAGAAAAGGAAACGTTGAGATGGCTAAGCCATTGAGCGGCCATATGGCCTTGGGCATGATCGAAACCCGTGGGCTGGTCGCGTCGATCGAAGCCGCTGACGCCATGGCGAAGGCGGCGAGCGTCACCATTCTCAGCCAGACCAAGTCCGGTGGCGGGCTAGTCGCGACCCTGGTGCGCGGCGAGGTCGGCGCGGTCAAGGCGGCTACCGATGCGGGATCAGTCGCGGCCAACAAAGTCGGCGAAGTGGTGGCGGTGCACGTCATCCCGCGCCCCCATGACGAACTCGAGCCGATCATAGCCCGCCTGACCAACGCGGCGGAGTAGTGGCTGAAGACAGCGAAAGCATCAGCCCATGACCGCCGGTCATTTTTCGGATTTCGCCGAAGCCGTCGCCGCCAGGCAGGCGCGGCCTGCAGCGGTTACCAGTTCTTCGTATCGGCGGGTCACCGTGCTTGGTGGGAGTGTCGAGGCGCGGATGTTGGCCGCGATCGCGCTCGCCGAAAGCGCCGAGGTCACGTTGTTCTCCGCCTATGGCGCCGAGATAGATGCGCTGCGCGATGCAGGCGGCATCGCGCTTCGTGACGCCGGGCCGCTCGGCGTCTATCAGATCGATCGGGAGGATGCGCCGTCGATCCGGACCACCATGGAGCTGGACCGCGCGGTCGCCGAGGCCGAGGTCATCTTTCTCACTGGTCCGATCCACAAGCAGCGCACCTACGCCATGGTCCTCGCCGACCATATGAAAGACGGACAGGTGCTGGTGATTGCCCCTGCCCGCACCTTCGCGGCGCTCGAGGCCGCCTGGCTGCTTCGGGTCGGCGGCTGCACGGCGGATATCACCATCGTCGAAGCGATGGGCCTGCCCTTTTGGTGTCGTGCCGAAGGATCACGACTGCAGCTTTCCCCAGCAAAGCCTGTTGCAGCCGCAACCCTACCGAGCGGTCGGCCGCATGTGTTGGAGGGGCTGAAACCCTTTCTCCCCAGTCTCCAGTCAACGATCGGCACGCTGCCGGCGAGCTTCGCGGATGGCAGCGGCGTGGTCGAGGTTCCGGCATTGCTGCTTGGCGGTCCTCTGGTCGGCGATGGCCGCCCTGCCGTGCCGATGGGCGGCGTGCCATTGCCGGAGAACGAGTCCTTCCGCAATCTCATCGGCGAAAAGCACCGAACCGTCATCGACGACCTCGCGCGCGAGCGGGCGAACGTCGCAAGCGCCTTTGGTGTGCGTGATCTGCCGACTGCGGACGACTGGATCGATCGCTATGCGGGCGCACCGAAGGGCCACGGTAGCCGGCCCATTCCGACCGCCGCCGAGGCAACATCGCTCCTGCGCGACGGGACCATCGGGTCCCTCGTGCCGCTTGCTTCGGCGGCCAGGGTTGCCGGGCAGGCGGTGCCTGTCACCGACGCGATGATCACGCTGGCCTCCTCGGTTCTCGACGCCGATATCGCCAGTGCCGGCCGAAAGCTGGAGACGATCGGGATCGGCCCTGGCGATGTAGAAGATGTCAGGCGCTCGATCGACCGCCTTGTCATGCCCGACCCGGCTACGGGTCCGGCCTGATGGATCCTGATCTCGCTTCCATTGCCGGTGCTAGACGCGCAGCCGAAACTGCGTTCGACGCCTACCGGAAATTCCTCGGCACCGATCCCGATGTGATCGACCAGATGGTCGACGCGATGGCATCGGCGATCGAACCCGAGGCCAAGCGCCTTGGCGAGATCGCGGTCGAGGAAACCGGCTACGGCAATGTCGCCGACAAGCGCGTCAAGAACCTGTTCAACGCGCTGTCGATCGCCGACTATCTCCGGGACGTCACCACGCTCGGCATGCTCTGGCGGGATGACGCGACCAAGGTCGCGGCGATCGGCGAACCGATGGGGGTGGTCGCCGCCCTGATCCCGGTGACCAACCCGACCTCGACGGTGATTTTCAAGGTGCTATCGGCGGTCAAAGCGGGCAATGCCATCGTCTGCGCGCCCCACCCGCGCGGCGTGCGCTCCGGCATCGAGACCACGAAAATTCTCGCCGAGACCGCCGAACAACTAGGCGCGCCAAAAGGGCTGATCCAGTGCCTCGATCAGGTGACCTTGGAAGGCACCGCCGAGCTGATGCGTCATCGCCGCACCTCGGTGGTGATGGCGACCGGCGGGCCGGCGATGGTGACTGCTGCCTACTCTTCGGGCAAGCCGACGCTCGCCGTCGGCGCAGGCAACGTGCCCTGCTACGTGCACGCCTCGATGGCCGGCAAGCTCGCCGAGGTCGCGGAGCAGATCGTCACCTCCAAGAGTTTCGACTACGGCACCGCCTGCGTTTCCGAGCAATCGGTGATTGCAGACCGTGCGATCGCCCGCGACCTCCGTCATGAGCTGCGCCTGGCCGGGGTTTATTTCTGTACCTCGGCCGAAGCGGAACGTCTCGCTCGCGTCATCTTCACGGAACGCGGGGATACCGATCCCGAACGCGTCGGCCAATCGCCGTCGAGCCTGGCCGAAGCCGCCGGCTTTGCCGTGACGCCGAAGACTCGTTGCCTGGCGGTCGAGCAAACCGAGATTGGGCCGAGCGCCCCGCTCTCTGCGGAAAAGCTGAACCCGGTGCTCGCCTTCTACGAAGCAAGGGACGAGTCCGAGGGTTTGGAGCTCGCCATGCGCGTCGCGCAGTTCGGCGGCTGGGGCCACACCTCCGTGATCCACGCCGACGACCCATCGATCGTCGCTCGTTACAGTCGCCTGCCGACCGGCCGCATCCTGGTGAACACGCCGGCGATCATGGGCGGCATGGGCTACTCGACCGATCTGGAACCGAGCTTCATGCTCGGCACCGGCACCTGGTCCGGCTCGATCACCTCGGACAACGTCACCGCCCTTCACCTGATCAACATCAAGCGCGTCGCCTACGAGAACCGCCCTTGGCGCGACATCTACGACGAATACGGAGAGTAGCATGGCTACCTCATGGACTTTGCGTCGTCGCCCAGAGGTGCCGTTACGGCGAGGCCATCGCTTCTGTGGAGGTAACTGCAGTGTCCACTGACACCACCATCCGCGCGCTGATGCAGATCGACAATCTGCAACCGAAATTCGCCGCCTATAACGGCGCCACCGTGCAGGGCTCCATCCCGCTTGCCGGCGATACCGTCTTGATCGGCGAGCTCGCGCCCGGGAACGGCGTGTTCTCGCTGATCGACAAGGCGTTGAAGGCAAGTTCGGTCGAGGCGACCTCGCAAATCGTCGAGCGCGAATTCGGATTTTTTATACTCAGGTCGCCGAGCAATGCGGAGGTCAGTGCGGCGCGAGACGCCATTCTCGACGAACTCGGCGCAAGCATGAACGATCGCGTGAAACCGAGCATCGCGTCGATGCAGATCATCACCTCGGTCGAGCCCCATCAGGCCCAGCTCTTGAACAAATGGCGCAGCGGCGCGCTCCTGGTTCCCGGGCAGACCCTCGGCATTCTGGAATGCGCGCCTGCGGCCTACATCTCGATCGCCGCAAACGAAGCGGAAAAGTCCGCCGAGATCGACATCGTCGAGGTGCGCGCCGTCGGACGCTTCGGCCGCCTGTTCATCTCAGGCACGGAAAATTCGGTGCAGGCCGCGATGGAGGGCGCTGTCAGCGCCATCGATGCTGTCGACGGCGTGGCGGCATGACCGTGAGCGCGCGTCGGGTCATCGGCAGCGAACATGTGGAGGATGCGCGCCGACGCGGACGACGCATCGTCGAAGTCCTGCCCGATGACATCGTCACCCCGCTCGCCGGCGAGACCGCGGCGCGCGTTGGCGTGACGTTGGTCGACGGGCCGCTTGCCCGCCCTGATGCCATCAGGACCGATGGCGCGACCTCGCTTCGCCGCGTGCTCTATCGGCGCTCGCCGAAATGGGTGGCGCCCAAGCCAAGCGCACCCCGCCATCCCAGCCGTCTGGGCAAGCTGGCGCTGGTCGGGGTGGGCGGCGTCGGCGCTGCGATCGGGCTGCTCGCCGCGCAATCGGACATTGCCCATGAACTCGCCTTGGTGGACATCACGCCCGGCCTCGCCGAAGCGACCGCTCTCGATCTCAACCACGCGAGCGGCATGTCCCGGACCGCCACCCGCGCGATCGGCGGGTCCAATCTGGACTTCATCCACGGCGCCGATGTGATCGTGGTGACGGCCGGCCGTCCGCGCACACCCGGCATGACGCGCAACGATCTGATCGAGATCAATCGGCGCGTGATCCATCGGGTGGCGGACGCGATCAAAACCAATGCGCCTAAGAGCATCGTCATCGTCGTCACCAACCCGCTGGATGAGATGACCCACGCGATGCTTGATGCCACGGCCTTCCCGCGCGAGCGCGTCCTCGGCATGGCCGGCACGCTGGACAGCAGCCGTTTTCGCAGGGCGCTCGCAATCGCGGCCGGCGTCACGCCGGCTGACGTCGAGGCGATCACGCTTGGCGCCCATGGCGACGAAATGGTGCCGATCACTTCTCGCGCACGGATCAAGGGACGACCGCTCGACCTGTTTCTGTCGGCCGAAGCGATCGAGGCCGCCGCGCAGGACGCGGTTACCGGCGGGGGCCAGGTGGTGGCGTTGCGCAAGACCGGCTCTGCGACCCTTGCCCCCGCCCACGCCACCATCGAGCTGATCGACCACATCCGCGGCGCACGCGCGGGCTCGGTTCCGGCGTCCGTCATGCTGCAGGGCGAATACGGCATCAGCGACGTCGTGCTCGGCGTTCCCTGCCATCTCGGCAGCCGCGGGC
>Ga0224508_10004202_pt1 | contig 11801 bp, 9 predicted proteins | sample SF_Jan12_sed_USG_4_FD_170157 | JGI IMG/M metagenome (GOLD analysis project Ga0224508, IMG submission 170157) | Sediment microbial communities from San Francisco Bay, California, United States - SF_Jan12_sed_USGS_21 | ecosystem: Environmental > Aquatic > Marine > Sediment | place: USA: California...
GGCAACCAACAACAGCAAGAAACGTATCTGCCCAAGCTGGCCAGCGGCGAGTGGTTGAGCGCGTTCGCACTGACCGAACCGGAAGCGGGCAGCGACGCAGCCAACGTACAGACAATGGCCGTACCCGCCCGCGACGGCAGTGGCTATGTGCTGAATGGCGAAAAACGGTGGATTACCAACGGCGGCCTGGCCCAGGTCCTGACCGTGATGGCCAGGACGCCTGTGGAGGGTAGCGCCCAGACCAAAATCACGGCTTTCATCGTCACACCAGACATGCCGGGATTCGAAGTGGTCGAAACGCGCATGGAAAAATGCGGAGTGCGCGGCACCGCCACTAGCCGGTTGGCGTTCAAGGACATGTTTGTCCCCCGCGAAAATATCCTGGGCGAAGTGGGCAAGGGCTTGAAAATTGCCTTGACCGTGCTGGACTACGGCCGCACGACGTTTGGCGCCAGCTGTACCGGCGCGGCCCGGTTCTGTGTCCAGCGGGCGGTGAACCACAGTAGCCAGCGTGTGCAGTTTCAACAGACTCTGAGATCGTTTGAGCTGGTCAAAAAGAAACTGGCCTACATGGCGGCCGGTGCATTCGCCATGGAAGCGGCGACGTACGAAACGGCACACCTGATCGATCACGGTCAGAGCGAATACATGGTCGAAACCGCCATGTTGAAGGTGTTTTCCACCGAAGTGCTGTGGCGGATTATTAACGACACGATCCAAATCTACGGCGGCAAGGGCTATTTCGTGGACGAACCGTTCGAGCGGATGATGCGCGATGCCCGCATCAATACGATCGGCGAAGGTGCCAACGACGTTTTACGAGCGTTCATTGGGCTGGTCGGCATGCGTGATGTCGGGCTGGAGCTCAAGTCGGTGCTGGACGCGGCGCTGCACCCGTTGAGCAACCTGGGCAAGCTAACCGAATTCGCGGGGCGAAAAATCAGTTCGCTGGTCAATTCGCCGGACATTCCGGTCACGGACCAGCGGCTTGCGCCGGATGCCGAACGACTGGCCGGCCTGGTCGGGACTTTGGGCAGCCAGGTGGAACGGCTGCTGCGGACATACCGTGAAGAGATCCTCGACCGGCAATACCAGATGGAACGCGTGGCGGACACCGCTACGGAACTCTACGTGAGTGCCTGCGTGCTTCGTCGTCTCGAGCAGATCCTCGGCAGTACAGACGTTCCGGCAGAGGACGTGGAACAGCAGTTGTCGCTGGGCCGCTATTATCTGAACACGGCCCACCGCCGCATGGTCCGGAATCTGCACGATCTGTGGGACAACGACGACCCGGCCACGACGGCCCTTGCCGACAGCCTGCGCGCCACGGACGCGGACGGCTAAGCAAGTAGCAAGCAAGTAGGCCGCAACAAGCGGTGCGCAGTTCCGGCGTTTTCCCGAATGCCGGAACTGCGCACCGCTTGTTCCGGCCTACCCACTGTGGGCCGAGCCACGCGGCTACGTGGCTTACTCATCCACACGCACTGAGCGGCGGCGTTGTTTCTTTTCGGATCGCTCTCGTTTTTGTTGCAGCCTCCGCCGTCGAGCTGCCTGGGTGGGTTTGGTTTTCTTGCGGACCCTGCGCGGCGACGCGGTCGAGGCGAGCATCACGCGGAGTTTTTCCAGGCAATCGGCCACGTTGCGGCCCTGATCGCGAAACCGTTGGCTGGTCACCAACAGATCGCCGTTCTTGTTGATCCGCCGCCCGTACTTTTTCAAAAAACGTTCGCGCAACGGGTCCGAGATACTGGGAGAATCCACCACCGACCAGCGCAAGGTGGCCTTCGTGTTGACTTTATTGACGTTCTGGCCGCCCGGTCCGCCGCTGCGCGCAAACGTAAAGTGCAGTTCTTTCAGCGGAATTTTAATCGTACTGGTAACGACTAACATGGTTAGCCCCTCGCCCATCCTTGTTGGTGCGCAGTGTAGAGCAATTGTCTCAATTGCTTCTGAACAAGTTGGGGCAATTGTCTCAATAGCTGCTAAAACAATTGGGACAATTGTTCTACAATCAGAAGCACGTGTACTTGAGACGGAATTATACCACCCTTTGATTGCTTGCCCCGATTCCATGTAATGCGAAACCTGCGATCGATTGCCGTGCTGGCCCTGATCTGCCTGACGACTCCGCTACGCGGCGAGGAACGCGCCCAGCCGGTCCCGGACTTGCGATCGCGCAGCGAGGGCGTCGATTGGCCCGGCTTCCTGGGGGCCAGCGGCGATAGCAAATCACCGGAACGCGGGATTCTGACGAAGTGGCCCGCAGCCGGACCGAAGCTGGTCTGGCAACGGCGGCTGGGTGACGGGTACGCCATGCCGTCGGTCAGCAGGGGGCGGCTGTTCGTCTTCGATCGTGTCAACGATAACGCTCGGCTGGCCTGTCTGCACAGCGAGACCGGACATCTTTTGTGGGAATTTAAATACAAGACCGACTACGAAGACCTCTACGGATACAGCAACGGACCGCGCTGCTGTCCGGTCATTGATGACGAGCGCGTATACCTTTACGGTGCCGAAGGCCTGCTGCACTGTCTGCGCGTCACCGACGGCAGGCTGATTTGGAAGGTCGACACGGTAGCGACGTTTGGAGTCGTGCAGAATTTCTTTGGTGTCGGCTCGACGCCGGTCGTGGCAGGGGATCAATTGGTCGTGCAGGTGGGTGGCAGCACGCCGGAAACGCAAGACGTTGCGCCCGGCCGACTGAATGAAGTTGCCAGCAACGGGACGGCGGTCGTGGCCTTCGACAAATTTACCGGCCAAGTACGCTTTCGTGCCGGGGACGAACTGGCCAGCTATGCGAGCCCCATCTTGGCGACAATCGACCAGCGTCGCTGGTGCTTTGTCTTCGCCCGCGGAGGCCTGCTGGGATTGAATCCCACCGACGGCCGTATCGACTTTCACTATCCCTGGCGGTCGCGGAAGTTGGAAAGCGTTAACGCCAGCAACCCCGTGGTGGTCGGTAACGAAGTGTTCATTTCGGAAACGTACGGGCCAGGCAGCTCGTTATTGGCGATCAGCAAACGCGGATTCAAAGTGGTCTGGCAGGACGACCCCTCACGGCGCGCCAAGGCGATGCAAACCCACTGGAATACGCCGATCCATATAGACGGATTTCTGTACGGTTCCAGTGGACGGCATACTCAGACGGCCGAACTTCGATGCATCGCCTGGAAAAGTGGAAAAATTCAATGGTCGGTGCCCGGCCTGGAGAGGTGCAGCTTGCTGTACGTCGACGGCCATTTCGTCTGCCTCAGCGAATACGGCAAATTGCGCCTGCTGCGTGTGAACCCACAGCGATACGAAATGGTCGCCGAAACGACGTTGAGCGAAGACGATCCGGGCGAAGCCAAACGTTTGCTGCGCTATCCCGCCTGGGCCGCGCCGATTCTTTCTCACGGCCTGTTGTACGTGCGGGGACGCGATCGGCTGATTTGCCTGGAGTTGATCCCTGCCGACAGATTGCCCGGCAAGTCGAAACCATGACGGCCATGAGCAGCCACCAATGACCAAGCACCAAAAACCAGGCACCAGCTGTAGGCCGGAACAAGCGGTGCGCAGTTCCGGCAATGTTGGCGCTGTCTGACAATCCGCTGCCGGAACTGCGCACCGCTTGTTCCGGCCTACGCTACTACGCTACTGGGCGGGCCTAGCGCGTTGGCGTCAGCAGTTCGGCCAATGCCTCTTTGGACTGCAGCAGCAGGTCGTGGTAGTCGCTGGTTTCGATCTCCTCGCCGATCAATTCGACATCAAAGTATCCGTCGTAACCGGCCTCGGTGAGGCAGGAAACGATTTCGCGCAAACGGATCCGGCCGCTACCCAAAGCACACCGATTTTGCTCGGCCGTCGGCGGCTCTCGGCTGTCACCCAAATGGACAACGGCGATGCGGTCGGCGATCCGCTCCAACTGCTCAAGGCAACCATCGCCTTGCCCCAGGTGAAACGTATCGAAAGCCAGTTTGACGAAGGGGCTGGCCATTTCGTCGATAACCGCCAGCGTTTCGTGCAAAGAGGTCAGAAACGTGAATTCGGCCGCGCAGGCCGGATGCATGGGTTCCAGCGCCAGCGCTACGTTCTCTTCTTCGGCCAGCGGTGATAGCTCGTCCAGCGCGCTGATCAGCAGGCGTCGAGCGTGATTGGCGGTGTGACCGCCACGACCACCGCCGTAGACGACCAGGCAGGGGCTGTGCATGACGCCTGCCAACCTAATCGCTTCGCTGGCATCGGCGACGCTATCGGCGTAGCTGCGACCGTCACTGCCTGTAAAACCGCCGGCCCACAGCAGGTTCGAAACCTCCAAGCCGCTTTCCGCCAGCAGCTCAACGCCTTTCTCTTCGCCATAATCTGATAGCTTTTGCCGCCAAACACCGATGGCATCGAAACCGGCGGCCGTGTAGTTGGCGACGTCTTCCTCGAAGGACCAGCGATACGTCGTCAGCTCGTTAATGGAAAGGCGGACCATCCGTGCTCATACTCCTCCGTGCTGGATCCCCATAGCGAATCCCTCTCCGTCGCGACTTTCGACAAGCGCGAGCCTAGTATCCTCCATCACCTCGCGACTGTAAACCTGAATGCCAGCATCGATGTGCTAGCACCGTCGCCGACAGGAACTTGCCATCGATTGCTGAATATGTTGGCGGGCGCGTGCCGGCAAATCCGACGTTTTCGTCATGTCTTTCCTTTCTTACTCAACTAGCGCGACCGGCATGACCGGTACTACGCCACGAGCACGTTGTGTTTCCGTGATTCGGTAGCGCAACGGTTGAGCAGTATGGGGGGTGCGAGAAACTGTCATGCGAAATCGTCGTTTAATCACGCTAGCCGTGGCGTTGGCCGCGCGGATGGCCTGGTCAACGGGCGCGGAGGCTCAGAAATTCCAACCGTTTGGTCCCCTGGAATTTAATGACGAATTCCGGCCCTTTGCGCCGGCCGAAGTCGGTTCTTTCGTCGGTGGCCCGAAACCTCATACGGGGTCGTTTTTCACTTATGACCTGATAAATGGTATGTGACCCGCCCAACCTCCGCGGATCAACCGATCGAATTGGACTTGATGTGGGGCAACCGGCTGGATGGGGGGTTCATGACAAAACAAGACCACGGTTTGCTGTTCGAATTGATTCATATCGATGGTCCCAACGTCGTCACCGTGGACAACACGGACCCTCTCAATCCCAACATTAACGGTATTGAGAATAGTTTCGATATGGTCAGTGTAGATCTGATGAAAATGTGGCGGTTGACGCCGTTTCATCATGGCAGCATCCTTGAGCATTTCGCGGGGGATTGATATGCGCGCTTCCAACACGCTGACGCGTTTCTGCGTGAACGCGTTCCCACGCTTGTCATCGTCAGCGACCTGGACCAGATCGGTTTCGTGGGAGCGACCACTTTCAACGGAATTCACGTCGAAAACAACGTTTACGGTCCGCAAGCGGGCATGCGGTGGTTCAAACAAAAAGGTCGCTGGACGCTGTCTGCCGAAGGTCGCTATTTTTTCGGTTACAACAATCAATTCCTGGCGTCGCGAGAAATAGTCGTCGATGGCATCGCCCTATTTAAAACCGACGAACAGATCTGGGTCCATGCGGGCGACGTGCGACTCGAAGCCTCCATTGCCTGTACCAAGTCGTTCAACCTGGCGGTTGGCTGGGAACTGCTGTACTTCGGCAATGGAATAGGACGGGGCGCCGGCGCCGAAATCGACCAGGACGTCGCGATGACGGGCGTCACATTTGGCTTCCAATGTAACCGCTAGAAGCTGCGCATCGACAGACACTCGATCCCGCACGTCTCCGCGCCAAAATGATTTCGCAGCACACCGTCTTACGTGGCTGACGCCACGCGTTTGCGAATCTCGTCCAGCTCGACATCAAGCCGGTGTCGCAGCGGACTCTCAGGACGCAACTCGTCCAACAATTGCTCGGCTCTTACGACCAAGTCGTCGCTGAGCTCGCTCCCTCGAAACAAATTAGACCAACTTCTCGAAACTTCTTGTTCAGTGAGCAATCTAAAGGTCTCCGCCGTCATAGGATGAAACAAAGATGCCAACACCAGATCAAACAGCCATTTTACAGATACTGTGACGACAAGCAAGCACACTTTGACCGATCGTGTGAAATACCGACGCTCGCATCGGCTGGCAGTCGGCGTTTAGCCGACCTTGACCTGCGTCGATTCCGCCGGCGCGGTACCGTAGGCCGGATCAATCAATGCCAGCTCCTCCGCCGCCGCCGTCACCGCTCGCCGAATCTGGTCCTCGGTGTGCTTGGCGGTGATAAAGAACCGCAGACGGGATGCCGTTTCTTCGACGGCGGGGTACAGAATCGGTTGCACGTTGATGCCCCGCTTACGCATGCGGTGGGATAGCTCTAAACAGTGCATCGAATTGCCCAGAATGACCGGGATGATCGGCGTGCCCTCGGCCGTTCCGGTATTCAAGCCGTGCTGCCTGGCCAGATTGAGGAACAGGGCGGACCGCTTTTGCAGCGTGGCGACGCGCTCGGGATCCTCTTCCAGCAGCTTGATCGCCGCCATGGCAGCCGCCGAGCTACCAGGTCCGATGCCGCCGCTGAAAACGAACGCCGGTGCTGTGTATTTGAGATAATCAATCAAGGCCGACGAACCTGCAATGTAGCCACCAGTGCTGCCCAGCCCCTTGCTGAGCGTCCCCATCCAGAAATCGACGTCCACCGGGTTCACCTGCGCAAACTCGCTCATCCCACGCCCGTGCAAACCCATCGTACCCACCGAGTGGGCCTCGTCGATCAATAGAAAACACTTGTGACGCCGCTTGACGTCCACAAATGCCGGCAGATCGCAATAGTCGCCGTCCATGCTATAGACGCCTTCGATCGCGATTAGCACGCGACGGTAGTCCCCGCGGATACCGGCGAGCAGCTGGTCCAGCGCCTCGTAGTCATTATGGGGGAACGGCCGACGCCGCGCCCCGGACAGCAGGCAACCCTGCACAATGCTGTTGTGAGCCAGCGCATCGTGAAGGACCAGATCACCGGGGCTAAACAGATGTCCGATGGTTGTTACGTTCGTCGAGTGTCCGCTGACAAACGCCAGGGCAGCGTCTGTCCCCAGAAACTCGGAAATCGTGCGTTCCAGATCGCGATGAACCGCCTTTTCGCCAGATACCAGTCGGCTGGCCGACGTGCTGGTGCCAAATCGATCAATGGCCGCCTTCGCCGCCTGCGCCACCGCCGGCTCGCCGGACATGCCCAGGTAGTTATAGCTGGAGAAGTTGATCAACTCGGTATCGCCGATCGTCGTGGTATCGCTGGTCAAACCTTCGTGGACGGCGAAGTAAGGGTTGGGCAATCCGGTCGACGTGAGGAACTTCTCCAGGTCTTTCAAGTTCTGATACTCTTCGATCTGTTCGAACTTGTAATGCGATTCCGGGATGTTGGTAGTCGCCTGTCGGCTGCGTCGCCGCGGCGTATCGCCCAGATATTTGTGTACGGCCTGCATGACCTGGCGGCACGTCTCGATTTCGGTCAACACCGATTCCGGAAACCGGCCATCGTAGACTTCTTCCAGGTTGGCGATGATCTCCATGCGCTCGATGGAATCGAGCCCCAGGTGCACGATATTCGTATCGAGGTCCAGATCCGTCACGCGATCGCCACCCACGCGACGGACGACTTGTTGCACGATCTCTTCGACCGAGCCGGCAAGTTCGTCGAGGGCCGTTTCGCCGGCGAATGCGACGACGGCCGATGACGGCACCGCGTCGTCTGTCCCGCTGGTTTCACAAGCCGGGGCAGGGGCCGTCTCGTCTGGCGGCGGTTGTGTCCGGGCGGCAGTGCCGGCTGCTGCCGCTGCAACCGCCGGCGCGTCCAGTGGCTGTCCCACCTGCCACTGGGCAATCACTCTTAAGGTCGCGTCTTCGTACATCTGGCGACAAGCATACCGCTGAACCTTACCGCTGGACGTCTTGGGAATACTGCGCAAGCGAATCAGCACCACCGACTCGACAACCAGTTGATGCTGGTCCGCCACAGCAGCACGAATTGCCTGGATGATTTCCGCGTCGTTACGATCACGCTGACGGTCCACCTCCTGCACGACAACCAGGCGTTGCTTGCCATCCTGTTCGATGGTGAAAGCGGCTCCGGCATCCGCCACCAGGCGTGGATGGCAGCGCGACACGGTTTGTTCGATATCGTGCGGGTAATAATTTTTGCCGTGAATAATAATCAGATCTTTGATGCGTCCGGCAATAAACAATTCGCCGTCGATCTGAAACCCCAGGTCGCCCGTCCGCAGGAAGGGACCCTCACCGGTATCCGCCAGATGTGCTTTAAAGGTTTGGTCGCTTTCTTCGACACGAGCCAAATAGCCGGTGGCGATGCTGGGGCCCTTGACCCAGATTTCGCCGACGTGGTTGGGCGGCGCCGTTGTCAATTCATACGGATCGGCGATCACGACGCGCTGATCGGGCACGGTCTGACCACACCCCACCAGTTCGACGGCCTGCGCGGACGACCGCACTTGAACCACCTTGCCTTGTTCCAGCTGAGCAGCGTCAAAGGCGCGGACCACGGGCATCTGCGGCACAAAGCCCCCGGACACGATCAAGGTGCCTTCCGCCAGACCATAACAGGGATAGAACGCTTCGCGGCGAAAGCCTCGCGGGCCGAATTTTTTGCAGAATCGATCAAGGGTCTCCGAGCGCACGGGCTCGGCGCCACTAAATGCGACCAGCCAGCTGCTCAAGTCCAGTTCTTCCAGCTGAGCAGGCGTGATCTTGTCGACGCACAGATCGTAGGCAAAATTCGGTCCACCACTGGTCGTACCGCGATAGTTCGTAATCGCTTTTAGCCAGCGAAATGGCTTCTGCAGGAACGCCATCGGCGACATCAACACGTTGGGACGGCCAATGTACAGTGGCTGCAGGATTCCGCCGATCAAGCCCATGTCGTGATAACTGGGCAACCAAAACACGCCGGTCGTGCTGCGCGTATTTTCGAAGGCATGGCAGATCAACGCCGAGTTGTGCATGAGGTTGTCATGCGTCAGCATGACACCCTTCGGCGTGCCGGTCGAACCGGAAGTGTATTGCAAAAAGGCCAGCGTGTCGGGCTTAACGTGCGGCATCTTCCAATCGTCGGCATTGGCGGTCTGCGGCAAATCCGTGGCATGCCAGGTCAGTTTTTTCAGCCGATCGGAGGCGTGGATCAGATTTCCGACCGTTTCCAATGTGGCATTGGTCGTCAGCGCCACACGGGCGTCGGCGTCGTCAACGATGGCTTCGATGCGCGCCAACTTCTGGTTGCGGCGAGGCGGATTGGTGGGAACCGCGGTCACGCCCGCATACAGACAGCCGAAGAAGGCCGTAATGAAGTCCATGCCGTGCGGATACAGCATCAAGGCTCGCTGTCCTTCCAAGCCAGCCGCCTGCAACCAGGCAGCGATCGCACGAGCCTTGGCGTCTAGTTCGGCGTACGTCCAATGCTGCTCGTCAATTTCGCCGTCTATCAGGTAAGTAAACGCACGGTCCGTCGGCTGATGCTCCGCTCGATGGCTGAGCAGATGCACCAGCGTTTTCGGATAAAAAAACGAACCTGAGTATGTGTTATCCACGTGTCTGCTTAATTGAGAAAGTTTTTCACTGGACGAAGCTTTGCGCTTCCGGTCGCAACGCATATTCCGCATTCAAGGCAGGGGCCCCATCAGCACCGAAAAAGAATGCGGTGGGCGGGATGACGGGCACACAATCCACAATGACTGTCCAAACATCGGAACTATTCAGGCTATCACGACAATTCCTTATTTGCAATGATCTTAGTGCCGTTTTCGCAGGCTGTGTGGCTACAGATGCCGCACGGTCTACGCCGTGAAATCCGGCTGCTCCAGAAAACACAACTGTGTGTGCTGGTGAAACTCTGACGAAACAAGACACCGCGTCAAACGTCGCCGGTTATCCGTATTTTCGCGATTCGACACGAAAAACCGCCTATTCCATGACACCCAGGCAGACCACGAATTTGCACTCGGCCCACCTGTTGCAGCCGCTCGCTTTGCAGCTGCCGCTGCCGGATTACTTTGACCTGTTTCGGCAGGAGGACTATGCGTTTTTTCTGGATAGTGCGCTGCCGTCAGACCAACTGGGACGATACTGTTTTGTCGGCGGAAGACCGTTTCTAGTGTTCCGTGCCAAACGGCAGCCTGAGCGCGGGCCGTGTACCGCGCGCTGCGAGGTGCTGCAGCTGGCCGAAACGGTACCGCCGCAGCATACAGGTTCCGCGGCACAGCAGGCGGCGCCGCGGTACGTGTCCCAGCGGGTTGAGACGACAGACGACCCCTTCAACGCATTACAACAACTGCTGGATCGTTACGCTGTGCAGCGGGCGGATTACGCCGCGACCCCCGTCCCCCTTTTGGCCGGTGCCATCGGCTACCTGGGCTACGAAGCAGGCCACTACCTGGAACGACTGCCGGATACCGCCGAAGATGACCTGCAGCTGCCGGACATGTACTTCATGTTTTGCGATGAAATACTGGCCCATTGTCATCAGACCGGCGAAAGCTTTCTGTCCGTTTCCGCCCGTGCCGCCGACCCGCAGGCGGCGAAACGGCAGGCAGAGAAAAAACTGGACGAACTGCGCCGCCGCATTGACCAGCTGGAACGACACCCGCCGGTCTGGAGCGGGCCCGATCAGGCGGCACTCGCCGGCGGTGGGGATATGGAAATCAGGACCCATTTCGATGAGGCGTCCTATGCGGCCCAAGTCAACCAGATCAAGGAACACATCCACGCAGGCGATGTCTACCAGGCGTGTATGACGCACCGTCTACAGTCGCCGCTGTACGGAGGAGACGCTTGGAACCTGTACCGCGAATTGCGTCGCATTAACCCCGCGCCGTTCGCGTCGTTTTTGCAATTTCCCGAAGCCGCCGTGGCGTCCGCATCCCCAGAACGTTTTTTGAAGCTGGATGCCGATCGTGTTGCCGAGAGCCGGCCCATCAAAGGAACGCGGCCTCGCAGCACGATGCCGGAGGCCGATCTGGCACTGCGCGACGAATTATCGAGCAGTATCAAAGACCAGGCGGAAAACATCATGATTGTCGACCTGGTCCGCAATGATTTCGGGCGCGTCTGCCGGTTCAATTCCGTGCAGGTACCGGAGCTGATGGCCATCGAGCCCTATGCGACCGTTTTTCAAATGGTGTCAACCGTGCGTGGCACCTTGCGCGACGACGTGACGCCGCTGGACCTGGTTCGCGCATGTTTTCCCGGCGGATCGATGACGGGCGCGCCCAAGATCGAGGCCATGAAGATTATCGACTCGCTGGAACCCGTTTGTCGCGGCATCTACTCGGGAGCAATCGGTTATCTCGATTTTTCCGGGGTGCTGGATCTGAGCATCGTCATCCGCAGCTTTGTGATTAAGGACAATACATGCTATTACCATGTCGGCGGTGCGATCGTCGCCGATTCCGACCCGCGGGCCGAGTACGTGGAAACCATGACCAAGGCCCGGGCCCTGAAGCAGGCGCTGGCGAATCTGCGAGCCCGCTTGTAGCGTATCCAGCGTGTGTCGCGGCGCAGATATGGCCTGAAAGCGGCACGACCAGCGCTCAGCTCAATAGCGAATCACCGATTGCGGCGCGGTGACCATTTGGGGTACGGCGGTCGGTGCAATCGGTGGTGGACCGGCGACGGTGGTAGCCAGCGCCGCGACGCGCGCTTGGAGGTACGGCTGCCGCGGGTTACGGGCCAGTGCCACGCTGTAGTCGGACAGCGCCTGCTGGACGTCACCCTGGTCTTCCCGAATCTTGCCTAACGCCGTGCG
>Ga0224508_10004203_pt1 | contig 11800 bp, 10 predicted proteins | sample SF_Jan12_sed_USG_4_FD_170157 | JGI IMG/M metagenome (GOLD analysis project Ga0224508, IMG submission 170157) | Sediment microbial communities from San Francisco Bay, California, United States - SF_Jan12_sed_USGS_21 | ecosystem: Environmental > Aquatic > Marine > Sediment | place: USA...
TACGTGCCAGGAATGCCACACAGCTCGGCTGCGAGCCCTTCTTGCACTCGCCGATTGCTCAGTCACAAGCATCCGGGCCCTGATAGTCCATGTGAGGTGGCGTCTATTCCAGGTCCAGACCGCCAATCTGGTAGATTAGGGAAAGCGCAAGGTCTTGCCCTCCGAGAACGATTCTTCGAATAGGAGTGAGCCCATTGGCCCCTAATGCCTTGATTCGACTGCTTCAGAGTGCGGTATCGAACACGATTATGCTCGGCATCGTGCCGGCCAGTATGGCCCAAGCACCCATCCTTAAGCCGGGCCCACCGGGCGGCTCGGTGCGGGAACTCAGCGCTGAGGAGGCGATCGAGATAGCCGATACGCGCTATTCCCCGGCTGACGTGCAGTTCATGCAGGACATGATCCCGCACCATCATCAGGCTCTTGAGATGGCCGAGCTGGTGTCCGACCGCACCAACCGACCGGAACTGCTGGACGTCGCAGGGCGTATCAACGTCTCGCAGCAGGACGAGATCGAATTCATTCAGCAGTGGCTGCGCGACCGGGGTGAACGCTCGCCGAGCCCGGGTGACCACGATGCGATGCACACCAGCCAAAGGATGGCCGGTATGGCCGCGCCGCAACAGATGGCTGATCTCGCAGCGGCCGAAGGCACAGCCTTCGACCGGCTGTTCCTGCAGTTGATGATCACCCACCACGAGGGTGCGGTGACGATGGTCGAAGCGTTGCTCGAACAACCAGGCGCGGCTTATGACCCGGCGCTGTTCGAATTCACGAACGACGTCACCAATGACCAGACCGCGGAGATCGAGCGAATGAATGCACTCCTGGTGGGACTGTCCGAGGACCCTCGCGCCGGGCTCTCGGCCGGGTTCGATGACGCCGGCCAGGCATTGATGAACCTGGAACTGGTGGGCTCGTTGTCCAGGCCGCCCGGGTTTTACGACCCGCGGAACCCGGCTGGGCTCCCACCGAAGGTACCGACCGAAGATGGCGACGAAGAAGCCGAAGGCGATGAGGATGCCGAGGACGACGATGAATGGGACCGCCGTCCCCTTCTGAGCTTCGCCAACACCGATATGGCCTTTTTCGACGACGTTATGGTGGCTGGCAGCTACCACGGCTTTAACATCTACAGGTTGGCAGAAGGCGAATTGCCGGAGCAAATCAGTTCGGTGGTGTGCCCGGGCGGCCAGGGCGACGTCTCCGTCGTTGGTAACCTGCTGATCATGTCCGTGGAACAGACCAGGGGAAGGCTCGACTGCGGGCTCGAAGGCGTCAACGAGGACATCAGCGATGACCGGTTCCGCGGGATTCGCATCTTCGACATCAGCGACCTGACACGGCCGGTGCAGGCAGGCGCGGTCCAGACCTGCCGCGGCTCACACACCCATTCGGTCGTCGCCGGCCCGGGGGATGACGCCAAGATCATCGTCTACAACTCCGGCACCTCCCGCGTGCGCGACGAGGAGGAATTGGGAGGTTGCATCGGCGAGATCCCTGGCGACGACCGAACGGCGCTTTTCCGTATCGACGTCATCGAGATACCGGTCGGCGATCCGTCGAAGTCGCGCATCGTCCACAGCCCCGCCGTGTTCGCCGATCCCGAGGAGGGCGTCCTGGCCGGTTTGTGGCGCGGTGGCGACCACGGCGAGGAAACGCAGGAGACGAGGCGCACTGACGAGTGTCACGACATCACTGTGTATCCTGAGAAGAATCTTGCCGCCGGCGCGTGCTCGGGTAACGGCATCTTGTTCGACATCACAGACCCGTTGAATCCGCAGCGCATCGATGCGGTTGTCGACCAGGGCTTTGCCTACTGGCACTCGGCGACGTTCAACAACGACGGGACCAAAGTGCTCTTCACCGACGAGTGGGGTGGTGGTGGCCGGCCGCGATGCCGCGCTTATGACCCGCTGACCTGGGGCGCGGATGCCATTTACGACGTTGTCGACGGTCGGCTCGAGTTCCGCAGCTACTTCAAGATGCCGGCGCCGCAAGTCGAGCAGGAAAACTGCGTGGCACACAACGGCTCCATCGTGCCCGTCCCGGGCCGGGACATTTTCGTCCAGGCCTGGTACCAGGGGGGCATCTCGGTGATCGACTTCACCGACTCTGCGAACCCCGTCGAGATTGCCTACTTCGACCGCGGTCCGATCTACGCTGAGAGCCTGGTCTTCGGCGGGTTCTGGTCGGCCTACTGGTACCATGGCAAGATCTACGGCACGGAAATCATGCGCGGACTGGATGTCCTGTCGCTGTTGCCCAGCGAACACCTGACCGCGAATGAGATTGCGGCCGCAGTGCTGGCCGACGAAGGGGGCGTGTTCAACCCGCAGCAGCAGTTCAGAGTCAGCTGGCCGCCCGAGCCGATCGTAGCCCAAGCGTACATCGAACAACTCCAGCGTGGCGATCACCTGTCGACAGCACTCACGGCCGACTTGACTACGGCGGTTGAGCTTTCCGCAGCACGGCTCGCGGACGACGAGCGCGACGAAGACCTGGCGGCCAGGTTGGACGCGCTAGCAACAAGCCTGAGTGCTGACAGCGGCGAGGCCGTTACGACGAAGCGAGTAGATGCACTAGCGAAGACGTTGGCTGGGATTGCGGTCAGGCTGCGCTAAAGGGTGGCTTAGCCCGTTTCGTCTTTGCTCGAATTCGCTTTTCTCGAACGTCCGCTTTTGGTTAGCGGACGCTCGAGAGGGGCGGAGGTAGTGTTTGGCGAACAGCGGGTAGTGCCGAAATCGGACATTGAGCGCTGGGATAAGAAAGCCATCAACGAGCGCAGTGGATCGATCCGGCGAGAGACCGCCGAGGTAATAGGTGTTCGCGGAGTTATGGGCTCGCTAATTTCGTGGCGTTAGAAATTCAGCAAAACACAGATGCTGTTCGTAGCGCAAAGATTCAGGCACTTTGTAGCCTCGGCGTCTCTAACGCAGAGTCAATCTCCTAAATCGAGGAACAATGATATGAACTACCTTTCGTATCTGTTTGCCATAGCAATGCTTTGCTTCTCCTCCGCCTACGCTCAGTATGCGCCGCTGATCCCCTTCGAGGCGGATGCCGAATTCCTGCACCTACCAGAGGGTACGAATTTCGGCGAAGTGCCAGCGGTGGCCGTCAACTCGCAGGGGCATATCTTCGTCTTCAGCCGCTCAAGCCCGACCGGTGGCGGACCCGCGTATGGCATTCATGCCGCGCAGCTGTTCGAGTTCAGTGCCACAGGGGAGTTCGTTCGGGAGCACGGACGCGGCCTTTACGCGTGGGCATTTGCCCATGGTTTGCGCACAGATGCCGATGACAACATCTGGACGGTGGACAAGGGCTCCAACATGGTGGTGCGAATGGATCCCCGCGGTCGTGTCGTATGGGTTTTCGGACGCAAAGCTGAATCAACCTCGGAAAGCGCACGTCCGATCGAGCGTCACGACCCTCCCTTGCCGCCGCAGGATGGACGCTTCCGGGAGCCGACGGACGTGGCGTTCGACTCCGCGGGAAACATTTATATTACGGACGGCTACATCAACTCGCGGGTGGCGAAGTACGACTTCAACGGCGACTGGGTGAAGTCCTGGGGTGAACCCGGCGACGGTCCCGGTGAACTGCGAACCCCGCACAGCATCGCCATCGACCGCGATGACAATATCTACGTGGGAGACCGTTCCAATACGCGCATACAGGTCTTCGACACGGACGGCAACCTGATACGGATGTTCAGCGTGGCCACGCCGATCCGACCCGGATCCCGCGCCGTCAATGGACCAACCCCGGACGACCTGAACAATGTTCCCGGCAATGGTGCGCCCAACTCGCTTTGCATTCCGCCCGGCAGCGATGTCATCTACGTGGGGGAGAGCACCTTTCCCGGGCGCATCATCAAGGCCACATTGCAGGGTGAGGTGATTGGCGTGATCGGCAACGCCGGTCGCAATCCCGGCGAGTTTTCCGGCGCGCATGGGTTGGCCTGCCCCTCCGAGAACCTGCTGTTTGTCGCGGAAACCTCCAATTCGCGGCTACAAAAATTGACGCTGAGCCCTTGACCGGGGCACCTCGCTCGCAGACTGCGTTCGCGGGCCTGATTGTAATCTGCGCTGGTATAAGAGCAGTATCGTAGGCACTCTAGAACCGTAATCTCGCCGGCTCGAGTTCAGCAAGGAGGTCGTGATGATCAAGAGCGGAGCGTTATCCGTCGTCGCGGGCCTGTTCGGCATCCTAGTGTATTTCACTGGGTCCGCCGGAGAGGCGCAGGTCGTGGAGGGCCAGGCTGTCGATGCGAATGGCGCACCTCAGTACATCGTCGATCCGTTCTGGCCCAAGCCGCTGCCGAACCGCTGGAGCATGCAGCAGGTTGTGGGTATCTGGGTAGACGATATGGATCATGTCTGGTTCTTGAACCGCGGCAGAGCTGCCCTGCCGATTGAACTGGCGGCGGAACCCGGGCCGGGAGCGGCACTCTGCTGCGTGCGCGGGCCGGAGGTGATCGAGCTCGATCAGGAGGGCAATGTCGTGAATGCCTGGGGCGGTCCCGGATACCATCCGCTGTGGCCGACATACCTCCAGACTGTGATTGCGGACAGCCAGGGGTTTGTCTGGATTGGCGGCGAGGCGGCGCAGGACAGCATCCTAAAGTTCACGCGCGACGGCGAGTTCGTCTGGGATTTTGACCATCGGCCGCCGAGGCTCGGCACCGATGCCGACAACCGGACCTCGCAGACGCCTGAGAACAACCAGGACGTTGACACGATTGTGAACGTGGGGCGCTTTCAGCTCGACGAGGTTGCCAACGAGATCTACATCATCGATCAGAAGCGCGTCACGGTCTTCGACGCCTCGACCGGCGAGTTCAAACGTGGCTGGGGCGGGCACGGGACGCCGCTGAGCGAGATCCCGAACGAGCCGATTGCCGGTTACACCTGGGATGGCGGTCCGCCGCCCGACGAGAGAAATTTTGCGCCGACGCTGCATTTCATCGAGATCTCGAGAGACCGGCGCGTTTACATCGGCGAGCGTGGCCAGAACCGGATTCAGGTGTTCACGACGGAAGGGCAGTGGTTACAGGACATGTATGTCTCGCCAAACACGCCTGCGCAACGCGGCCGGTGCGGTGGTCTGCGTGAAACTCCCGCCTCTCCCATGCCTGTCGGAACCTTTTACTCCTCGATTTGCGGCACGATGTACAAGATGATTATTTCCAAGGATCCGGAGCAGAAGTATCTGTTCGTCGCCGACGCGCATAACGACGTCATCTGGACGGTCGACCGGCTAAGCGGGGAGACACTCGGGTATTTCGGTGGTAACGGCCGCCTCGCCGGTCAGTTGCACTTTCCCAACGCGATCGGCATCGATACGTACGGCAATATCTTCGTCGGCGAAGTCGACACCGCCAAACGGATTCAGAAGTTTGCCCCGGTCATGACGGGCGGTCGCTAGGCTGCGTGCATTCTTGCTTCAACTACAGATGTGAACAGATTCGGTGCTCTAGTCGAATGGCATGTCCTGTCGCCCCGAAACGGGCGCACCAAGCGTAGGGGCGGTCTATATCCTATCTTAACGGCACCGCCCGCTGGGCAGTTCGACGACCAGGGCGCGCTCACCCCGCAGGTGGGCATCGCGGTACCGGCGAGCATACCTTCGCGCCTTGCTATTGAGTAAAGCGTCTAATCCGCGTGAAAACTCCCGTGCTTGCCAGTATATTGGGCGGGCCCGGAACAGGGCAAAGGCATGACAAGAAGGCAGAAAAAAGCAGCGGGAGATTGCGAGTTTCTGACCGAGACGCCGGCAATTTGCTAGCACGGGTTAGGAGCTACCTAGCTCCGGGGGTCTATGATGCGTTTCGTCCCGGTACTGTTCGTGATTCTGAGCGGTTTGTGTGCCACATCGTCGTCGGCGCAGGAGTGGCGCGCCTATATGAGCCTGGAGGACGGTTTCCGCGTTCGCGTTCCCGGCGAGTTTGCGGTCACGGAGACGACCTGGGACTCCGAGTACGGCGCCGTGATGCCTGCGCGGATCTATCTCTACGAGGACGGCTCGAGCAGCTACAAGCTTACGGTGGTCGACTACACCGACGCGTACCGCATCCACGCCGCACGAGAGGACCGCACCGAGGCCGACACGCTCCGTATCTATTGGGAGGTCGACGTCCACGCTTCGGTTGTCTACGCTGCCAGCATGATTCGGCAGCGTCCGGGCAGGATCGTATTCAACGCGTATCACTACATCGGTCGGGTTCCGGGTGAGCAAATCCAGATGATCTACCCTGATGAGTCTCGTCTGTATGCCGCGATCTACCTGCATGCCGGCAAGCTGTACGTCCTCGAGGCCACGGTTCCGCCAAATGCGCCGCCACCTGTCGTCTATCAGCAATCGCTCGGGTGGGTAGACGAGAACGGCAATGAGATCCGCTATCAGAACATCGGCGACGCTCCAACAGTCGTCAACAAGCCGGGTGGGCGCTAGCGAGGACTGCCGATGCAGGCTGGCGTCGGATACGCCAAGGATCGATTGAATGGTTGGGAGAATGCGATGAGGCTTGAGAACTTCGCTGTCGCTACTGCGACGGTACTGACGCTGATGCACTCCGTCTGGGCACATCATTCCAGCGGCGGCTACAGAATGACCGAGTACACACACCTGCAAGGCCGGGTCACCGAGGTCCACTGGGTCAATCCGCACGTCTGGCTTTACATGGAAGTGACCGACGAGAACGGTGAGCCGGCGGTCTGGGTGCTGGAAGCGACAGGAATCGGCAACCTGCGAAACAACGGAGTCACGGAGGACCTGGTTGCGCCAGGAACCAACATCTCGGTTCGTTGCCACCGGCTCAGGGACGGCGCCAACGGTTGTCTGCTCGGGTTCCTGACCCCCGAAGGCGGCGAAGAGCTGGAGTGGGGCTAATAGTGCATCGGGTTGACTCTGACCTCGACAGGGGCATTCATCGAGAGGAAAATTAGGTCAGAAGAACGAGCAACTTGGGGGGAGTGTCATGCGGCTCGGGGAAACCTCAGTTTGGCAACTGATTATCATCCTGTTGATCGTCGGGACGCCTGTCGCGATTTTTGCCCAGGAGGAGCAGCAGGGGCAATTAGTTACGCCCGTATCTCAAGCTAAAGAAGGTTTTTCGGCTGAGCAGAGCTATCGCTGGCGAGAGGATTTCGCCTGGCCGAACTCTTCGGGGCCCGCCGACGAGAGCAATCTTTATTACTTCCTACACTGGGATGAATTCCTACCGCACCAGACAGTTTGGCGCGCTGGGGCCGTACGATCTTTCGAGCAAGCGCCGAACAGCGCGCTCGGTCAGGTCACCGCTAGCTCCACGCTCGGGACGATGAGCCTCGACGAATTACTCGGCCATCCTATGTCGAGGGTTCAAGGCTTCGTTGTCGTACACGGCGGGAGAATTATCTACGAACAGTACCCCGGCATGCGCGAGCAGGACCATCACAGGTGGTTCTCAGTCGGTAAGTCGATAACGGGCTTGTTAGTAGGTCTGCTGGAAGAAGAGGGCAGGATCGACGTCAACCGAGCGATCGATTCTTATCTCCCGGAGCTTTCGGCCACGAATTGGCAGGGCATTCGTGTCATCGATATCTTGGATATGGCGAGCGGCCTCGACCTAGAGGAGACCGACGCAGTTAGAACCGACCGTTCCACATCAGTGGGCGCATGGTTCCAGATCGAGAACTTGGATACAACCGGTCTCGGGGCGCTCACTTCCGATCAGATTCTATTCGACGTAGGGAACAAGCGCGCCCCGGGCGAAGTGCTCGAGTACTCGTCGTTGAATACGCGCATGCTAGGTCTGCTGGTTGAGCGCGTTTCAGGCCAGCGGATAGCGGAATTGGTGAGCGAGCGGGTGTGGTCGAAGTTGGGCGCCGAGGGCGACGCAATCGTTGCGCTCAACCTTCAAGGCCGCGCAGGGATGTACGGGATGTTCTCGAGTCGGCTTCGTGACCTTGCCCGATATGGGATGCTTTACACGCCGAGCTGGGAAGTGGTTGCGACGGAGCGCGTGGTACCGCAGTCGCTACTAGACAGGATCCGCGACGGCTGCCGCCCTCAGATCTTTGAGCGAGGAGTCCCGTTGGGCCTGGACCCGGCGCCAGCGGAAAGGCCTAGATGCAATTCACGCCATTGGGATGCTGTCTTTGCAGACGGAGACTTCTTCAAACTAGGTGCACGCGGACAGGGTCTTTATATTTCGCCCGCACGGGATGTCGTCGTAGCCTTTTTCTCGACAACGACTGAGCTCGGCTGGGAGAACTACGCACGCGAGATTGCGAAGATCCTGGAACCGCCCGAGTGACGCCCCCCTCGCGCAGGTGAGAGTGCCGTGCCGACGGGCTATTGGGCAACATGCCACGTGATAGTATCCATGTAGATTCTGGTGGGGGACGAACAGTGAAACCGAAACCTTCTATCCTCGGCGCTTTCGGCGTTTGTTTCTATGCTTACTGCGTCGTCGGCTTGGCGCATCACTCGATAGCCGCTGATTTCAACCGGGACATGTACATCAAAGTAGAGACTGTTATTCAGGACTTTCGGTTCGTGAATCCGCACCCGTTTGCGACGGCTAAGGTCGTTCGTGGGGACGGGCAACAGCAGGAATGGACCCTGCTGATGGACGATCTCTGGGAACTGAGAGAATTCGGCTTCACCTCTGCGACCTTTCAGCCCGGTGACGAGCTGATCGTGATCGGCTTCCGGTCGGTACGTGAGCCAAGCACCGTCTACGTTCGCCGCATGGAGCGGCCTTCAGATAGTTTCGTTTGGCTGCACGAAGGCGAAGATGAAACCATCGTTCAACGCGCGGTCGAACTACCGAGCAGCGATTAAAACTCAGATCATCGATTATCGATGACAATTCGGCCTGTTCTGATGACTACTTTTACGTTGAATAGGTCGTCTAGATCAGTGAGGGGATCCCCCTCAAGGATGACCATATCCGCGATCTTTCCTGGCTCCAGGGTTCCGAGAGCATCGTCGCGGCGTGCTGCGAACGCCGCCGACTTCGTCAGTATGTCGATGATTTCCTCGTTGGAGAACACGACGTCGAGGAGGGTCAATTCGTGACGTAGCGCGTCCCGTGGAAGGAGCGCGGTGTCCGTACCATAGGCGAAGATGATTCCCGCATCCCAGAGTAGTCGCGCATTCGCCGGTCCCGCTAAATCACCATCGGCGACCGTTGATGCGCCGAGTGTCGACGTCATGACTGCGCCATATTCGGCGTTATTTCGGCCGGCTTCGACGATATCCTGGGCCATCTGTTCGTCCAATTCCCCAATCCACGGGGTGCGGGTGAGGTAGCCGCTACCACCTTCAACGGCCGCCATCGCAGACTGCACGTTCTCTATATGGGTCAGCGTCAGAAGGCCCTGTTGGTCGGCCTCATCCTTTGCGATGGACAGAGCCTCTATCCCACTAACGCCGCGAGTTGCGAGCATGACTGAATCGATTGCGTCGGCACCCGTAAGGGTCAGATCCCGCACAGTTTCGCGGATCTCTCCCTCAGGTCTAGCGTTTCCGTTATCAGTTGCCAGACGCACGGGGCCTGACACAACCAGTCGTGGGCCCGGAATCTCGCGAGAATCCAGTCGGCCGCGGAGCTCCAATACGTGCTCGAGGGAGTCGCCCATCGATAAGACTGTCGTAAACCCGGCTTCGACGTACTCCCGCATCCGATCAGCAGCCTGCTCCATCCAAACGTCGGGATCGCCCTGTATCACCTGACGGTGGGCGTCGATGAATCCGGGTATGACAGTAAGACCCTCGGCGTCGAGTATCGGCAACTCTGGATCGATTACCGGCGTCTCGGAGACTGACGCTATTCGCCCTCTTCGCACTTCGATCGTCCCGCGATCAATCACGTCTCCGTTGCCCACGATCACTCGTGCGTTACTTAAGACGAGGTCCTGGGCAGCAACACCGTACGCGAAACCGAGGCTACAAATGATCGCTAAACAACAAGAAGTCGCTGTCTTCATTACGTTGCCTTAGAGTTTCGCCGCGACAGCCGCTATCGCAGCGCCCGTAATGCCAGCTCGAATAGCTTCGAGTATGGGATCCACAATAGCGATCGTTAGTGTGTTGACATTCATGATCCCTAAATATATGAAATTTACTGAAAACCAAACTAGGAACCCAACTATTGCGCCGATCTTGAGGCCGCCAGCTATCGTGGGCTCGCCTGACTGGGCTCCCAGAGCCAAGGCAATGAGAGCCGTGTAGGCGGCGGTCCCGACTATGACGGCCCACACCAACTGTGTATCACGCATCACACCCGTAGCCGATCCCATATTGGATGCAAAGAAATCCGCAACTAGTACGTCCCAGATAACGTAACCAACGATCATCGAGACGATAGTGCCGACAAGTATGCTCACGGAAAGTTGTTTCGCGTTCATTTTTTATCCCCTTCTATCGTGTGCTCATAAGCGGTCATTCGTTAACGTCCGTTAACAACGTTTTGCTCTATGAACTGAACGAAATCTGGCTGAAACGTGTCGCGTTTCTGTTCCCATGTCGTGCGCCACGTCGGGCTGGTCTGGTAAGTCCGCCGGAAGTAATTTGCCATTCTCTCCACCTCTTCGCGCGGCAGCTGCTGATAAGAGGTCTGGTACGCGACCAAGCCACGCATAAAATAGCTGCTCAGCTGATACTTTTCGACGACGTTTAGGTTCTCGCCGTCGAGCTCCTTGACCACGATCGCGGCCAATTCGCCATTCTCAGCAACTTGTGTGCGGGCGTCTCGAATAGATTCCGCGGGGGCCCGTTTAGCCTCATCTCTCATCGGCTCATTCTTCTGACGCACTTCTACTGCGAGGAATAGGATTCCCGCGATCACGCAAATGGTGACGAGAATCGTAATAGTTTGGCCTGGGCCAATTTTCTTCATTTTCCTTTCAGTGCCACGCAGTACCTGCAAGCGAATGGCGGCTTACGGCCATAGGCGGTCATTCAACCTATCCCAATTTCTGCCGCCCACTGTACTCGGTCAAGCCTACCCCCGCACGCCAAGGGAATCCGTGGCCTGAGGTGTCAATAGTCGCGACTGCGCACACCCTTCCCTCAAAACGTCCCGAGCGGATTGATCGGCGATCCCGTCCCGCCGCGAATCGGCAGCGGCGCGGCGGTCAGCAGGAATTCCCAGCGGTTGTGTTCTTCGGCTGCATCGGCCAGCGCCTCGAGATCGAGGTTGTCGAAGAGATTCATCCCCAGGTAAAGCACCGCGAAGTCGTGGACAGCCCCCGGCAAGTTCGAGGGCGACACATAGTGAGGATGATCGCTCCCCATGATCGCGATGTCCCGCTCCTTGAGCCATGGGATCACCGAAGGATGGAGTCCGGCCGATCGGCCGCCTCGGGCCCGGCCGCGGAGCCACGGCCCTTCGACCGACCGCCGCGCCCAGACACCGGTGCGGACAAAGAGCGCGTCCCCCGACCCGACCCGCACGCCCGCCTGCTCTTCCCAAGCCTCGAGGTCCTCCACGTAGATGGGCGTGCCGGGCTCAAGGTAGGGCACGCCCTTGAGCCTCGCGATGTCGATAAGCACGCCGCGCGTGAAGATGCCATTCTTGACGTTGTGGATCGAGTGCTTCGGGTGCCCATTGGCGATGACCTCGTCAGGGTCCGGCCGGTAGCCGTTGTAGAAGACGCCGTCGTCGTTGGTATGGCCGAGTGCGTCGAGGTGGCTGTGGGTGATTCCGTGGTAGGTCACGGCCAGCCGGTCCGATGAGATCCCGATCATCTCATGCTGCCACGGGTTCGGGTTATCGATCGCACTCACAGTATCTGCATCGGCTGCC
>Ga0224508_10004205_pt1 | contig 11797 bp, 9 predicted proteins | sample SF_Jan12_sed_USG_4_FD_170157 | JGI IMG/M metagenome (GOLD analysis project Ga0224508, IMG submission 170157) | Sediment microbial communities from San Francisco Bay, California, United States - SF_Jan12_sed_USGS_21 | ecosystem: Environmental > Aquatic > Marine > Sediment | place: USA: California...
TCTACCAATTCCGCCATCCGGGCCCCGAGGCATCGTCACCTAGACGTGATGAACGCGGCGCACTATAGGCACCGCGCTGTCCAGTGCAAGGGCACAAGCGGCCGATTCCCCGCTTGTCGCCAGTGTCGGTCCTCTGGCGCATTCCGGGCGTATTCACAGACCTGGGTGAGTGTGCACTTCTTGTCCCAACTCCGACACTTGGTAGACCTATTCGATTGGCGGCAATCACTCGGTCTTGATCAGGGTCTTCAGGTATTGCCGCGTTTCCTGGTCCCAGGAGCTAGGATCTTCGCCATGCGCGACGACCGCATGAAGCTCCATCAGTTTCCAAACTTCATCCTCCGTTGCAGCGACGACCTTACCGGGGCAAGCCTCCATGCCCTCGCAGTCCTTGCATGCATATGAAAACGCAGTTGCCATCTTGATCTCCTTTCAGATCGCTGACCCAGGCCGCTTAGAATTCTGGGAATGTCGGTAAACCGTCCGCGAGTTTGATCCAGGGCTGCTGGTGGGACACGTAGACATGGGTTGCCGGCTTGGCGATTGAGGGATTGTCGAGCGATGCCGCTGAGAACCACGCATCCGCGCTCCAGTCCTGGCCATCAACCTCATGCTCTGCCGCGTAGGTCAGAGTCGTTCCGCAGTCAGCACAAAAGCCTCGTTTGATGCCTGGCGATCTTTCGCAGAATTTGATCTCGCCCTTTGTGACTGCGAAGTCCGTGCCTGCTACCTTTGCCCAGGTGACGAAGGCACCACCAAGCGCCAACTGGCATGAGCGACAGTGACAATGCCCAGACCACACAGGCGGCCCGGCAATCTGATAACGGACCGCACCGCAATAGCATCCGCCTTCGAATCTTTCTTTGGCCTCACGCATCATTGAACCCTTTCGAAAACATGCCAAACTTGTGGCGATTGCAGAAAGGAGCTGTCGCGCCAATCTAAAGCATTCCTCTGTTACTATTGCCATTTTTGCCAATAAGTGCGACTCAAGAAAATTGCTGGAATGTTAGAAAACCTCTCATATGGATTGGATGAAACTCCCACCGCTGAACAGCCTGCGTGCGTTCTCCGCAGTCGCCGAAACCGGCAGCTACACCTTGGCCGCGGATCGGCTGAACGTGACGCATGCCGCTGTAAGCCAACAAGTAAGGGCGCTTGAGAAGCGCCTGGGGATCCCTCTTGTCACACGCGTGGGGCGAGGGATTGAGCTTACCGGTCAAGGCGCCCTCCTCGCCCGGGAACTGGACGTGGGATTTGGTGTCATCGCTCGCGGCATTGACCGCGTCGCCGAAGGCACGGCCAGTCGCCCCGTGCAGGTCACAATGTCTCCAGCCTTCGCGCTGGAATGGTTGCTGCCGAGAATTGCCGAGTTTCAACACGAGAACCCGGAAATCACGCTGATGCTCAACCCGACGTCGGAAGTGATGGAGCTGCAGCCAGGCGGGATCGATGTGGCAATTCGCTATCGCGACCGGCGCCGATTGGACCTCGACGTGGAGGCCGTCTTGATCTCGGATATGATCGTCATCGGAACCCCAGCACTCGTTGATGGTCGTGATCTGAGCGATCCTACGTCTCTGGTCGATCTCCCTTGGCTACAGGAACTCGGCACGAATGAAGCTGCGGAATGGTTCACCTATCATGGCGTCGTTCCGGAACGACCTTTGACTGTGAATCACATGCCGGGGAACCTGATCATGAACGCGGTGCGTCGCGGCGATGGATTAACCTATACAGCACGCGCATTCTTCAGAGAGGATCTTAGATCCGGGAGGATCGTAGAGCTTTTTTCTGAGCCACTGTTCGGCGTCTACTATATCGAAACACCACCTGAACAACGGCGGCCCGCAGTCAAGACATTCTTGAACTGGTTGATGTCAAAAGCGGAAACGGTAACAGCCTAAGTCAAATACGGTTCGGCAAGGGCCAGGGCGGCCCCCGGGCGAATTACCGCTTGTGGCACATAGCTGCCATCTCCGATCCATGGGATGAATGTCCGTCAAGTTCTCGAAGCAGACAGCATCATATCGAGACCCCACCGAACGCCGCATGCGGAGCATCCGCCCAGCTTGCCGGCCGCCCCCAAAAAAATATGGGGGGCTTTGTGCCCCCCAGTTTATTTTCAGACCTTCATATTCTTTTTTGACTGCCCGTTGGTCTTTCGCCTGCGGCCTGTTTATCCCGATTGGGGCCGGCCACGGCCGGCCCCGAATTCCATTAGCTGCATCCGCTGGTCGCGCCGCAGGTGTTGCACTTCATGCAGGTGCCGTTGCGGACCAGGGTGAAGTTCCCGCATTCTCCGCAGGGATCGCCCTCGAAGCCCTTCATGCGCGCCTCGGTCACCCGGTTCATCACCGCGGTCGCGACCGTGCCGACGGCGGTTGCCGCCGCCACGGACGCACCAACCGATTCCACCGCCATGCTGGCCACCGCCTCCGCGCGTTCCGGCACCGCGCCATTCAGCACCACCAACTCGCTCGGCAGGCGCTTGCGCAGATAGCCGGTCGACGAGACCTGCTTGATCATGGCGATCGCCGGATCGGCGACCTCGTTGCCCGCGGGCTGCACATTGGCCCGGCCCTCGTCCTCGCCGCCGCCGATCTCGTCGAAATGGGTGCCCTCGGGCTCCACATGGGCCAGATCCGTGCGGTCGAGATACGAGATCGCCAGCTCGCGGAAGATGTAGTCCAGGATCGAGGTGGCGTTCTTGATCGAGTCGTTGCCCTGCACGATGCCCGCCGGCTCGAACCGGGTGAAGGTGAAGGCCTCGACAAACTGCTCGAGCGGCACGCCGTATTGCAGGCCCATCGAGACGGCGATGGCGAAGCTGTCGATCAGCGCGCGGAAGGCGGAGCCCTCCTTGTGCATATCGACGAAGATTTCGCCGAGGCTACCGTCCTCGTATTCGCCGGTCCTCAGATAGACCTTGTGGCCGCCAACGACCGCCTTCTGGGTGTAGCCCCGGCGCCGGTCGCTGAGTTTTTCGCGCTTGGCCCGGACCTCCTTGACGATCACCTTCTCGACGATCTTCTCGGCGATGATCTGGGCACGCTCGGCGGGTGCGGCCTCGGCCAATTCCTCTTCGGCCTCCTCGTCGATCAGCGCGGCCGAAAGCGGCTGGCTGAGCTTCGAGCCATCGCGGTAGAGCGCGTTCGCCTTCACCCCGAGTCGCCAGGACAGCAGATAGGCCTCCTTGCAATCCTCGATGGTCGCGTCGTTCGGCATGTTGATCGTCTTCGAGATGGCGCCCGAGATGAAGCTCTGCGCCGCCGCCATCATGCGGATGTGGCTCTCGACCGAAAGATACCGCTTGCCGGTCTTGCCGCAGGGATTGGCGCAGTCGAAGACCGCGAGGTGTTCGTCCTTTAGGCCCGGGGCGCCTTCGAGGGTCATCGTGCCGCAGACATAAGTGTTGGCGGCGTCGATTTCCGAGCCCGAGAAACCGATCTCGCGCAGCAAATCGAAGCCGGGGTCGGCCAGCTTCGCCTCGGTCAATCCCAGGGTTCCGGTGCAGAACTCCGCGCCGAGCGTCCACTGGTTGAATACGAAGCGGATGTCGAAGGCGGTGCCGAGGGCGGCCTCGACCTTCTCGATCTGCTTGGGCCCGAACCCGGCATCGGCGAGACGCGCCAGGGTCACGCCAGGCGCGCCTTTCAGGGTGCCTTGACCAACCGCGTAGTCGATGATGCCGCGGACCGTCTGGTCGTCGTAGCCCAGCGTCTCGAGCGCCTTCGGCACCGCCCGGTTGATAATCTTGAAGTAGCCGCCGCCGGCCAGCTTCTTGAACTTCACCAGCGCAAAGTCGGGCTCGATCCCGGTCGTGTCGCAATCCATCACCAGCCCGATCGTGCCGGTCGGCGCGATGACACTGGCCTGGGCGTTGCGGTAGCCATGCTCCTCGCCCAGTTCCAGCGCCTTGTCCCAAGAGGCCCGGGCGCGCTCTACAAGAGTCGCGTCCGGGCAGTTCGCCGCATCAAGCGGCACAGGGAGGGTGTTGAGCTCCTCAAAGCCCGCGGTCTCACCATGAGCCGCGCGGCGATGGTTGCGGATCACCCGCAACATGTGAGCTGCATTCTTTTTGTAGCCGGGGAAGGCGCCGAGTTCGGCGGCCATCTCGGCCGAGGTGGCGTAGGAGACACCGGTCAGGATCGCGGTCAGCGCACCGCAGAGCGCCCGGCCCTGATCCGAGTCGTAACTGAGGCCCAGCGTCATCAGCAGACCGCCGATATTGGCATAGCCGAGGCCCAGCGTCCGGTATTCGTAGGAAAGCTGGGCAATCTCGGCGCTTGGAAACTGCGCCATCGTGACCGAGATCTCGAGCGTCACGGTCCAGAGGCGGACGCCATGCTCGTAGGCCTTGGCGTCGAAGACCCCGTCTTTCTGGAAGGTGAGCAGGTTCAGCGAGGCCAGGTTGCAGGCCGTGTCGTCCAGGAACATGTATTCCGAGCACGGGTTCGAGGCCCGGATCGGCCCGGAGGCCGGACAGGTGTGCCAGTCGTTGATCGTGTCATGATACTGCACGCCTGGATCGGCGCATGCCCAGGCCGCATGTCCCACCTCGTCCCATAGATCGCGCGCCTTGACGGTCTTCGCGACCACGCCGTCGGTGCGGCGCACCAGCTCCCAATCCGCATCCTCTTCGACCGCCTTCAGGAAGCTGTCGGTGACCCGGACCGAGTTGTTGGAGTTCTGGCCCGAGGCGGTGACGTAAGCCTCGCTGTCCCAATCGGTGTTGTAGGTGGGGAATTCGATCGAACCGAAACCCTGGGCGGCGTATTGCAGGACGCGCTTGACGTAAGTCTCGGGGATCATTGCCCTGCGGGCGTCCTTGACCGCCGCCTTGAGCTGGGGGTTGGCCTTGGGGTCGAAGGCGTCCTTCTCGGCTCCGTCCCAGGATCGGATCGCGGCGAAGAGCGCGTTGAGTTTTTGCTCGTGCAGTTTCGAACCGGCGACCAGCGAGGCGACCTTCTGCTCTTCCTTGACCTTCCAGTTGATGAAGGCCTCGATGTCCGGGTGATCCATGTCGCAGATCACCATCTTGGCGGCGCGCCGTGTGGTGCCGCCGGACTTGATGGCGCCGGCGGCGCGGTCGCCGATCTTCAGGAAGCTCATCAGGCCCGAAGACTTGCCGCCGCCGCCGAGCGACTCGTTCTCGGCGCGCAGGCGCGAGAAGTTGGTTCCGGTGCCCGAGCCGTATTTGAAGAGCCGGGCCTCGCGGGTCCAGAGGTCCATGATCCCGCCATCGTTCACCAGGTCGTCCGAGACCGACTGGATGAAGCAGGCATGCGGCTGAGGGTGCTCGTAGGCCGAGGCGGACTTGGTCAGCTCGCCGGTCTTGTGATCGACGTAGTAATGGCCCTGAGAGGGGCCGTCGATGCCATAGGCCCAGTGCAGGCCGGTATTGAACCACTGGGGCGAATTCGGCGCCGACATCTGGCAAGCCAGCATGTAGCGCATTTCGTCGAAATAGGCCTGCGCGTCCTCTTCCGCCGAGAAGTAACCGCCCTTCCAGCCCCAATAGGTCCAGGCGCCTGCCAGCCGGTCGAAGACGTCACGCGCCGAGGTTTCGCCGCCAGAGCGGCCGTCCTCGGGCAGCGCCTCCAACGCTTCTTTGTCCGGAACCGAGCGCCACAGGAATTCCGGCACACCCTTTTCCTTGACCTTTTTCAGGCACTTGGCAACGCCAGCCTTGCGGAAATACTTCTGCGCCAGCACGTCCGAGGCGACCTGCGACCAAGCCTTGGGCACATCGAAATTCTCGAGCTTGAACACCACCGAGCCATCCGGATTCCGGATCTCGGACGTCGCCTGCCGGAAGGCGATGGCGGCGTAGGGCGACTTGCCCGCTTCGGTGAATTTGCGCCTGATCTGCATTATTCGTTTCCCTGTTCCCGCGCCGATTTCGGCGACTCACTCCGCGTCCCAGCGGGCACATTCCCGCCGTTCCAGAGGTGTGCTCCTCCGGTTGAATCATCCCTTCAGCGATGGGAATCCTGTCCCAAGCCCCCGGTTTGCGCGCCTACGGTTTCTATCGGCGCCGTTCTCGTAGCGCCACCACATGTTGTGGTTTTCAGCGCGGCAACCACCACTTTATGACGACCACCGGTGCCGTCAACGGAAAAATGCACCGGTTTTGCCATATTTTGTAGTTAACGAACCTTCATGCACCACTTCTAGTGAGAACAGGGCACGAACGTTTGCTGCGCGTTGCGCGCGTGCATCGGCTAAAGACCGGAGGTCAGACGCGCGCGACCGGCCCGGGAGGCGGGTGGGCGAATCGCCGCCCCTAAAGCAAAACCGGATCAGACCGATTCAGTCTGAAACGGTTTTGGTCTAGCCTTCTGTCAGCTCGTTCGCCGCTGGCGCTTCGGGGATCAGATACGGCTTGGTGCCCGGTTGGGCAGTCTGGTCAGGTGCCCTAGGGGCACGAACCGGGCAGCCTGCGGCAGTCCAGGCGTTGAGCGCGGCGAGGGTTTCGTCACTCACCTCAAACGGCCCATCCAGCGTCTCTTCCGGCAGGAACCCGGTTTCGGCCAGATCGACCGCAAGGGCCGCAGCACCCTCCTCCGGCGCGCCGGCGAGCCAGACTTGCCAATCAACCGAGGCCGCATCGGCCTGGCCATCGGCACAATGGGCCTGTGCACGGCCGCGGTAGGCCGCAGGGTGCGCCGCTGACTGATCAGGGTCCGAGAGGATCCGGTCGTATTCACCGACCGCCAGGCCCGGCCGGCCCGCATCCATCAGCGCCCCGGCCCGCTCGGTGCGGATCTCCGGTGCCGCCAGCCCGGCATTGATCGCCCGGCGATAGTCACGCGCGGCGGCGGCGGGCAGGTCTTGGCCGACTCGGACCCGCGCGCGCCCCAACAGGGCCTGCGCATAGGCGCTGTCAATCTTGATCGCGGCCGAATAATCGTCGGCGGCGTTGTCAAACTTCTCCAGTGCAAAAAATGCATCGCCCCGGGCCGTCAACAATTCCGGCAGGCGCCCGGCCGAGCTTGGGAATGACGCGATGATCAGGGTGCAGGCACGCTGCGCTTGGGCAGGCGGGTCGTTGCGTTTGCAGATGCGTTCGAGCTCGTCATAGGAGCGGCTGGAGAAATCCTCGCCCGCATCGTTGTCTTCCGTTTCGCGGCGCTTTCCTTCGGTGCGCGCGGCGAGCTTCGCCGCCCGGCCGGCCGCCCGCGCCCGGGCATCCGCCTTGAGCGCGAGTTCAAGTTCGACCAGGGCGCCCTCCGGCTCGCCCGCCGCTTCGAGCCCCGCCGCCAGGTCGCGATGGACCGAAGCGGTTTCACGTTCGAGTGCGACGCGGTCAGCCAAGGCGTCCGAGGCGGTTTCAGCCTCGGCCGGCGCCTCGGCCTCCGCCGTCTGCTCGATCGACAGCACGTCGAGCCCAGCCTCGGGATTGCAGGCGCTCAGTCCGGTCAGGACCAGCCCAGCCGCCGCCAAGCGTCCCCGTAGCCTCATCGTCGTTTCATCCAGGGTTCCGCGCCGAGACGACCCAGGAGCTCGAGTCCATGTAGACCCCGTCCTCGGTCACATGCGGGCTCAGGAGCGCGGTCAGGTCCGCGACAAGCGCGTCGTGCGCGGCCTCTGCCTTGTCGCCCGCCTCGCGGTAGACCTCGCCCGCGGGCCCGAGCGCGAGCTGGAAGCCGATCGCATCCTCGATGTTGTCGCCCATGCGCACGGGCGCATCGACCCGCTCGAAGACGATATCGGTGTAGCCCGCAGCCTTCATCTGGGCAGTGACCAGCTCTTCATCCGCCATCGAGAAGGGTCCCGGCCCACAGGTACGCGCATCCGCCCCCGGCTGCGGCAGATGCTTCAATGCCACGGCTTTGGCCGCGCCCAGCCAGGGATTGTCGGCGATGTCGCGCCAGACGATCATGGTAAAGCGTCCACCCGGTTTCAGTGCCCGGCGCATATTCTTCATCGCGGCCACCGGGTTCTCGAAGAACATGGTGCCGAAGCGCGAGAACACCAGATCGTATTCCGGCTGGAACGGGGTGAACTGGATATCCGCCTCGATGAAGGTCACGTTCTCGGCGCCCGCGGCGGCGGCGTCGTTGCGGCCGTAGTCGAGGAAGGCATCACAGCAATCGATCGCATCAACATGGCCCTCGGGCCCGACCCGCTTGGCCAGCATGATCGCAGTATCGCCAAAGCCTGCGCCCGCATCCATCACCTTCTCGCCCGCATTGACCTCGAGCTTCGGGAAGATCGCGGCGCTGTGCTTGCCCAAGCCGCCGACCAGGACGTGCTTGTACTTGACGAATTTCGGAACCAGGATCTCGTTCCAGAATTGGACGAACTCCGAGGGCGGCGAAACCACGGCTTCGGTCATCGTATTCTCCATTCTTGGGATCGCGGATCGTGCGAGATTCGCGGCAGCCTAGAGCAAAACCGGGTCAGACTGAAACAGTCTGATCCGGTCTTAGTCTTGCAGATCACGGCACCGGACGGGAGGCAGCGGGGCAAGACATCGCCGTCCACGAAGGCCCATCCTACCGGCCCTTCCACCAGTGTCGGAGATGTGAGGCGACAAAAGCGTGATTTTCACGTAAGATAGCGTCAGTGAAGGCGTCTCGGCTCGTCACGACCGGGGTAATCGCTTCAGGCCATGATCGGGCCGCGGCCGTCTCTTTCTCACGGCGCGGGAGGAGGATCATGGCGACAATCCGCAATCCGGTTGAATGGTCGGCTGACCAATTGAAGCACGCGGCCCATGCCGCCGGCGAGATGGGCCATTCCATCCTGGGCGACCGGCGCGACGGTGCGGCGCCATCGATCCGCGAGATCGAGATCGCCGAGCTGCGCGGCGCTCTGGAGAAGGGTATCGACGACCTGGGCATCTTCCGCTCGGATATCCTGTTCCTCTGCATCATCTACCCCTTCATCGGACTGGTGCTGGTCTGGTTCGCGCTCAATGCCGAACTGCTGCCCATGCTGTTCCCGCTGGGCGCGGGGTTCGCGCTGATCGGGCCGGTCGCTGCGGTGGGGCTCTACGAGTTGAGCCGGCGGCGCGAGCAAGGGCTGCCGGCGAAGTGGAGCAACGTGCTGGACGTGATATCGTCGCCCTCGTTCGGCGCGATCCTGACTCTGGCGCTTGGGCTGATGTTCCTCTTCCTGCTTTGGTTGGGCGCGGCGCAAACGATCTTTGCGCTGACACTGGGTCCCGAGCCACCGGCCTCGCCCGGACAATTCATCATCGACGTGCTGACCACGGGCGCCGGTTGGGCGATGATCGTCGTCGGGATCGGGGTCGGCTTTTGCTTTGCGCTGGCGGTCCTGGCGTTAAGCCTGGTCTCGTTCCCGATGCTTCTGGATCGCGAGGTCGGTCTGCGGGTGGCCGTGACCACGTCGGTCGGTGCTTTCGTCAAGAACCCCCGCCCGGTTGCGGCCTGGGGGCTGATCGTGGCGGCGGCGCTATTCGTGGGGTCGATCCCGTTGTTCCTGGGGCTGATCTTCGTGATGCCGGCACTGGGGCACGCGACCTGGCATCTTTATCGCAGGCTGGTCGCCTGGGACTGAAGCGGCCTAATCAGACCTCGCGGGCCTGCGTAAGCGTGCGTGTCGCTTGCTCGCGCCGCACGGGAACGAAGCCGACGCGCTGATAGAGTGCCAGCGCCCGTGGGTGATCGAGTGTATTTGTGTTGACGGTCATCTTGGTCACCTCCGGCCGGTCCCAGCCCATATGGACTGCACTGGCCAGGAACCAGGCCCCCAGACCCCGGCCAGTGGCCGCTGGCGTCAGGCCGAACAATATCAGGTCGCAAATCCCGGCCTCGCGGGTATCGAGGATGAAAAACCCGCCCGGCCAGCCGTCGACCATCAGGGTGAAAAGGGTCACCTGCGGGTCGTGCAGGAACGCCTCGCGCGCCTCGGGCGTGGCATCCAGCCAATCGGTCCATTCATGACCCGCGCCTACGGCCTGATAGAGGTAGAGGAAGTAATCCGCCGGCGGCGCCTCGGCCGCGATCAAGGCCAGCGCCTGGCCGACCGGCATTGGCGGGATCGGCGCGGTCGGGCGCTGGTCCATTTCCAGATAGGTAATCCAGTAGTCGATCGGATCGCCCGGCTTGAGCTTCGCCATCGCAGACCTGCCCGCGATCAGGCCGGATCGCCGGTTTCGACCGCCAGATCCGGATAGGCGCCCCACTCGACCCACGAGCCGTCATAGAGCGCGTTGCGCGTATGCCCCATCCGGTGGAGCGCCAAGGTCAGGACCGCGGCGGTCACGCCCGAGCCGCAACTGGTGACGATGGGCTTTCCCAGATCGACCCCGGCAGCCTCGAAAGCCGCCCGCGTCGCCTCCGGATCCTTCATGGTGCCATCCGCGTTCAGCAGATCCGTATAGGGCAAGCTGCGCGAGCCCGGGATATGGCCCGAGCGCAATCCCTCCCGGGGCTCGGGCGCCTCGCCGCGGAACCGCGCGGCGGCACGGGCGTCGACGATCTGCTCGCCGCGCAGTTTCGCGGCACCGGCGATCTGGGTCACGTCACGCACCATCGAGGCGTTGCGCCGGCCGGTGAAGTGGCGCTCGCGCGGGTCGGGTTCGTCCTCCTCGATGGGCCGGCCTTCCGCGATCCATTTCGGCAGGCCACCATCCAGCACCGCGACGTCCTGATGGCCGAAAACGCGGAAGGTCCACCAGACCCGGGCCGCCGAAAAGAGGCCCTGCTGGTCGTAGACGATAACACGGTGGCCGTCGCCGATGCCCATCCGGCGCACCCGGCTGACGAATTTCTCGACCGGCGGTAACATGTGCGGCAGAGGCGAATGGCTGTCGGCGATCTCGTCGATGTCGAAGAAGCGCGCACCCGGGATATGGGCCTTCAGATACTCGGTGCGCCCGTCGCGCCCGTCGCCCGGCAAGTATAGGCTGGCGTCGAGGATGCGGATGTCGGGTGCCGTCAGGCGTTCGGCCAGCCAATCGGTCGAAACCAGAAGCGTGGGATCGCTGGTCGCCATGGGATACCTCGCGGTCGGGGCGGTATCTGCCTGTCCTAGAGGTCCGGCGGGACGGAATCAACCGGTTGTCAGGGCATGATGGCGGGGTCGCGCTTTGACTCGTCCGAGGGACGCATATTACCGGCTTTCGCGGAGTTTTCTTTTGCCGGCAAGCCGTATTTGCAACCTCGAGTTGATAATAACCACAAAAAATAACCGTCTGCTCTACCTGGAATACACAGATTGATATTTTTGCCATCTCAACGCATATTCGCCACTTAACTTATGATACTTTTCCATTAATAATTTCTACGTGGAATGGGGGCGCGGTGAACCGCTTTTACCACGAATGCATCGAGCCAACGGCGCAAGCTCTGCCTGTGCTGCGCGTGCTCCATAGCGAGGAGCATAACGGTCACGCCTTCCAGATCACCCAGACCATCCAGCGCAACATCTATACCGAGTTCGATCAGGCGCTGTCGCGGTATCTGGCGGCCACGTCCGGTGAAGGGTTCCCGGTCTTCTCGGTATGGGTCGTGGTGTCGACGGGCGATGACGCCCACGATGCGCAACAGCTGATCTCCGGGTTTCATGACTCGGTTCCCCACGCGCTGAGCGAATTGGCCGAGCGCGCGTTCACGCGAGCAGGCTCGGTCGAGCTGTCGTTCTTCCGCAGCAACCTCCGGGACGGGTGTGACCCAGCCGTGGCTCAGCGGCGGCGCATCACGCGCACGGATATCGACATGCTGCGCACCGCGCTCGAGGTCTGCGCATGATCGGCGGCTCCGAGTTCCTGGCTATCTCGGGGGATTTCGGGATGATCGTGGCGCGGCCGCCCGGCAATCCG
>Ga0224508_10004207_pt1 | contig 11793 bp, 9 predicted proteins | sample SF_Jan12_sed_USG_4_FD_170157 | JGI IMG/M metagenome (GOLD analysis project Ga0224508, IMG submission 170157) | Sediment microbial communities from San Francisco Bay, California, United States - SF_Jan12_sed_USGS_21 | ecosystem: Environmental > Aquatic > Marine > Sediment | place: USA: California...
TCACGCGAACTCCGACGTGTCGGAGGCCGCCGAAGAGGCGATCGACTTCCTGCGCTAGCGCGCGGGGAAGAACCGAACCGCAGCCGGCGGGCTAGAGCGAGACCACCGCCATCACCGCCAGCACGCTTCCCACGGTGGCGACGCCGTAGAGCAGCGGGGCGACGATCGCGTCGCGTTCGGCCCCGCCCATGTCGAGCGACAGGTGGCGGCAGTGGTGCGCGCCCTTCCAGAGCGGCAGCGCCACCAGGCCCAGCAGCACCAGGCGCCCCACGAGGTTCGAGCCCAGCGCGTGGGCGCGTTCGTAATCGAGGGCCTGTGCGTCCACGAGGCCCAGCGGGATGCCCACGCCCACCACCGCCAGCCAGGCGGTGAGCAGCATGGTGCCGATCAGGATGCCCTGGCCGAAGAGCAGCCAGATGATGGGTTCGAGCTTGAGCAGCAGCGTCTTCACTAGAAGATCCCCCCGGCCAGCACGAGGGCCAGGCCGCCCGAGACGGCGATCCAGACCACGTAGAGCATGGCGTGGATGACCGGGCGCGGCGGCGGCTTGGCCGGACCGATCTTGGCCGGCTGCGCCTTCGGGAACAGGCGGAAGAAGCGCACGCCGACGAAGAGCACGGCCAGCAGCGACAGGGCGTGGAAGGCCACGTAGAGCGGGTGGGCGAACTGGGCCTGCAGGGCCGCCCAGGCCTCGGGCCCCTCGCCCAGCGCCCGCACCGCGCGCAGCGCGACGAAGCCGGCCATCAGATAGAGGATGCCCGTGGCGCCGAAGAGGCTGTAGGAGAGGTAGCGCCCCTGGCTCGGAAACTGGGGCGGCATCTGCGGCGGAGCCGTCCGGGTCGAGCCGGGCCGATGGGGCTGCATGGCGTGGGGGTGCGCAGCGCGAGACATGCCTACTTCCCTCCCTGACCTTGCCGCGGCACGACGAAGCTGGTGGCCCAGTCGAGCACCGCGTTGATCTTGGCCTGGTTGACCGCGGCCGCCGGATCGACGTTCTTCGGGCAGACTTCGCTGCACTCGTTGGCGTAGGAGCACGAGAAGACCGTACCCTCGCCGCGGAATACCTCGTTGCGCTCGCGCGCGCCCTCGTCGCGGCTGTCCATGTTGTAGCGGTGGCCCAGGGCGATGGCGGCCGGCCCGATGAACTCGGGCTCGTTGCCCACCACCGGGCAGGCCGAATAACACAGCATGCAGTTGATGCACATGCTGAACTGCTTGAAGTGCTCGAGCTCTTCCGGCGACTGGCGGTTCGTGCCCTCTTCGACCGCCTTCTCCTTGGCGGTGATGATCCAGGGCTTCACGCTCTGGAACTTCTCCATGAAGCCGTCCATCTCGATCACCAGGTCGCGCACCACCGGGAAGTTCGAGAGGGGCGCCACCTCGAGGGTGTCGCCGTAGTTCGACAGGCGGTCCTTGCAAGTGAGCGTGGGCTTGCCATTGACCATCATCCCGCAGCTGCCGCACACCGCCATGCGGCACGACCAGCGGTGCGAGAGCGTGCCGTCGATCTCGTCCTTGATGTAGTTGAGCCCGTCGAGAACCTTCCAGTCGGGCTGGACCGGCACCTCGTAGCTCTGCTGCCGGGGCGTCTCGTCCTCGTCCGGGTCGAAGCGGGTGACGACGAATTTCTTGGTCTCGGTCAAAGTCAGTCCTTTCCGAGCTTCGCTCGGCTGCGCCTCGCTGCGCGCGCCTTCCGGACGCTTGCTAGTACTTCCGTTCCTCCGGCACCCAGGTGCCGAGCGTCACGTCCTTCTTGTCGAGTCGCGCGCCAGTGGCATCGCGGTAGCAGAGGGTGTGATAGAGATAGTTCTGGTCGTCGCGGGCGGTGGCGTCGCGCCGGGTGTGGGCTCCGCGCGACTCGTTGCGGTGCGCTGCCGACACCGCCAGTGCCTCGGCCACCTCGATCATGTTGTCGAGCTCGAGGGCGGCGATCAGCTGGGTGTTGAAGACCTTGCTCTTGTCTTCGATGCGCACGTCGCTCATGCGCTGCTTGAGCTGGGCGACCTTGGTGACGGTGGCGTCCATCGAGGCCTGCTCGCGGTAGACGCCGCAGCCGCTCTCCATGGTGTCGTTGAGCTCGCCGCGCAGGCCCGCGATCTTCTCGCCCCCGCCGGCGCCGCCGCTGCGCGCGGCCTCGAGGCGGGCGGCCTCTTCGTCGGCCTGGGCGGCGCAGGCTGCCTCGTTGCCGTCGCTCGCGCCCTTGGAGTAGTCGACGGCGACCTTGCCTGCGCGGGCGCCGAAGACCAGGCACTCGGTGAGCGAGTTGGAGCCGAGCCGGTTGGCGCCGTTGAGCGAAACGCAGGCCACCTCGCCGGCGGCATAGAGCCCGGGCAGCGAGGTGGCGCCGTCGATGTCGGTGTCGACGCCGCCCATCATGTAGTGCACCACCGGCCGGATCGGGATCGGCTCGTGCACCGGGTCGACGTCGGCGTAGATCTTCGCCAGCTCGCGCACCATCGGCAGCTTCTTGTTGATCGCTTCTTCGCCCAGGTGGGTGAGGTCGAGGTGGGCGTACTGGCCATAGGGGCCCTCGAGCCCGCGGCCGGCCTCGATCTCCTGCACGATCGCCCGCGAGATCATGTCGCGCGGCCCCAGCTCGGCCTTGGTGCCCACGCCGTAGTCGCGGGTCACGAGGAAGCGCTCTCCGTCCTTGTTCTTGACGTGACCGCCCTCGCCGCGGGTGGCCTCGGTGATCAAGATGCCGGTGCCGGGCAGCCCCGTCGGGTGGTACTGCACGAACTCCATGTCCTTGAGCGGCACGCCCTCGCGGTAGGCCAGGGCCATGCCGTCGCCGGTCTTGATGTTGCCGTTGGTGGTGAAGGGGAAGATCTTGCCCGCGCCGCCCGTGGCCAGGATCACGGCCCGCCCGAGGATCGCCCGCACCACGCCCTCGCGGATGTCGAGCGAGGCCACGCCGCGCACGGCGCCGCCCTCGACCAGGAGCTTGGTCACGAACTGCTCGTCGTAGCGCACGATGTTCTCGAAGCGCATCGAGTGCTGGAAGAGCGAGTGCAGCATGTGGAAGCCGACCTTGTCGGTGGCGTACCAGGTGCGCTTGGTGGTCATGCCGCCGAAGGCGCGGGTGGCCACCGTGCCGTCGTCGTTGCGGCTCCAGGGGCAGCCCCAGTGCTCGAGGCGGGTGAGCTCCTTGGGGGCCTCTTCGACGAAGTACTGGATGACGTCCTGGTCGCCGAGGAAGTCGGAGCCCTTCACGGTGTCGAAGCCGTGGCTCTCCAGCGAGTCGTCGTCGCGCGCGACCGCGGCGGCGCCGCCCTCGGCCGAGACGGTGTGGCTGCGCATCGGGTAGACCTTCGAGACCAGGGCGACGGACGCGCCCGGATTGGCCTCGACGGCGGAGATGGCGGCGCGCAGGCCGGCTGCACCGCCCCCGACGATGACGATGTCGTGACGGATGACTTCGGCCAATGCGGAACCTCTTGGCGAGAGGAAGGGGCCGCGCCTGGGGCGGCCCGCGAGGGCCTCCGTTGTAACGAATCTCGGGCCTAGACGCTCGCTCCGAGGGCCGGTTCCTGCTGCGACAGACAGTGGATCGCGCCCAGGCCGCTCACCAGCGCCCGACAGGGCAGGCCCACCACGCGGCGGCCGGGCAGCAGGTCGCGCAGCAGGTCGAGCGCGCGGGCGTCGCTCTCTGTGTCGAAGACCGGCACCAGGGCGAGGCCGTTGGCGAGCAGGAAGTTGGCGTAGCTGGCCGGCTGGGCCGGGCCCGAGCGGGCCGGCGGCATGGGCAGGTCGTGCACCTCGAGACCGGCTTCGAGCAGGCGCGCGCGGTGGGCGGCCAGCACGGGGGCGTCGGGGCCCGAGTCGGCCCGGGCCGCCACCACCACGCCGGGCGCCACGAAGCGGCACAGGTCGTCCACGTGGCCATCGGTGTCGTCGCCGGCGATACCCTCCTCGAGCCACACCACACGGCGCGCGCCGAGCCAACGCTCGAGGCGCGCCTCCATCTGCTCGCGGCTCCGCGGTGGGCTCTCGCGGTTCGGGTGGAGCAGGCACGACTCGGTGGTCAAGACGGTGCCCGCCCCGTCGCCCTCCACCGAGCCCCCCTCGAGCACGAAGCCCGGGCGGCGGCAGGCCACGCCGGCCGCGGCCGCGATGCGCGCGCCCAGGGCGGCATCGTGCTCCCAGGGGGGGTACTTGCCGCCCCAGGCGTCGAAGTCGAAGTCGAGGGCCAGCGGAGCGCCCGCCTCGTCCTCCACGAAGATCGGCGCGGTGTCGCGCAGCCAGGAGTCGTCGCTGGGCAGGCGGTGGAAGCGCAGCGCGCCGGTCGCGTCGCCGGCCAGCCGGCCCCGCACGTCATCCTCACTGGCCGCGTCGGGCACCACCAGCTCGACGCTCTCCGCGGCGAGCAGCTCGCGCAGGATCCCGACGAACTCGGCGCGCGCGGCCTCCAGCTGGCCGGGCCAGGTGTCGGGGTTGTGCGGCCAGGCCAGCCACACCGCCCGCTGGGGCTCCCACTCTGCAGGCCAACGCATACCGGGGTCGACCGCGGGCTAGTCCCGGAGGCGCCGGCTGAGATCGCCGTAGGCGTCGATGCGGCGGTCGCGCAGGAAGGGCCAGTCGCGGCGCACCCGCTCGACGGCCGCCATGTCGCAGTCGACGAGCAGGGTCTCCTCGGCCTCGGCGCTGGCGCGGCCCAGCACCCGTCCGAAGGGGTCGACCGCAAAGGACTGCCCCCAGAAGCGGATGCCCCCCGGTCCGCTGCCGCCCTCGTCGTCGGGGCCGGGCTCGTGTCCCACCCGGTTGACCGCCGCCACGAAGACGCCGTTGGCGATGGCATGGCCGCGCTGCACGGTCTCCCAGGCGTCGTGCTGGGCGGCGTCGACGGCGTCGCCCTCGTCGTGCTGCCAGCCGATGGCGGTGGGGTAGAAGAGCAGCTCGGCGCCGGCCAGGGCCGAGAGCCGGGCGCTCTCGGGGAACCACTGGTCCCAGCAGATCGGAGTGGCGAGCGGGGCGGCCCGCGACGCGAAGCAGGGAAAGCCCTTGTCGCCCGGCGCGAAGTAGAACTTCTCGTAGTAGAGCGGGTCGTCGGGGATGTGCATCTTGCGGTAGGTGCCCAGGCAGCGGCCGTCGGCGTCGATCACGGCGGCGCTGTTGTGGTAGACGCCCGCGGCGCGGCGCTCGAAGAGCGGGGCCACGATCACCAGCTCGCGCCGGGCGGCCAGCTTGGAGAGCGCCTCGGTGGTGTCGCCGGGAATGGGCTCGGCCAGGTCGAAGTGGGCCGGGTCTTCGCGCTGGCAGAAGTAGCGGGACCGGAAGAGCTCGGGCAGGCAGGCCACGCGCGCGCCGTCGCGGGCGGCGGCGTCGAGTTTCTCGAGCGCCCGCGCCAGGTTGAGCGCCGGGTCGTCGGCCATCTGCATCTGCACGAGGGCGATTCGCAGCGCCATGGGGGGTGCGTAGGCCACGCGCCTGGGGCCGGCAAGGGCGGGGCCCGGTGGGCCGTGACCGGATCTGTCACGGGCCTGGCTCAGGCTGTGCCCATGCGATCCACCCAGTCCTTCCTGCGCGGGGCCGCCGAGGCCCTCACGGTCACCGCGATCTTCCTGCTGGGCGGCCTCGCCAGCGCCGCCTGGCTGTCTCCCCCCGGTCCCCCCCTGTCCAGCCCGGCCGAGCCGGCGCTGTACCTTCCCGGCGTGGAGCCCGATCCCCCCACCCCGACCCTGTGGCTGGTCGACGGCTACAACACGATCGGGGTCGGGCTCCTCGCCGGCCGCTCGCGGGAGGGCTGGTGGACCTCGAACCACCGGCGCGAGCTGCTCCGTCGGGCCTCGGGCTTCGAAGAGGACGGCGCCGAGATCTGGGTCGTCTTCGACGGGGCAAAGCCCTCGCAGGACGCCGGGGCCGGCCGGGTGCGCGAGGTATTCGCCCCCGACGCCGACGCGTGGCTGCTGCGCCGCGTCGAGGCCGGTGCCGCCGTGGTCACCGCCGATCGGCGTCTCGCCGAGCGCGTGCGCCGGCGCGGGGCCCGGGTGGTGAGTCCGGGAGACTTCCTGGCGCGCTGCCACAGCGAGGCCTGATCCGCGGCCGCCGGGCACGCGGGGTCGCCGGGCGGGGCTGATCCCGGGGGCCGCGGGGCGCAGGGGCTGCGCGTCCCGGTATCGTCCCGCACGCATGGCCCAGCGCTCGAGGACGCGGCGGTTCGCGCGGCAGGTGACGCGCCATCGGGGCGCCGTGGCGCTGGCGCTGCTCGCCGCCACCGCCTTCTTCGCCTACCCGGTGCTCAACGCGGCCTGCACCGCGCTGGGCCGACCGCTGCCGGGTCCGAGCGTGCGCATCGGGGGCGATCCGGCCGCGCTCTTCCCCGACCACCCCTACCTGCGCGCCCAGCGCAGCTTCGCGGACAGCTTCGGCGGCTCGTCGCGGGTAGCCCTGGTGGTGCGGGTGGAGGAGGGCACGATCTTCCGCCCCGAGGTGCTGGCGGCGCTCGCCGGCATCACCGCCGAGCTCGACGGTGCCGGCCTGGCCGAGGGCGCCCCGCCCTATCCGGTCGACCACGACCGGGTGCGCTCGCTCACCCACCCGAGCACGCGGGTGCTGCGCACCCTCCCCGACGGCGCTGTCGAGCAGCGCGTGGCCGTGCCCGCGCTTCCCGAGAACGAGGCCGAGGCCGAGGCACTGCGCCGCCGTCTCGAGGCCAACCCGCCGACCGGCTACGCGCGCCTGGTCTCGGCAGACGCGCGAGCCGCGCTGGTGAGCGCGGGCTTCGTCACCGGGCGTCTGGCGCCGCGCGCCGTGCAGGAGGGCGTCTTCGCGCACCTGCGCGGCATCGAAGCGCGCTGGCAGGCGCGGGTGCCGGGCCTGCGCGTCTTCGCCGCGGGCCGACCCGTCGAGCGAGGCTGGGTCTTCGAGCACACGGGCGAGATCCTGGGCTTCGTCGCGCTCACCCTGGCGGCGATCCTGGTGCTGCTCTGGCTCTTCTTCCGCCGCTGGCACGGCGTGCTGATCCCGGCGGTGGCGGCGGGGGCCACGGCGCTCTGGGGTCTGGGCTTCGCCGGCTGGGTCGGGATCCGCTTCGACCCCCTGGTGCTGGTGATCCCCATGTTGATCAGCGCCCGCGCCATCTCGCACACGGTGCAGATGGCCGAGCGCTTCTTCGAGGACTATGCCGAGGCGCTGCCGCGCCTGGGCGATCCGCGGCGCGCCCGCGACGAGGCGGCGGCCAGCGCGATGGGGGCGCTGCTGGTGCCGGGCACGCTGGGCGTGGTCACCGACGCCGCCGGCCTGCTGGTGATCCTGGTGACCTCGGTTCCGCAGATGCGCGACCTCGCCGTCTTCGGCGCCTTCTGGGTCGGCGCCATCGTCGTGACCGTCGAGGTGCTGCACCCGGTGCTCCTGTGTCTGCTGCCCCCGCCGCGCTCCCACCCCCACACGCCGCCGCGCTTCGCACAGGGCTTCGCGCGCTGGGCGGGCCGGGTGGCCACCCACCCGCGCGGGCGCTGGGCGGTGGCGGGCGGGAGCCTCGCGCTGCTCGTCGCCTGCGCGGGACTCGCCGTCACGCGTTCTAGCATCGGCCACGCGGGCGCCGGCAGCCCGCTCTTCTGGTCGGGACACCCCTTCAACGTCGCCAGCGCCGAGGTGGCCGAGCGTTTCGGGGGCGTCGACGCGCTGGTGGTCTACGCCGAGGGCGACCGACCCCACGCCTGCACCGACGCCGAGCCGGTGCGCGCCATGGAGGCCCTCGAGCGCACCCTGGCCCGCGAGACCCCGTTGGGCGCTTCGAGCTCGCTGGCGCCGCTCTTGCGCGGCCTGTGGCGCGCCAACCACTTCGGCGATCCCAAGTGGGAGTACCTGCCCGACGACGCCGGCACCGTGCGCGCCCTGATCTTCCAGCTGCGCCAGGACGGGCCGCCCGGCGCGCTGCGTCCCTACCTCAGTGACGACGGCCGCCAGGCCCAGCTGACGCTGCACTACCCCGATCACGGCCGCGACACGATCGACTCGGCGCTGGACTCGGCGCGGCGCTTCGTCCGCGCGAACCCCCTGGGCCGCGTCACACTGCGCCTCGAGCGCGACCGCGCCGCAGGCGACGCGCCCTGGCACGACCGCGAGCGCTGGCTCGATCGCCTCCACTACTTCGTGGGGCCGATGCTGCCGCCGCGACAGCACACCCTGTCGGTCGAGGTGCGCGAGGGCGAGCCCGAGCCGCCCCCGGTGCGGCGCGCCGCCCGCGACGGGCTGCCCGGCTGGATCGAGGGCTTCCACGCCGCGGCCGAGACCGACTTCGCCTGGACGCCCGAGGACGTCGACCAGTGGTGGGAGAGCCCGGCCCTCGGCGTGCGCGCCGTGCAGGTGGGGAAGACGCGACTCGTGGTGGAGGACACCCGAGCCGCTCGCGATCGCCGCGCGCCGCGCGAGCGGCAAACGGGCACCTGGACCCGCGGCGTCGAGTGGGTGCTGGCCGGCGGCAGCCTGGGCGTGCTGGCGGCGGTGCACGCGGAGGTGGAGCGCAGCCACCTCGCCAACCTGAGCCTGATCTTCGCGGTGATCTTCCTGCTGCACTCGATCACCTATCGCTCGGCGGTGAGCGGCGCGATCGTGGCGCTGCAGCTCGGCGTGGCCACGGCGTTGGCCCTGGCGGTGATGGCGCTGCGCGGAGTCGGGCTCGACGTGCACACCCTGCCGGTGCAGTCGGTGGGCGTGGGCATCGGCGTCGATTACGCCATCTACATCGTCGATCGCATCCGCCAGGAGGCTGCGGGGGGTGGCGATCTCGACGCGGCGATCCGGCGCGCCGTCACGAGCACCGGGGTGGCCGTCTGCATCACCGCCACGGCGCTGATCCTGGGCGTGGGGCTGTGGGTCTTCTCGGGCCTGCGCTATCAGGCCGAGATGGCGGGCCTGCTCGTGATCTTGATGGCCCTCAACATGCTCGGCGCGCTCTTCGTGGTGCCGGCGTGTTATTCAATCCTGCGCCCGGGGGTGAAGACCCGCTGAGGAGATCGGAGCCCGCCCCTCGGCGTCTGCCTCAGATCAGCGGTGCCACCGCGCGTCGCACATCGGGATCGCGGAATCGGAACAGGCAGCGGTCGCAGTAGTAGTGCACGAGCTGCTCGGCCAGGAAGACGCCGAGCAGCAGGCCGATGATCCCCTGCCACTCGGGCCCCACCGCCGAGAGCAGCTCCTTGTAGTTGCGCCCGCTGAAGACCGAGTAGTTCCCGAAGAAGAGGTGGAAGAGGGCGCCCGCCAAGGCGAACCACCCGAAGGTGGCCAGGTGGAAGAACAGCGCCCGGGGCAGCGAGGAGCCGCGACCGCGGTAGTAGTTGGTGTTGATCCGGCCGACCAGGCCGATCGCGATGAACCAGTGACTCCAGAAGTAGGCGATCGTGTAGAACGCGGCGAGCTGCCAGTCGATCAGGTAGAGCACGAGCGGGTGCGAGAACATCACGCCGTAGTAGAGGAGCTTGGGAAGCGAGCTCGCGGGCTTGCGCAGCTCGAAGGCGACGATCGCGAGGGTGAGGATCCCCGCCGCTGCGACGGCGACGTTCGCCGCTCCAGCGATCATCGGTTCGGAGAGCGGCACGACGCTGCGAACCGCTTCGCTCCAGGGCGACCGCGTGATCACCGACAGGTACACGATCGGCTGGATTGCGAACATCATGGCGACGGCGTACGCCTTGTCGGCCCGGCGTTCCAGCGGGCTGCTCTGGCCGGACTTCCCCCGGTAGATCGAGAGCACTCCGAAGTCCTGGTTGCCGAAGTGCCAGAAGTGGCCGACCCAGAAGAGCGCCAGGTAGAAGATCCACAGGGCCTGTCCCGGGCCGAGCGGGAAGCTCTCGGGGAAGCCGCCACTGACGCCGATCGACCAGCCCAGCGCGACGCAGCCCGCCGCGATGGCGAGCGGCGCCCAGGTGAACTTGAGGCGGTTGCGTTGGCGTGCCCCCCGCATCAGGGGAGAGGCCACCACCATGTAGGTGGTCGAGAAGGAGTGGAGGATGGCGATCAGCCAGTTCCAGGCGAACAGGGTCGCAACCGCGGGGCCGGGGCCGACCTGGTAGCCGAGCAGCAGGCACAGCGCCGAGCCCCACACGGCCGAGAACATGAACGAGAGGTCCCAGGCTGGAGAGGCGACCCAGCCACCCCGGGTCGGGTCGAGAGGCTGCGCGGTCACGGAAGCGGCCATGCCCGAATTATAGATGCGCGCCGCTCGGGACGTCGCGCGCCCATCGCGCCCGAGATAGATTCCCCCCTCCATGCCCTACGACTTCGCGGAGATCGAGGCGCGCTGGCAGGCCTGGTGGCAGGAGAACGGCACCTACCGCGCCGAGCTCGACCCCAGCAAGCCCAAGTTCTACGCCCTCGACATGTTCCCCTATCCGTCCGGCGCCGGGCTGCACGTGGGCCACCCCAAGGGCTACATCGCCACCGACATCGTGTCGCGCTACAAGCGCATGCGCGGCTTCAACGTGCTGCACCCCATGGGCTGGGACGCCTTCGGGCTGCCGGCCGAGCAGTACGCCATCGAGACCGGCACCCACCCGCGCGAGACCACCGCCCGCAACATCGGCACCTTCAAGCGACAGCTGCAGTCGCTGGGCCTCGACTACGACTGGTCGCGCGAGATCGACACCACCGACCCGCGCTACGTCAAGTGGACCCAGTGGATCTTCCGCGAGCTCTTCGAGCGCGACCTCGCCTACCTGGCCGAGGTGCCGGTGAACTGGTGTCCTGCGCTCGGCACCGTGCTGGCCAACGAAGAGGTGATCGACGGCAAGAGCGAGCGCGGAGGCCACCCCGTGGTACGCGTTCCGATGCGCCAGTGGATGCTGCGCATCACGGCCTACGCCGATCGCCTCGTCGACGATCTCGAGGGCCTCGACTGGCCCGAGCCGATCAAGAAGATGCAGCGCGACTGGGTCGGGCGCTCGCAGGGAGCGCGCATCTTCTTCGACGTCGACGGCTCGGGCGAGCGCCTCGAGGTCTTCACCACGCGTCCCGACACCCTGATGGGCGCCACCTATCTGGTGCTCTCGCCCGAGCACTCGTTGGTGGACGCGCTCGCCAGCGACGCGCAGAGAAGCGCCGTCGCGTCCTACCGCGAGCAGGCGGCCCGCCGCAGCGAGCGCGCCCGGATGGCCGACGCCGAGTCGAAGACCGGCGTGGCGCTGGGCGCCTGGGCGCTGCACCCGGTGAGCGGCGAGAAGCTGCCGATCTGGATCGCCGACTACGTGCTCGCGAGCTACGGCACCGGCGCAATCATGTCGGTGCCCGGCCACGACACTCGCGACTGGGAGTTCGCGCGCGCCTTCGACCTGCCCATCGTCGAGGTGGTCTCGGGCGGAGACGTGGGCCGCGAGGCCTACACCGGCGAGGGCCGCGCCGTGAACTCCGGCTTCCTCGACGGCCTCGAGACCGCCGAGGCCAAGCGCCGCATGTGCGAGTGGCTCGAAGAGAACGGCCGCGGCGGCGCCGCCGTGAGCTACAAGCTGCGCGACTGGCTCTTCAGCCGGCAGCGCTACTGGGGCGAGCCCTTCCCGGTGCTTCACCGCCCCGACGGCTCGATCGATCTCGTGCCCGAAGAGGAGCTGCCGGTGCTCCTGCCCGAGACCGACGACTTCAAGCCCTCGGGCGAGTTCGAGCCTCCGCTGGCGCGTCACAAGCAGTGGCTCGAGGTGCGCGACCCCGAGACCGGCGAGCTCTCGCTGCGAGACTCCAACACCATGCCCCAGTGGGCGGGCAGCTGTTGGTATTACCTGCGCTTCTGCGACCCCGACAACGACAGCGCGGCCTGGTCGCCCGAAGCCGAGCGCTACTGGATGCCGGTCGACCTCTACGTGG
>Ga0224508_10004208_pt1 | contig 11792 bp, 7 predicted proteins | sample SF_Jan12_sed_USG_4_FD_170157 | JGI IMG/M metagenome (GOLD analysis project Ga0224508, IMG submission 170157) | Sediment microbial communities from San Francisco Bay, California, United States - SF_Jan12_sed_USGS_21 | ecosystem: Environmental > Aquatic > Marine > Sediment | place: USA: California...
ACTCTTGCCTTGCGCCAGGTAGGTCAGCGCAACCAGGTTTGCTCCAAGCGATTGATCACGAAATGAGTTGTCAATATCTTTTGCCGTCTCTAGAGCCTGAGAAAACTGTTTTTCCCTGATATAACTCATGAACAAGGCTAACTTGGCCTGCTTAAGATTTGGGTCAAGTTCGAGTGCCCTTTTGAGTTCCTGTTGACCAATACCAACGGTATCGGGATTCCTGATCAGCGAACTTCCCAACTGCAAACGCGTACTTGCCTGGTCGGGTTTGGCTTTAACAGCTCTTTGCAAAGTCTCGAGACTTTCGACGGACTTGCCTTCCTTGAGATAAGCATCGCTCAATAACGATAAAACTCGAAAATTATTGGGCACTTTCTTATCGAGATCTTGCAGCACTTCCAGCGCCTTTTCGGAATTTTGTATCGCCAGTAACGAGGTGGCATAAACCAGCCGTGCCTGGATGTTGTCCGGATTACTGACAAAATATTGTTCCAGGTAACTAATTGTATTCTGGTAATTTTGCTGATAGAAACTGGATAATCCGGCCATAAACTGTGCGGGAGGATAACTCGGAGCTTGCGACAGTGCCGCGAGAAAATGCGCCTGGGCATCCCGATAATTCTTAGCCTTGAAGTCGATTAAACCCTCGGCATGTGCCAGCATCGGCCAGTTCGCACCGGCTTTCTTCAAATAATCTATATCGGATTCGGCCCCTTCGATGTCATCGAGCGAGATTCTGACCATGGCACGTCGTACGGAGTCAAAGTGAGGACTTTTTCTTATTTCAATCGCCCGGCTATAAGCCTTTTCCGCGGCATCCAGGTTGTTTTTACGCTGCTCTAGCTCCCCCATTTGACTCCAGGCCTCGGCTACCCCACCTTCGTGCTCCAGCAGGGGCAACAGCCATCGCTCCTGTGCCTCGATATTTCCGTTTACATTTTCAAAGACCGCCCAGGCGAGCCTTACCTCGGTCGCCTCCCCGTCCCGGTCAGATGCTTTTTCCAGAGCTTCGCTGGCAGCCTTCCTGTCACCAAGCATCAAGTGGGCGAGGCCCCGAAAGGCGTTTATCGTTGCCTGATCGGTAGCCGTCTGGGTATCGGCAAGTACAACTTCGTCTATTATTTTTTGACTTTCACCCGCTCGAAGATAAGCCTTCCCCAGGGGTACCGATAAATCGGTTTTATCGTAACCGAGGTCGATAGCCTTGTTGAGTTCCTTAATTGCTGAGGCACTATTTTGTGTTTCCAGGTATGCCTTCCCGAGAGCCACCCTCGCGCTTGCATTTTCGGGAGCCTGATTTACCGCGTTCTTGAATTCGATAATGGCACTATTCCATTCCTTTTTATCCAGATAGACCATCCCGCTCTTTATGTATTCCTCGGAACTGCGTTCCTGGGTGCATCCCGCGCCTAAACAGATCATGCAAACTAGAATTGCGGTATGAACAAATATTTTCACTTTCTTGTACCCGGTAGATAGTTTTCTGAATGCAGCCTGGTGTCGCCAAGTTGTGAAGCGACGCAGATTATACCAACTTGCCCATCGAAGAGAATCATGAAACCGATTCCATCCTAATGATTATTCAGGATCAGTGTGTGATAGGGTTCACGAGATAGCGTAACCCCCCCGGTAGTATGCAAATCTTCCGGTCGAAAGACTGCGGGCTTCGTGTGTCGTGTAGATTTTTTCAAGTCCAAAACTTCCGGTACTTCACCGTGAACGGTACCACACTGCGATCAACTCGGCCCCGTTTAAAAGGTAACGCGATACTCAGCGCTGAACACGGCTCGTTCGTATTCGCTGCTATCAAGCGTCGAATCCTGGTTCGTCAGGTCTAATGTAATATTAATTGTTTCAGAATTCGAATGTAGCCTGGTGTATGTCAGCGTTAGTTCCGTGAGATCGTTGATTTCCTCGTCTTCACTTTCCTGCCCCAGCAGGCTCACCCTGAAATCATCGCGCGGGCCTATCTCGCGGGTAAAAGATACTCTTATACCAGTGATCCTTTCATCCAGCGCAGTGTTTTCCTCTGATCGATCGGTTTGAAAGATCGAGGTCAGGAAAGTTGAATAATTTCCCGTCACCGCAAAATTCAGCGATGCGCGCTTTTGTAGCACCGGCAGGATCGATATCGATCGGGTTGTGGCCTGGGCAAGCTGATCTGATTGCAGTTGATTCAAAGTATATGTACGCGAAGTGGTGATTTCTTCTAGGTAATTAGCCGAGAATGACACATGTTGCACAGTATGTACGGCATCAAGACTGTAACTATTATCGTCACCTCGTTCGCCAGCACCGAAGCTGACCGAGGTTCGGCTGCTTGGTTGCCAGGTCAATCCAACCAACTTTTGATCGTCGTCAAATTCTGAAAAGTCAGTCTCGGTTCGGGTAACATCGAAAAAAGAACCCCATACCCGATTAAGCTGATAGCGAAGGTTGACATTAAGCGTGTCGATTTGCTCATCGTCATCGTCCAGGCCCTCTACCTGGCGATTTAATCGAGTGCTCCAGGTGAAATCATTAGGTGAGCGGAAATTATCTAGAGCAAGCTCTAATCTATGCCCATCGGTATCGTCTGTGTCGGAATCGGCATAATCCGCATAGTCCGCGCTCAGGTCGGCCCGATACTGAATCGTTTCGGTCACCCTGTCGGTAACTGTCGTATTGAACACAATCGTGCGTAATTCTTCCGAATTATCGTCGATAAAATCAGGATTGACATTCTGTACACCATTGATGTCGATGTTGGTCAATTGGCTGCTCGCCCTCAGCGAACTCTGCCATTTGCCCGGGCTGTGCTGATAACTGGATAAGAAATTTAATTCATGCACCTCCTCGTCGTCCTGGTCGAGATCCTGGCTGTTTACGACATTTACCAGGTAATCGAGTCGCAGGCTAGACCTGGCACCCATTGCAACCACGCTAATGCCCGGGGCCACGGTGGTTATATAACCGGACTCGTTCAGGGTATCGGTCTCGTTATCGACTAGCGAACCCCTGATGGAGACAAAGGGAACTATCTCAGTGTTTGCGTAAGTGACATTTGGCAATGTGATCCATACCAGGGCCGATAGAATCAGGTTCCGTTGACCAATGCGTGCAAGTTTCGCCCATTCGAATCGAAAACAGAACTCACTATTCTTCATACTTGCCATATGGACCGTAAGCACCCAGTACATTTTTCTCGCGCATCTTGTTGAGCACCAGCAACACGATTCGGTTTGACAGCATTTCCATGCTTCGCTTTACCATTTCGTGCCGGGTTTTCTCGGCCTCGATGATTAGAATAATTTGTCCCATGTGGGACGCCAGGACGCTGGCTTCAGTCGGCAGCAACAGTGGAGCCGAATCAAAAACAATAACCCTGTCGTCATAGCGTTTAGACAGTTCACTAATCAGGTTCTCCATTGCCGTGCTGGCAAACAGCTCCACCGCGTGTGGTGTTTTGCTGCCCGCAAACATCAATGACAGGGAAGGGATATTTGTTTTGTATATAATCTCGCTGAGATCCTTAACTCGACCCATCAGGAAATCAGTCAGTCCATTTTTCATTTCGATCCCAAAAAACTCGTGGTGCGAAGGTTTGCTGATATCAGCATCTATCAATAAAACCTTGTTATCCGTCTCCATCGCTATACTCATCGCCATGTTGATCGCAGAGAACGTCTTCCCTTCTTCGGCGACTGAGCTGGTAACCATGACCATGTTGGCGTTGTCCAACACCGTCGCACCCTTACCTTTTACATTATTGATTACCGGTCGTTTCAGCTGCCGGAAGGTGTTGGACAATTCGGTGCTGACGTTATCGGGCGTGATAAATCCTGCCATACTCAATTTTTTCAGATCGACATCAATTTGATGTGAAAAGGAGCGGGTTGGATTTATTGTCAAGACCTGGTCTTCGACATGTGAAGGCTCCCGGTTACCGGGGCTGGTCAGGTCAATATCAAGTTCTAAATCCGCGTATCGTGGAACATTGGTCTGATCTTCATAATTTGATAAATCCTTGTCCAACCGAATATCGATATCAAGCAAAGAGATTTCGCTAATATCCAAAGGATCACCCTCACCAGGCAGGTATGCCATGTCGGAATCCTTTTTTGTGGCGGGAAGGGATTTATTCAACTTTTTCCCCTCGCCCTCGGGATCTTCATTGCGGATTATTTTTTTTGTCCTGGTGAAAATACCCATGATTACATTACCAGATCCTTTAACCGCCAGAGTATCAAGATTCCCTGCGAATGCAGATAGGTAATAAATCCGGCACTACCCAGGAACACCAGGTTCACGAAACCGAACAGCACTACGTTCATGCGCCGCTTGCTGATCACACTGGGCGTATCGAATTTGCTAATTGCACCGAGAACCGACCCGCCTATATGCGTCATCAATTCCCTCGGGCTATAAAAAACCGGCTGTAAAAACGACAACAAAAGGCTAATTCCATACCCGGTGCCAATCGCAATTACGAGCACAACCAGGTCAAATAGTGCCCGATTCGGATAATCGGCACGCTGTGGCACGAAGGGGGGTTCGATGATTCTGAACTTGACCTGTTCCGAGCCAGCCTCGACATCTTCGGATATCTTGGCTTGCTCACGTCGAGCGACGAGCTCGGTATAATTTTTCCGATGAACCTCGTAATCTCGATTCAGGCGCTGTAATTCGGCTTCTATCTTGGGAACGATATCCACGAGCTTTTTCAACTCTGCCTGTTTTTTCCGAACCGACCTGACGCGCGTATTGACCGATGAAATATCGGCTTCCGCTTTGCCCAATGAAATTTGTAACTCCTGGTAGACAGGATTATCGAGAATAGACTTGGTCGCAGCCCGATGAATAGTCTCTTTTTCTTTTCGTTCGCGCAGTGTATCGAGAACATGCTGTGCATTTATAACATCAGGGTGTTCCTCGGTATAGAGTAGTAATAGATCATCCAACCGCTTCTCCTGCTCTTCGATCCGCTCATCGAGACCCGTTCTGAGTACAGCCCCCTGTTCGACCTCCTGGGACTTAAGTTCATCAATCTGGAATTTTATCTTATTTCTGCGATTTCTAAGTTCAGATAAAATCAGCTCGGACTCCTCAAGTTGGGCTTCAGTTTCCTGCAGTTGCGCGAAGTAGTTATTGCCGTCTCTTGGCATTAAGCCGATATTTTTGCGTATAAAGCTTTCACGTCGTTCTTCCGCTTCTCGCAACAGGCTGTCATATTTCTCGATCTGGTTATCCAGGAACTCAATTGCCGAGTCGGATTCGGTAACCGATTTACCGAGGGTATCCTCGACAAAAATATCGAGCAATGTCTGCACCATTTGCCTGGCTTTGGTCCGGCTGGTATCGGTGTACGTAAGCGTGTAAATTCCACTTTTCGGGTCGGCCGAAATATTGACTCGATTACCGATGCTCTCTACCAATCCTTCCATCTGCGTAGGTCCATCAACATTGAGATCCATATCCATGATTAGGATCGCCCTTTCCAGGTTTGGCCTGCTGAGCAGCTGGCGGACCATAAGCTGAACCGTCGCTTCAAAATCAGTCTCTATCGCGAGGCCGCGCAAAAGGGGTTTCAGCACCGAAGTGGAGTCGATGTAAACCTTGGTTTCAGCCTTATATCGATTCTTGATCTGATCAACGTAGATAAAACCAGCGATCAATACAACCCATGCAATCAAAATCGCGAGCCAGCGATTCTTCCAGATACCGCGTGCGTAGTGCAGTAATTGCTCTTTTAGATCGCCCAGCTCTTCCATGGAGTGTATATTTAAATTCTACTAAAACGAGGATTCGGGGATTATGATCGTGTCCCCCGGTAGTACTGCCCGATTCATGCTGATGTCCCCATCATTGATCAGTGAGTCCAGTTTGATAACGTAAGCCGTGTCGACCCCGTTTTCCTTGCGGATCAACTTTGCATTGTCACCATCGGCAAACTCGGATAATCCCTGGACCGCGATCATAACGTCCAGCAGTGTCATGCCAGCACGGTAAGGTATTACCATCGGATTGGTGGCATTGCCAATAACACGGATCTGCTGATTTACGGTACTGTTGAAACTTGAAACAATGACCGTAACCCGCGGTGTGCGGATATACTGAGATAGCTCAGCCTCGATCAGACCGCCGATCACCGGTGCTTCCAGTCCGGTCACTTCTAACTCGGTAATCAAGGGAGAGGAAATCTTTCCATCGGGGCGCACAATTACATTGGAAGACAATTCAGGGTTGCGCCAGACGAAAATCTGCAGCTGGTCACCCGGGCCAACAACATAACTGGTTGACTGGCTTGGCTGAGTGTTAGGTAAAAGCTTACCACCGGGTGAAGAGCAACCGAGTAATGTTGTAAGCAATACCATGGGTATCATTATATTCATACGGATCATGGTTTATTCCGTTAGCTGATTAGAGTTATACAAGTCTACCGAACGCAAGGTAGATATGCACCAAACCTTCGATTTTTCAATAAATAAACGTAGCATCCTATCAAAAGCTCTAATCCTAGGCCAGATAACAGCCCCAGTTAATACCAGCGTTGCTAGGCAAGTCACACTTTAGTGGTCATCTTGAGATGTTTTAATGCTTTGCGCAGGGACAGCGCGATTTATTCGTCAATCTCGATTTTGAGTCGTTCGATCAGCGAATATAACGTCGGCCGTGATATTTCAAGTAGCTTCGCAGCCTTTGAAATATTACCTTCAACCTGATCCAACGCGCGCAAAATAGTCCGTTTTTCGGCAATACTCCGGGCCAGCGCCAGGTTAAGCGCTTGTTCTGCCTCGTCATCATTCTCTGGAACCCTACCCGGATCATTTTTGAGCTGTAAGTCCTGCGGTTGAAGATAGGATTCTTCAGTCATGATGACGGCCCGGCGTATAATCTTTTCCAGTTCGCGAACATTGCCCCGGCACTCATAGTCAAGCAATGTATTTTCAGTCGCCTGGCTCAAACCATGGATCTTCTTCCCCTGTTCGGTTGCATATTTTTCCAGGAACACCCGGGCGAGGACGACGATATCATCATCCCTTTCCCGCAACGGTGGTAACTCGATCGTGATATCGCTGATGCGAAAGTACAAGTCTTCCCGAAAACTCTTCTCCTGGATCATCTCGTTCATGGGTCGATGGGTTGCACAGACGACGCGTACATCAACCGGGATTTCCTTCGTGCCACCGACCCGCTCGATAACACGCTCCTGCAGAAAACGCAGCACTTTGGACTGCAATTCAACCGGCATGTCGCCGATTTCATCGAGAAATAGCGTCCCGCCATCAGCCATTTCTACCTTTCCTTTCTTTTGGCTGGTAGCGCCGGTAAACGAACCTTTTTCATGGCCAAACAATTCACTCTCGAGCAGGTTCTCGGGAATGGCGGCACAATTTATCGCAACGAAGTTGCCCTCCGAGTACCCACTGAGGCGATGAATTGCGCGCGCAATCAATTCTTTGCCGGTACCACTCTCACCGAAAATTAGCGCACTCAGATTGCTGGGCGCAATTTTTTCGACCATTTCGCAAACTTTCAACATCGCGGGACTGGAGGTAATCACCCCATCGAGCGGCGAGGTATTTTTCTGCTCCTGCAAAACCCTGTTCTCATGCTCTATCTGATGCAAGTGATAGGCTCTTTCTGCGACAAGCGGCAGAATTTTCGCGTCGATGGGTTTATGAAAAAAATCATAAGCGCCCATTGAAATCGCCTTTAATGCATTTTCCCGGTCCTCCTGGCCGGTAACCACAATGACTTTAGTCTCTGGATAATCGGTTATTATTTTTTCCAGGATCGAAAGCCCAACCGTAACCCCGCCGGGGTCAGGTGGCAAACCCAGGTCGAGGGTGACGACCGAAGGATTATGCTTCTCGAGTTGCCTGGCAGCGGTTTCCATATCTTCGGCTTGCAGCACTTCAAAATTTTCAAAACACCACTTAAGCTGCGAGCGCAGGCCGGGATCATCTTCAATAACAAGTAATTTCTTATTCATATTCGACCGGTAATAAAATTTTAAAACGGGTGCCAACGCCTGGTTCACTGGTGACTGTGACATCTCCGTCAATTGATCGAATAAATTCGCGGCTCTGATAGACCCCCACACCCATACCCGAAACACCCTTAGTGCTTTCAAATGGTTTGAAAAGTCTATTATTAATAAACTCTATCGTCATACCCACGCCATTATCTTCAATGACAAGCTCGATTTCAGATTTCCCGGGGCACCTTGTAACAATTTTAACCCGGCCATCCTTGTTGGTTGATTCTACTCCATTTTGGACAATGTGCCTGATGGCCGACATCAATTGCTGCCGGTCTACTCGTATCGTTGGAGTCCTATCAAGATCACTAATCATCGCAACGTCGACGGGTAGATGTTGATATGACGCTACAATTTCCTCTAGAAGCGGGATTAAAGGAAATTTCATCAAGGTAATTTCCTTTTCCGGGTCTCGCAGCTGTTCCAGCAGCCTTTGCATTTTCTGAGTTGTATGGCTGACGGTGTCGATCATGTCGTCAATAAATTCAGGATTTCGTTTATGCGAGCTTGCGTTTTCAACCAGTAGCGATAACTGGCTGAACACCGTCTTCAAGTCATGCACCAGGAAAGCCGTCATTTGATCCAGGTCCTTAAAGCGTTGAGCAACCTGCAGTCGTGCATCGGCTTCGTTCAGGAAAAGTGCGAGGGCGACGTGATCAGTCACTGTTTTTAAAAGATCTTTATCCTCTATATCCAGAGTTTGTTTTACCCGTGGCTGCTCCAGGTGAATGTATCCGAATAGTTCCTCGTTAATCTCCAGTGGAAGAATCAGCCAGCTGCGTGGATTCGATAGCACCCAGTGGTTGGTCTCTCCGGACTTGTTTAGTTCTCTGGATAATTCGGCAACCGTAAGCATCCCTTGCTTGTTTCTTATAGCTTTAATCAACGCCGAATCATTTTTTTCGGAGTCTGTGCTGACGGGATCCGTTTTCCAGGCTGCTTTGTAGACGAACAAATGTTCATCCCGGATCCACAACGCTCCGCCCTTGCTATCGACAATTTGTCCCGCCGCCTGAATCGCTCTCTGGTAAATTGAGACGCTGGGATCGTGGGTTAAAATTGTTTGCGAGAATCGGTCCCATTCTTCACGGTAGTCATATTTATTCTGAAAACTGTAACTCAGGTATCTTCTAAAACGGGTTCTGATGTCTGTGGAAAAGAATAACACCGCGAGTAATACCAGCGTGGCCAAAAGGAAGGAGGCCTGAGCCAGTTTGCCCCACTCTGCACTGGTTCCCTTGATGTAATAACCGGCCAATGCCATCACCAGCAGATACAATCCGGTTGCAAATAATGTAGTCGAGTGGAGAACGAATTTTCTGGAGATATGTATATCCGGCGCCATCCTCGGATTCCTGACTGCAGCCAAAAGCAAGGTAGGAATCGCAATTACATTCACAATGCCGCGTGCACTCCAGAAATCATAATCGATTCGTTGTAACAGCAATGCGTTTGAAAATACAAAAAAATCATAAACAAAGATGGCAGCAGCACTAATACAAAGTAATTTAATGCTGTATCGATCAGCCTCGGCGGTGTTTCGAAGCACCTGTTCGATCAATAATAATCCCAGAACCGAAAAACCCAGCATCCAGCTAATTAGGATTATCGTGGGCACCTCCATCTTGAAGAATGAGACCAGTTCATCATTGAGGCCCAGGAAAACAAGTGCCACGAGGAATAAAATTCCCACGTTGATTGGCGACAGGGGATTCGAGATTTGATACTTGGTTGGCCCTTCGATGAAGTAACCTGCGGCACGTTGGAGGATGTGGAACCAGACGAAATAACGCAGAAACTCGGCGATCGTTATTAGCTTGAAGGATAACGACGGACCGACCTGGCTTAGCGTCAGCGTTGCGCTCCAGGCCAGCGTTACAACGATCAGTAATAATAAAGATTTATTGGTTTGCTTCCGAATACCAATAAAGTAGATGACCAGCAAAAACAGGTACGCAATCCCGCTTGCTAAAAAGCTGACAAAACCCAGTGATAAAAATAATTCCAATTCTTTTCCCGGTAAGCAAGAAGAACTATTTCGCTATTACAGGATCTTTCCTCTTGAAGATGCCTGAGATAAAGCTATTCGCTAACTGAATTCTAACCGATCTGCACTTACGCAAGCAGCTCTTAATCAACGAAGCTAGCATAGCTACTGTAAGCTGCTCAATCGATCGGTTCACAAAACACCCAACAGTAGTGGCGACCCAGGTGCGAACCGCAAGCTAAAGGACCTTTAGCAAACAATACGACACCGCTGCGCCGAAGCTTCAGATCAAGTTTCTGAAATATAAGCAATCTGTCATCCCGTGTCTCTTGGTGACTATAAATCCGCCGGTCCGACGTATAGGGTCAAGCCGCGGTATGACAGAGGAGTATGTCATCCCGCGGTTTAACCACGGGATCCAGTAATCTCATTAATAAAGGTCAGTCCATTGAGGATTACTAGTTTCGATCAATGCTAGTATCCATTTTCGTTGCCATTCCTTGAGTCGTTTTTCGTGGTGTATTGCAGCTGTTACATCCTCATGTTGCTTAAAGTAGACCAGATGGTGAATCCTGTACTTTTTGGTAAATCCGACAACTTAAGGTCATTCTTATGCTCATAGACGCGTTTATTTAGGTCCGATGTGACTCCAACGTAAAGTGCTCCATTTCTTTTACTGGCCATTATGTATGTGTAATAGGTTTTGTTCATGTTTACTGGATCCCGCCGGTCCGACGCTTCGGGTCGAGCCGCGGGATGACAAATTTGGGGGCGATGTCGTCATAAAGGTCGTGCCATTCGGGATTTTGCTGCTCTATTAGATCGAGTTTCCAGAGTCGGTGCATTTTCTTGATTGCAGTTTCGTGCTGAGATGCCAAAGCGATATCTTCGTGGCGTTCGAAATAGACCAGTCGATGAATTGCGTATTGGCTGGTTATACCAGCTATTAGATTGCATTTATGGTCCAGGACGCATCCTGCAAGATCGGGGGTCATACCGATGTATAGGGCGCCGTGGCGTTTGCTGGCCAGGATGTAGGTGTAGTGGGATTTCTTCATGGCTGGTGGATCCCGCGGTCAAGCCGCGGGATGACAATTTTGGTGCCGGGGATGGCAATTTTAAATCCAGGGATGACGATTTGAGATAGCGGATAAGCAGGTGTACGGCCTGATAATATGGTTGCCACAAGCATGGCGAGGAAGCCGCTAGGGAAGAGCCAGATCATGGCGGGTAGCGGCACTGTGTAAACGCCGGCAATGGCACTTCCTGCCAGACCCGGTGTTCCAATATCGCCGGGGCCGAAGGTATGTGATGTCAGTGTGGGGCCATAGTTTGACGCTAGCATGGGTAAACGAAACAACTCGCTCGATCGCCCCGCTTCGACGAAACCGGCGCCGTAATCCAGGCGCAGCAATTCTGTTATACCATTGCCAAAGACAATTTCATCCGCCCCGTTACCGAGCGTGAAATTGTTATAAACATAATCAGGCACGAATCCCGGATCGACACTCCGGGCAAGCGTCAGGTACTCGCTCGGCATAATCAACAGGTCGGTTTCGATCTTGTGACGGTCGCGGTCATCGTCGCCGATCGTGATATCGCGCAGATTGATTTCTTGATCGGTTGGGTTATAAAGTTCGAACCATTCGCCGCGCGCATCTGGTAATGCAACCGGATTGGCCATCACCTCGCTGATCAGCAGGTCGCTGACCAGCATCGCGGACCCCTGACCCGTATATACAATGAGTAAAAATATTATCCCGAAGTGGGCAATTCCTTTTG
>Ga0224508_10004209_pt1 | contig 11791 bp, 14 predicted proteins | sample SF_Jan12_sed_USG_4_FD_170157 | JGI IMG/M metagenome (GOLD analysis project Ga0224508, IMG submission 170157) | Sediment microbial communities from San Francisco Bay, California, United States - SF_Jan12_sed_USGS_21 | ecosystem: Environmental > Aquatic > Marine > Sediment | place: USA...
ACCGCTGGTCAACGCCAACGCCCAGACCGACATGCATGAGTTTGTCGGCGCATCGACAGGAGCCGGCTCGACCGTTGCCACCGGTGGCGGTGCTCCCGATCGACCCGGCTTCTACTTCGAACCAACGGTGCTCACCAACGTGGTCCGCACCGACCCGATTCTCACTGAGGAGATCTTCGGCCCGGTGGCTCCTGTTGTCACATTCGAAGACGAAGTCGATGCGATCGCAACAGCCAACGACACCGAATACGGATTGGCCGCATATCTCTACACCGCGGACTTCGCCAGGGGCATACGGGTGGCCGAGCAACTCGAGTCCGGCATGGTCGGGTTCAATCGTGGGCTGTTCTCCGACCCGGCGGCGCCGTTTGGGGGTGTCAAGCAGAGTGGTCTTGGACGAGAAGGCGGACGTGAGGGAATGCGGGAGTTCACCGAGACGAAGTACATCGCCGCCGACTGGCGATGCGAACTCGGCTAGAGAAACAGCCCGAGCAGCCACCAGATACCGACGGCGAGCAAACCCACCGTGATGAAGACGATGACGGACTCTTTCACTCCCATCTCGAACGAGTCCTCGTCTGCGATTCGAGGGGCAAAGAGCTCGACATCCTGATCGGCAACGGCGTCGAGATACGTCGCGATCGGTGTTCCGTTTGGCATCGTTGCCCCCGGCCAGGCTTCAATGAGGGGCTCGAGCACAAAACGACGCTCCGCCAGCCGGGGATGCGGGATCGTCAGACCCGGCTCATCGACAGTCGTGTCGCCAAACAGAATGATGTCCAGATCCAACGTCCGCGGGCCCCAGCGTTCTCCCCGCTCCCTTCCGGCCCCGCGCTCGATAGCGAGAGCCTGATCGAGCACCGCCCGCGGCTCGAGGTCCGTGTCGACAACCACGACGCCATTGAGGAACGGACCCTGTTCGGGCCCACCGATCGGGGCGGTCTCGTATGCCGACGAATCGCCAACGACGGGCCCGATGCGTTGGGATATCGCCGTGCGAGCCACATGGAGGTGAGCGAGCCGATCACCGACGTTGGAACCGAGAGCGATCGCAACTCTGGTCACGGTTCGGCTACTCGTTTGTCGGTATCAGCCGGCGACCCTCTGGCCCCAAAGGTCTGCCCGTGATCTCCTGGATGATCGACGTGGCGATGATGGGGTTCTGGATGAGACCGGCGTAGACGAGATACCCCCCGAGGAGACCAACGATGGTGTCGTCGACGAGATCGCGGTGCACGAGCACTGATTGTTTCAGATCGCTCACGGAGTAGTGCAACGCGGCAAAGACCACGTCGAGTTCGTCGTCCTCGATGTCCGGCTGCACTCGATGGTTCTCGTAGTAGAAGCCAGCAGCCTCGTATGCGGCCTGGTTCTGATTGCCCTCCAGCAGTGAGAAGACACAGTTGATGCCGTGCGCCTTCAGCCAGAGGATCTCTTCTTCGCGCCGCACCCGCCGATGTTGGAAGCCATGGCCACCGATCCTCTCGGACACCGCGAGCTGACCCGCGATCACCCACTTGAAGCCTCTCGGTTCTAGCCCGGCCACAAACCACCCCGTGTCTGGTCGACGTGTGCGGCCCGCACGATAGCGTCGGCCGTTCGGGCAGCCTGAAGCGTGGCCGGCACGTTGTGTGCTCGGATCACAGCCGCCCCGTTAGCGATGGCAAGCGCCGTGGTGGCGGCAGTGGCGTAATCACGTTCCCGGGGCGTCGTTGTGTGACCGGCTGCCGAGGTGATCTCTCCGAGAAAGCCCTTCCGAGAGGCGCCGACGAGCACTGGATACCCCGCACCCGCAATGACACGTAGGTTCGCCAGCAGCTCCAGGTTGTCGGTGAACGTCTTTCCAAAGCCGATACCGGGATCGATACACAATGCGTCGGCGGCGACTCCGGCTGTCTCGGCATAACGCGTCCGTTCGAGAATGTACGCCTCGACGTCGGAGACGACGTGGTCATATCGGGGATCGTCCTGCATGGTTTCCGGGGTACCCAACATGTGCATCACGACGACACCGACGCCTGCCCGAGCGCACACGGCGGCCATCTCGGGATCGCCGAGGCCGGATACGTCGTTGACGATGACGGCACCAGCGTCGATAGCTTGCGCCGCAACGTCGCTTTTCCTCGTATCGACCGACACCGTCACACCCTCCGCACAGAGCGCCGCCACGACAGGAACGGTGCGCTCGACCTCGATCGGCGTTTCCACCGATGTGGCACCGGGACGGGTCGATTCGCCGCCGACGTCGACGATGTCCGCACCGTCGCGCCACATCGCAAGCCCGGCTGCCACGGCAGCAGCAGTCGAGTCGTGACGGCTGCCGTCGGAAAAGGAATCGGGCGTCGTGTTGAGAATGCCCATGACCAGTGAGTGGTCCTGAGTCGATAGGACGCCACCGCGGACACGCCACGAGATCGGCTCAACCATCGCGGAGTGCGCAGTCAGCTGGGGTCGGTGTCTGTGGTGGAGACGGCGACCCGGGCTGTGTCGCCGAGCGGCATTGGATCCGGCGCCCGTAGCCGCACTTTTCCAGAACCATCGTGTTCCCACTTCGGAACGTCTTGGAGAAGCGCAGCGATCTCCTTACGACCGAGAGTCTCCTTCTCGAGCAGCTCGCTGGCCAGCCTGTGGAGCGCATCGAGGTGGGTGGTGAGAATGTCGCGAGCCTCGTCATTCGCTTGCGACAAAAGACCTCGAACCTCCTGGTCGATGAGCGATGCAATCTCTTCCGAGTAGTCCTGCTGGCGGGCGTAGTCCCTCCCCAAGAAGACCTCACCCTGCGACTGGCCGTACCGCATTGGTCCCAGCCTGTCGCTCATCCCGTACTCCATCACCATCGCCCGCGCCGTCTCCGTCGCCTTTTCGATGTCGTTGTGAGCGCCGGTCGAGACGTCGCCAAAGATCAACTCCTCCGCCGCCCGTCCACCGAGGAGCCCAGCCAGCTGATCGATCAGCTGGCTCTTGAGCTGATACGTGCGATCAGTCTCCGGCAGCGACATCGTGTAGCCGCCGGCCCTGCCGCGGGGAATGATGGTGACCTTGTGCACCGGATCCGCATTGGGAAGAGCAAAGCCCACAAGAGCATGGCCGCCCTCGTGGTAGGCGGTGAGCCTGCGCTCCTCTTCGGTCATGATGCGTGACTTGCGCTCGGGACCGGCGATCACACGATCGATAGCCTCTTCGAGTTCGTGCATACCGATCTCTTCTTTGCCAAAGCGGGCGGCCAGTATGGCGGCCTCGTTGATGAGGTTCGCCAAGTCGGCTCCGGTAAAGCCGGGTGTCTGTTTGGCCAGCACGCCGAGATCAACCGCCTCGGCGAGCGGCTTGCCATTCGAGTGCACTTTGAGGATGGCTTCGCGCCCCTTGATGTCGGGGCGGGTCACGATGATCTGACGATCGAAACGACCGGGACGCAGCAACGCAGGATCGAGGATGTCAGGCCGGTTGGTGGCGGCGATGACGATGATCCCCGTCTTGACGTCGAAACCATCGAGTTCGACGAGGAGCTGGTTGAGCGTCTGCTCCCGCTCGTCGTGGCCACCACCAAGTCCCGCTCCACGGTGCCGCCCGACGGCATCGATCTCATCGATGAACACGATGGCGGGAGCGGCAGCCTTCGCTTGCTCGAACAAGTCACGGACACGAGAAGCGCCAACTCCGACAAACATCTCTACGAAGTCAGAACCAGAGATCGAATAGAAGGGCACGCCGGCCTCGCCGGCCACTGCACGAGCCAGGAGAGTTTTGCCCGCGCCCGGTGGGCCGAACAGCAGCACTCCCTTGGGGATCTTCGCCCCCATGGCGCGGAACCGGCCGGGAGACGTCAAGAAGTCTTTGATCTCGCGGAGCTCCTCGACGGCCTCTTCGGCACCGGCGACATCGTCGAAAGTGACCTTTGGCTGGTCCTTGGAGACCTGTTTGGCTTTTGACTTTCCAAACTGCATCACGCGATTCCCGCCACCCTGCATCTGCATGAGGATGAAGATGAAGACGCCGAATATCAGTATGTAGGGGAAGATGGTGCCAAGGAACCATTGCAGGGCCGACGGGTTCTCGGCATCGGGCGTCACCTTCACGTCCGCATCGAGCAGTATCTGGGTGAGTTGGCCCTCGAACTCGTTCGGGTAACCGACGATGAATTCGTTTGAACCGGGATCGATGGCCTGCACAAGCTCGCCGGTCACCTGCTCCGACTTCTCGAGGATGACTACCTCTTCGATGTTGCCGCTCTCAACCTGATCGAAGAACTCGTCAAGCGTCAGTTCCTGACGCGGCGACGAGCCATCGATGAAGGCATTCAACGCCATCAGCACGAGAAAGCCGACGACGAGGTACACCAAAACGGTTCGTACGTTGCGGTTCACTGCAGTCCTATGGTGGTCTTGCGGGCGTCGCAGTCAAGTCTATGCATGTGTCATATCTATCGAGACATCGAGCGAAAGTCGCCGGGGGAACAAGGAGATCACTCGCCAAGTACGCCGATGAACGGAAGATTGCGGTATTTCTCGACGTGATCCAGCCCGTAACCGACGACGAACTCCGGTGGGATGTGGAAGCCTTCATACAGGATCTTCGTTGGCGGGCGCTCGACTCCGTCCTTGACAAGCAGCGCTGCGAGTTCCAGCGACGCCGGATTGCGCACCGACAAGCTCTTCATCAGGTAACGCAACGTCAATCCTGAGTCGATTATGTCTTCGACGATCAGCACGTGCCGATCAGCGATCTCCTGATCGAGGTCCTTGAGGATGCGCACCACGCCGGATGACTTCGTCGACGCACCGTAAGAAGAAACTGCCATGAAGTCGAACTCGACGGGAAGATCGACGTGGCGTGCCAGATCGGCCATCACCATGAAGGCACCTTTGAGCACGCCGACCATCAGCAGCTCCTTACCGGCGTAATCCTTGGTGATAGCCGCACCCATCTCCGCCAATTTGGCGTCGATCTCTTCAGCGGAAATCATCACACGAACGTCGTCGAACATCTCTGCCTCTCTGCCACCAATCGGACCACGTCGGCCGAAGCAGCCCCTTTTGCGGCGGAGAACGCCACCCTGACCTCAGCGAGCCAGATGATTCTCCCATGAGATGCCACAACGGGCCAACCCTTTCGATGCCGGCGGGGCACTCTGGCCTCGCTGAGCGCATCGCTCACGAGTTTCGTCCCCGTCTTGAGATCGACCCGGTCGCCAATCTCCGGGGTTCGCACGACGAGACCGTCGGTGGGAATCACGACGTCGACGCCACGGCGACCGACGATAGGCTCATTGGTATCCGCGACTGTTGCAGCGATCCGGTGCCGGCCGAACTCGACGACACCGGGAACCGCCAAATCGACTGTCTCGGGGACCGCATCGTCACGATCGTGGGGCACCAAGACGATATCCGCACCCTCGCGAATCGCATCGACGCTCTCGGTCAGCGCAACAGTCCCTCGCCGTCCCAGACTCGTGACCGCGGCAACGTCGGCCGCGGTTCCGGCGTACGGAGGGTGTGCCGCACGAAGCGCCCTGCGCACGGCACGCACCGCAACGGGCGGTGGTGCCGTGACGAGTGGACCGTATGGAATGTGCACTGCTCCGTCGGTCGCAAGGTACACCGGGATGCGCTCCGCGATGGCCTCGAGCTCCGCATCGTCGGCGGCCAGCGCCTCTGCGGCTCTTGTCAACCGTAGACCAACCCCGGGCTCCGAAGACTCCAGCGCTGGAAGCACTTCGCGCCGGATACGGTTGCGCCGGTGCGTCGGGTCGTCGTTCGCCGGATCGTCTCGGTACGGCAGTTCGAGCGCATCAGCTACAGCCCTGATCGCATCCCGCCCAACTTCGATCAAGGGTCTGGCGAAGCCCGGACGCACGGTGAGCATGCCGGCAAGACCGGTCGCTCCCGCACCCCGCATCAGGTTCCCAACGACGGTCTCGGCGTTGTCGTCGCGATGATGCCCTGTCGCAATCGGGCGACCTGCCGCCACCGTCCGCAGCGCCGTAAGCCTGGCGTCGCGGGCTTGTGTCTCGGTTGGCCCAGCGGAGACAGTGACGATCTCAAGCTCTGGCCCCAAGAGAGCAGCCACTTCGAGGGCTGCGTTCTGCATGGTGTTGGACCCTTCCCAACCGTGGTTGACGTGTACCAACGCCACCTCGTCGCCGTGGTGGTGGACGGCGATCCAAGCCAGCACAGCAGAATCCGGGCCACCACTCACCGCAACGACGTATGGCGGTTCCGGCAGCCGGTCGACAGCTAGAGCGAGCAGCTCGTCCGGTGTCACTGGACGCGCTCGAGCCAACTCACAGGGTTGTCGATCTCCTCGAGCGTTGGCAAGTGCTCCGGACTGATCCACGCTGCATCCAACGCCGACCACCCGGCGTGGCGCTCGACACCTTTGATGAACTTCGCCCCGGCTTCGTACTGCTTCAGCTTCATCTCGAGACCGATGAGACGCATGAAAGTCGCAGTACGCGGGTCACGTCTGCGCATCTTGAGCACTGCAGACATCCGCTGTTGCGTCACCAGCTCGCGCGCTCCAATGTCGTCCATCACGACATGTCCGTGCCCCTCCAGCAACGACATCATGGCCTGGACCCGATCGATCATGCCTTGTTGATCAGGTGAAGCGAACAACCCGAAGAGACCCCGCTCGTCGATCATCGGCTCCCCAGCTGAAGACGCCGTGCGGAGTTGGCTGTAGACGCGCTGCATCCGGCCTGGTTCCGGCGTTGCGCTGCCGACGAGCTCTGCCACAAGCGACAAGAAATACTCTCGAAGCCACGGCACACCGAGAAACTGCGCACGATGGGTGCACTCGTGGAGGGCCACCCAGAACCGGAATTCGGCCGGTCTGAACTCCTGTTGACGCTCCATGGCCAGGATGTTCGCCCCGACGAACATCACTGTGTCGCCGACACCACCATCTGCAGTTGGCAGAACCAGTTCGTATTGGCCGAGGACTCGTCGGCTCAAGAGGCCAAGCACGGCACCCATCTCGAGCGCCACAAAACGGCTGGCGAGTTCGGACCCGAGACCTGTCGTCTGTTGCAGAGCGTCCTCAGCCGGAGCCAGCAGCACTGAAAACGAGGCAACGTTTGCCTCAACCCATTGGTTGCGATTGACGACCGACACCACAGGCTGACCGCGTGTTATCAGGCCTGTCGCGTCCTCGACGAGGCCGGAGGCTCGTTCCACGAGACCCGGGGCCTGTTCGGCGAAGCGCTCCTCGTGGTAGGTGCCCTCGAGCTCGTAGCGGCCGGCCGTCTTGGCGGCAACCTTCGAGACCAACGGCCAATCGACGCTACTCATGGCCTGCGGTCGACAACGCACAGCTGGCGTCATGCACTGCCGCCCATGGGGTGATCACTCGACGACCTGATACCTGCCGCGGATACCGAATGCGTAGTAGATACCTGCGCCTACGAGCCCAAGCACACCGATCGCAAGCACGGTTGGAACCATGTAGCGGAACGTCCACGGCTGGTCGCCGGCACCCTCGTCGCCGGGCGGCGCCTCCACCGCAGGCACGACCCCACCTTCGGAGACCATCTCGCCCTCCTCCTCTGCAGGAGCCTCTTCCTCCTCGGCGGCAGTGAATGCGAGAGTCAATGCATCGGCAGCCGCAGCGGGTGCGGCAAGCAGCACGCCGCTGACGACGACCAGCCCGAGCACGAACGGAAGACGAGTTCTCATCGAGCGCTGAGAATAGCCGAACGATGTGCCCGGCCAGTTATCGGTGGTCAGCTGTCGGTGACGATACGGCCACGAAGCCGCGGGAACTTGGTCGGGGCGTGCGTATAACAGTGGTCTTTACGGTTGTATTGGCTCAGCACGGTCTCACAGCCTGTTTTGACACAGGTCCTTGCTTCCGACATGGTCTTCGGAGCCCGGGAATCACCAAAGACCCGTTTCCCCTTCAGAACGTTTTCAGCCATTTGTGGCCTCGCTTTCGTGCACGCACGTCTCGTCGTGTGGCTCACGATCTGTCGTTGCGTGCAGCCTCCTCATCTATCAACGCTCTGAGGCGGCTGAAAAGTTCCGGCGAAGGTTGGTCTCGCCCGCGTTCCCTGATGACGGCCTTGAGCCTGGTCTCGAACTCGAACGCACCACAGCAATCCTGGCAGCGGCGCAAATGCCAGCGAATCCTCGTGCGACGGCCCCACGTCAGCTCCTCGTCGAGGTAGTGGTACACGTACTCGATTGCGTGGTCGCAGCTGTTCGTCATGTGCGTGGTCCTGCCAAGCCTCGTTCTTCTGCCAGTCTCCACAACTTCTGTTGGAGAGCTTTTCTTCCACGATGGAGCCGTGACATCACGGTCCCAATCGGTACGTCGAGGATCTCTGCGATCTCCTTGTAGGCAAATCCATCGACATCGGCGAGCAGCACAGGGAGCCGGAAGTGCTCCGGCAAGCTCTCCAGCGCGTCCTTGATGTCGGAATCGACAAACGATTCAAGGACGGCCTGCTCAGCGCTGACGGACGCTCCGGACGCCTCGCCGAGCCGCTTGTAGAGATATAGGTCCTGCAGCTCACCAAGCTCGACCTCGGACGGTCTGCGCTGTGTCTTCCGATATCGGTTGATGTACGTGTTCGTGAGGATGCGATAGAGCCACGCCTTCAGATTCGTGCCTTCTTGAAAACTGTCGTACGCCCGAAACGCTTTCAAGAATGTCTCCTGGACGACATCTTCGGCATCGGCTGGGTTGCGCGTCATACGCAGTGCAGCGGAGTAGAGCTGCGACGCAAACTGCATTGCATCTCTCTCGAAATTGGCTTGGTCGGCCATGCCTGCACTTGCCGATCTGATCGTCGATCGGAGACAACACCTTCGGTCTCCACCTTGTTTGGAGCCGGAGACGGGAATCGAACCCGTGACCTACGCATTACGAGTGCGTCGCTCTACCGACTGAGCTACCCCGGCGAAAGCGGGAGCGAGTGTAGCGAGCGTTACGAAATCGCCCACGCCTGATCACGCATCCCGTCTACAGACTACGACCGGGAAGCTCGGCTACTAACGCCACCAATCGATCGTCTTGGCGAGCCCCTCGTCGAAGCCGATCGGCTCGACGTCGGGGAACAACTCGTAGAGACGCCGAGAGTCCGCTGTGCTGTGGCGGATGTCACCTGCACGTGCCTCGCGGTGGCGAACGTCGAGCTCGCTACCAAAGGCCGATTCGAGCATGTTGACGAGTTCGAGCAGCGTGGTCCCACCGCCAAACGCGAGATTCACCGGCATCTCAAACGTTGTCCGCCGTTTGAGGGCCTCGGCGAGGGTCCAGGTGACGGTGTCCACGTAGGTGAAGTCACGAGACTGTTTGCCGTCGCCGTTCACCCACAACGGTTCGCCCTTGAGCGCAGCATCGATCCACGCCGGGATCACGGCGGCGTATGCGTGTCCCGCCGGCTGCCTCGGCCCGTAGACGTTGAAGAATCGGAAGGCGAGCGTCGGCAGCCCGTAAGAATGTTGATGGGCCAGCGTATACCACTCGGTTGCGATCTTGCTCACCGCATATGGGCTCATGGGACGGGTCGGTAGATCTTCGTGTTTCGGCAGATCGGGTGTCGCTCCGTAGACACTCGACGAAGACGCTGTGATGACGTGGATGTTGCCGGCGCGGCGTGCGGCTTCGACAACGTGGAGCGTTCCGGTTGCGTTGCGCTCGTGAGTCTTGAACGGATCCTTGACCGACTTTGGCACCGAGCCACGTGCCGCGAGATGCACGATGGCATCTGCACCAGAGCACACCTCGTCGAGTAGGTCGGCATCGAGGATCGACCCAACGACCAACTGGGCATCGATACCGTCGAGGTTCTCGGCAAAACCATTCGAGAGATCATCGAGCGCCACAACGGCGTCGAACGATGCGTCCTCGGCCAGTCGTTCGCACAGATTCGAACCGATGAAGCCGGCTCCGCCCGTCACTACGACGCGCATGTTGTCCCCCTCCGAATACTCAGCGAACCGTAACGCTACCGGAGCCCAGGTCCGACGTCACTAGGCCGTTCGCCCTATGGCCGCCGTCGACCCTTCGAGGGCGGCACGCAGCCCGTCTACGACCCCAGAATGAGCAAACACAAAGCCGCTGTCCAATAATTTCTGGGGCAGCACTTTGGCCGAAGTGAATACCAGCGCCTTGGCCAGCTCCTTGCCCAGAAGCAATTCCAAGCCAAAGCGCGGTGTCGGCAGCAGCGTCGGCCTGTTGAGCACGCTTCCGAGCGCCTTGGTGAGCTCGGTGTTGGTGACCGGGTTCGGGGCCGTGAGGTTGACGGGCCCAGCGAGATCACCAGTGACGAGATGGGTGAGCGCTCTGACCTCGTCGTATAGGCTGATCCAGCTCCACCATTGGCGTCCGTTACCGAGCTTGCCGCCGACCCCGAGCTTGTATGGGAGGAGCATCTTGCCGAGCGCACCGCCGCTTGCGTCCAGCACGATTCCGTGTCTGGCGATCGCTGTGCGAATACCGGCTGCGCTCGCCGGGGCGGTCGCCGCCTCCCATGCCGTGGTGACCTGAACGAGAAAATCGTCTGCTGGCCCGGCAGGGCTGACCTCGGTGAGCTCCTCGTCACCTCGCTCGCCGTAGAAGCCGATGGCTGAGGAGGAAACGAAAGCACTTGGCGGGTTTTCGAGTTGCGCCATCGTTTCCGCCAAGAGTGTCGTTGCATCGATGCGACTCGACAGGATCAGCTGTTTGCGCTCGGCGCTCCAGCGCTTGTCCCCGATCCCGGCTCCACCCAGATTGACAACGGCATCGACCCCAACGAATGAAGCAGGATCGAGAAAGCCGTCCGATGGTGACCACTCGAGGTCCCCGTCTCCTGCCGCCCACCGAACGAGACGCACAACGTCGTGGCCGGCTGATCGCAGATACGCAACCAGCGCAGAGCCGATGAGTCCGGAAGACCCTCCGATCAAGATACGCATGAGACCTCCGCAGATACGACGGCACCTAGCGCCTGAAAGAGTACGGGCGGCCGTAACACTAAGAAGATCCGTGGTCTCGCGGTTGCAGCGACGGATCGAGGTCGCGCACCGCAAGACCCGCGATCGGATCGTCTTCCCACCATGGATCGAGCCGCTCACCGATGACGTCCATCCAGCGCTGGCTCACTGCGGCGAGCGGATCCTCGTGGTCGGCGTAGTCCAAGACGTTGATCGGCTCCTCGATCCAGACTCTGATGGCCGATCGGCGAAAGGCCGACTGCACCATGCCAAGCGTGCCATGTGTGCCGTGCATCGCAACCGGCACCAGCGGAACCCCGGCGGCCAATGCAATCCATGCGGCGCCGCGGTGTGGTCGCGTCTCACGGAAATACGGCACCCGTCGGCCTTCTGGGAACACAGCGACGGGTTTGCCGGCCGCCAGGTCGCTCAGAGCACCGCGAATCGCGCCAACAGGCACACGATCTCGTGCCACGGGTCGAGCACCGAAGTACCGGATGAACTTCGAGAACACCAACGACGGCTCGAAAATGCCGCCCGTGGCGAGATATCCGATGTTGCGGTGGGCAGCAAGGGTCACGATCACCGGGTCGATGAACGACACGTGGTTACCCGAGATCACGTAGCCCCCTTCGGGCAGGTGCTCACGTCCGCTCACTTCGAGGTCGAACAGTGCTTTTGCCATCCATCCCACGGGGTGCTTGAGCACCTCGACGAGCTGCTGGACAACCTCGTCGCTCACTCGATCCGCCCTCCGAGCTCTGCGAACAGGCTGGCAAAAGCAAGCTGAGGTCGCTGATTGGCCTCGAGCGCTTCGATGGCTTGGAGCACCCGTTCGGCGCGAGCTACAGCGGTCACCGGCGGTATCGCCG
>Ga0224508_10004210_pt1 | contig 11789 bp, 13 predicted proteins | sample SF_Jan12_sed_USG_4_FD_170157 | JGI IMG/M metagenome (GOLD analysis project Ga0224508, IMG submission 170157) | Sediment microbial communities from San Francisco Bay, California, United States - SF_Jan12_sed_USGS_21 | ecosystem: Environmental > Aquatic > Marine > Sediment | place: USA...
CCCTGGCTCAATAAGCTTGAGCGTAATCCGATCGGTCAATCCTGCTGCCTTTATAGCGGTTGCTGCACGCTCTAGCGATTGCCTTTCTACATCAACGCCGACCACTCGTCCGGCATTCAGCTCACGCGCTAATATAAGGCTGGCACCACCAACTCCACACCCCAAATCCAGAACGTCGCGACCCTCCGCGGACAGCCCATGCATGATTTGTCGTACCTCTTCTGCGCCGCCGGGCGAGAGAAATCCTTCACCATACGCAGACTGCATACCGTCCAGAATGGAGTCGCTGTATTGTCTGTCGTACGCCATTTCAGATTTACCGCGGATCCGTTTTGTCCCGGCCTCGGGTAGGGCTAAGTCCGCTGTGGCCACGCCGAAATAATATCAGTAGCCCTACAGAATACTCTAGCTAGCATTCTTAGGGCCATCTGCGGATTCTATGGGAATATCACTCGATGGGCTTGGCAGACGATCAAACGTGAAAATCCCCGCTCTATCGGATAGACTTTATTGTTGAATCTACCGGTATCCGTGGTCAAAGGTAGAAACACGCGTTCATGAAGGGCTTACGAAAAACCACTTTAGCCATGAATCATTATTTGGGGCACAACATCATGGGTACGAAACTCAAAGTAGCGGTAGCGCTTGCTATCGGATTGGCCTACCCCTATGCGGTCAGCGCCAACAAAGATAGAGTTGACGGACAGATCGACACTATCACACAGATGTTACAAACCCACCCGGAGATGGTGATCGACCTCACAGCGAAGAGTGGCGAGTACTGTCTTAACACATGGAAGGTCGGCGGAGGTCACATGACTCATTACGCCACTGATCCCTCCAGCACTACCGAAGATGTCATTGACTTTGTAAAGGCCGACTCCTTTACTGGGAATATGGACTTGGACAACCTCCCACAACTTCCAGCTGAGCTCGGAGACATGGAACCCAACAAGTGGTATTACCTCCCGACCGGTTCCTATGATCCACATCATCAGACGAAGTTTCCGTTTCCTCTGCTGATTAGATCAACAAACGTACAGTAACTCGCCCTCTTAACCAAAAAAAAAAGAGGGTCGCCCTTTCGGGCGGCCCTCGCAAATGTGGGTGCAGACACCACCACAAAGGTGCTGTCTAGAATTTAAGGGCATCCGAAGCTTTCGTCGCCACCGAGCCGTTGCCGATCGTCGCTTCTCCCAATTCCCTCAGTAACTTTCGAGCTGGTTCGCCTTTATCAAAGTCATTAGCATAAATCTTGAGAATAGAGATTGTCTTTTGAAGATTATCTCTTAACGAATCCTCAACACGGATGCGCCATTCAGAATCGTCATAGTAGCGTGGTCCAAAATTCATCGTAATGCCTCACACTGAACGGTTTTGGTCAAATCGATTCTCCGTCCGCGTCCGCTGTACAATCATGCAGCGCCTGCCCGGATGCAAACGATCGACACCCCCACCATTTAAAGCCATTTATCTGCAACAGGGAGCCCCGCAAAACCGGGACCAGTCCCCACCTAGGGCCGTAACTTACCGCCGCCTGCAGAGCTTGACTATTGTACTAACGGACAATATTGCCACGCCTACGCCCTTTAATCCTGATCAGGAGGGCCGTTTCATCAGTAACCAGAATGTTAAAAACTGTGTCATCCCTCCATAAAACTCGACGAACACAAAGCTTTGCTATCTGTCGCACGCGGGGTGTGCAGGCGAATGAAGTAGGATAGGATCTGGTTACAATATCGCCCCCAAAATTCTGGAAAAACATGTACGCAAATGGCCATGGATCATATCTATAGCATGACGGTAAAAATGTTCGGCTCAGAAGCTGAACTAACATTTGAAACTCCCGAAGAGCCATGGGCAACTTCGGGGCACGATTGGGGGCTGCGACAACGATGGGGGTCAGCTACGCACTGTGCTGATGCATCGTCCCGATCCAGAGTTCAACATCATCGACCCAACAAACGGAGCATCACTCCGCCAGGTGCCGGTGACCACACCAGAGAGGCCCTGGAGCACAATTGTGATTCTGTAGACTGATCTCTTTTAGCTTCCGAATGTGGGAATCACACATTGAAGTGCTGGAGGGCGGTCGAACCCAACTCGTCTCTATCAAATCCGGCGACAAGTCTCTTCCGTATTCAGAGGTCGTGAGTCTATGGCAAAACGATAAGAAATTTCGTGACTTCTTTATTGCACTCCTGACTTGTGCGCCATTTGCGGCCTACCTGTGGGAGACACCTCCGGTCACTAAATCCACCATGGGCAGGCCGTTTGAGTTCGTGGTGGTTGATAGTCCTGAGCTTGCTAGTGCACCGTCCGATCATCTCGCTTTCGCGAGCTATTTCGAATCGGCAGACTCAGATGAGGGGATAGTCTCGTTTCCGAATCTCGGCGGAGACGCGTTTCTAGTAGTCCCCTGTCCTCGAGCAGACTTCTCTGCATACCCTCATATCGCAGCATTCTCACGCGAAGCACCTAAAGCCCAACAACATGCGCTATGGAAGCGTGTGGGGAAGACGCTTGAGCAACATTTATACGATCAACCTGTTTGGCTAAGCACATCAGGGCTAGGGATATACTGGCTCCACATCAGACTGGATTCACGCCCGAAGTATTATAGTTTTGCCCCGTACAAGAAAGCCGTGTAGTGTCGTGCTACGCTCGGTGCGTTGTAGCATTCGAAATGATCTAAAGAAAGACCCGGACCTCTTTTGCGTTTAGATTGTGACCAGCTTTGAATCTAAGCACGTTGTAATACCTTTCATTTCCGCTGCGAGAACCTATCTCTTTGTTCTTTGTCCCATCCGAATCAGCGACGACTTTACACACAACGTTTCCGACCCCCCACAGGTTGAAAACATCTCAGCCATTTGCTGAAACCAGCGAAATTCATATCTACATACAAGGATCGAATTGATGAGTATTTGAGGCTAATCAACAACTTCCAACCCCAATACTTGCTCGATCGGTGACACGCCTACAGCTGCGAAAAACAGCGGGATTGACTCAGATCATGTTTAGCTTGCGTATTTTTTGTTACTAAGCCCCACGGGGCTTAGATATTCCGAAGGCGAATAAATGATTCGCGTCAGATGGGAACGACAAACATAAGCGCCGCAGCATGCTCAACGAAGCAAGCAAGTGCACTGCTGAGTTCCAGAGATGAGCTGTCGGGGACACATGACAGAGCGATGTCTACCCATCATAGTAACCGATCGGCTCTGATCCCTTTAAGCCGGAATTGTGTATGGTTCCCTCTGCAGTTACTAGTCCTCGCAAATACGGCAGAGAGAAACAATAAAGTGTTTTTGGAGTCTAATTGTTATGCCTCTTGGAACGCTCGATACCGCGACCGGCTTGATCTACCAGGCAACGGGACCTGAGGACGCTCCGGTTGCGGTCTATCTGCCTGGAGTACATGGGGACTGGACACCCAACCTAGCTGCTCGCCCGTTCTTGACCAGAGAGATCCGCTTGATAGAGGTCGCATACCCACGGGTGCAAGATTGGGAGCTTGCTAACTTCGCCGATTCCCTCGAGGAGTTGCTCGATAACCTAGGCGTTGGCTGCGCTCACTTGATCGCCGAGTCTTTCGGCTCGCTCGTCGGGTGGAAAATGGGGTTGACCCGGCCGGAACGAGTGCAATCTCTTCTTCTTGTGGGGGGATTCACACAACCCCCTGCGTTCGGCCTGGCGACCTCGGCCAAATGGGGCTTGTGGTGTTTACCCACAACCATTCTAGAGAAAGGCATTGACGCTTATGTGCTGTATAAAAGCGGCAAGGGGGAGCAGCGTCTGGGACGGGATCAAGATGTTGCGCCGTATCCCGCAGTTCGCACACCGCTGGGAAAGCTTGCAACGGCAAATCGAATGGCCATTATCGAGCGTACCGATGTTCGCGGGCAGCTACATAGAATTACCCATCCAGTTCGCTACCTTGGCGGTGAGACCGACTTCGTCATTCCGATCCGGCGCGAGCTGGAGACCCTCAAGAGACACTTGCCCGAGCACTGCAAGTTTGAGAGTCATTTAATCGAAGGCGGACCCCATGCGGTAATCGCGTCGCATCCCAAACGTACGGCAGAGACGCTCGCGCGCTGGGTATCCGAAATCGATCTATCACGAAAAGCATCGTCGGAACATCGTGGGGACAGTTAAAGCAACGCATGTCTGCGAGCGCGGAGCTGACATGGAACAGGTGTTCCCAGGTCAGCGCCAGCGATTTCGCACGTTCCTTTCGATATGCTTGACTGGCTGGCTCAGAGCGCTGTGGCTGCGACTCGCGACTGCGTCCTGGAAGAAGGAAATTGAGGGCATTGAGGTGCTGGATGAACGTCTGGCTCGAAAACAGGGTAGCATCGTCGCGTTCTGGCATGGCAAATACATCACGCTGTTCGCGCTGCTGCGGGGACGCCATGCGTGCAGTTTTGTCAGCTCTTCGCACCGAGGCTCGTTGATTGCCGATATATGCCGGCGATTCGGCTACGTGCCAGTACAGATCCCCGATGAGAAAAGGCACGACAAACTGAACTTTATGAGAGAAGCCCTCGGCAATTTTACGGCAGGAGCGATAGCGGTGGATGGGCCACTCGGTCCGTACCACTCGGTTAAGCGCGGTGCCGTGAAGCTCGCCTCGGATCTCGGGTACGCAATTGTGCCGGTGTCTGTTGCATCGAGGCGAACACATATGCAATCCAAACGGTGGGACAAAATGGAGATCCCGAAGTTGTTTACTCGCGTGTCAATGGTGGTCGGGACACCAATGACCATACCTGAGAACCTAACCGAACAAGCGGTGCGCGCCTGGAGCGAGAAGCTCCACGACGTGCTGGCAGAAATCGACAAGTACGCTGCGGAGAAAGTCCAACGATAGATGGGGAACAATGTCGGCAGTTGTTCTGTCCAGCGTTTGCGCGGCGTACCGTTGCTATGGAATCGTGCTGTCCTTAAGTGTACGTTACCTCCACGCGCATAGAATAGATGAGGCCGTTTCATGACACCGCTCAGAAGAGTTTGCATCGTTTCGCTGTTGCCCTTAGTGGGGGGCATTGACGCGATGGGACAACAGTCCGATGAACCGGTGCAACTTCCTCCCCCTATCCTCGATGGTGAGTTGTCCGTTGAGAGCGCCCTTCAGCGACGCCGATCGGTCCGAGAGTTCGCACGCGCCCCCTTATCATTAGAAGACGTTTCGCAGATCCTTTGGGCTGCTCAGGGCGTTACCGAAAGACAAGGATTAAGGACAGCACCATCAGCGGGTGCCCTCTATCCTCTCGAGGTCTATCTTGTCGCTGGTGACGTCGAACAGCTCGAGCCTGGTATATATCGATATCGCGAAAATGCGCATGAATTGGTGTTGATGCTTGAAGGGGATTACCGTAAGCGTTTGGCTTCGGCGGCTCTTACTCAGTCTTGGGTGCACCGTGCCCCCGCGGTAGTGGTGATCGCAGGTGTCTACCAACGCAGCGCCCGGAAGTACGGCCAGCGAGCACATCGCTATGTGCATATCGAGGTGGGACACGCCGCGCAGAATGTGTATCTCCAGGCCGTGGCACGGGGTCTTGGGACAGTGCTTGTCGGCGCTTTCGACGATACCCGGGTGCAAAGGGTTCTCGAGCTTCCCGCAGATCACATGCCACTCGGTCTTATGCCTGTTGGAAAGACGCGATAATGAACCTCCATTCGACAGCACTGGCCACAAGGTACTATTGAGCGCTTTGCGACCTCACACGACCGTCCCCACCGCCAAACTCTTTCAGACCACTCGCCCTCACTGCTGATGCATAGGCTTGTAGCACACCCAGTTACACGAATCGGCGCCCATGCTCTATCGAGCGCTCGCTGACTTCGTTGTTCTGGTTCACCTCGGCTTCATCATCTTCGTGGTGTTCGGCGGGCTCCTGGCATTGAGGTGGGGCTGGGTGCCTTGGTTACATCTTCCTGCGGCACTCTGGGGGGCGGCAATCGAGTTTTTCGGGTGGTTCTGCCCGTTGACACATCTCGAGAACCGGCTACACCGCGCTAGTGGGGCGGCGGACTACACAGGAGGCTTTATAGAGCGGTACCTCCTTCCGCTGATCTACCCGGTAGAGTTCACGCGCGAGCTACAACTTCTTCTTGGGGTCTTGGTCGTCGGAGTCAATGTTCTAGTCTACGGGCTTGTCCTGCTGCACCGTATGCGTCGAGCTCATCGGCAATGACAGGTGATCGCACAAGCAAGCACTCCGCAGCCAGAGAGTAAATGATAGATCCAACAATGGATTCACTCATGCATTCCCTGGCACTGCGTACATATGTAACTGCTTCGACCGCCTATCTTGATCTGCGTGATGGGGCCACCGCAACGCGGGCAATGATCGCCCTTTTGCCGATGCGGAATGAGATAAGATCGAGGCAAACGATCGGAGTCAGCGCCACACTCGATTGCTTTCATAAGAACACCACGCATTTTCCCATAGATCCTATCCATTGTGTTTCGATCGAGCCCGCTTACCTTCCTCTTAGGGTGAAGGCGTGCCTGGAACAGAATCTCGTCCGAGTATATGTTCCCGATGCCGCCGATCACTGTTTGGTCCATAAGAAAGGATTTGACAGTGCCCTTAGCGCTTGACAGGAGTTCTTCAAATGTTTTCGACGTTAATTTAGGGTCGAGCGCATCCTCGCCAAGATTCTTGGACATGATGAACTGAGTCGCATTATCAACCAGGTCGACCCTGCCCAGAAGCCGCACGCTGTAATAGCCAAGGTGATAGCCGTCGCTAAAGGTGAATATGAGACGATCAAACTCTGGTGCTTCGTCGACAGATTTGAAGTAGTGCAATGAGCCGCTCATACCGAAATGCATGGTCAGCCATTTGCTATTGTCGAGGTTTATGAAGAGGTACTTACCGTGGCGCCGCACAGCTCTGAATCGTCTGCCCTTAACCGTCGCTCCCAATGCTTTGGTAGATACTTTTCCGAGTATCTTAGCGTTGCGCACGGTGACCGATTCAACACGTTTATTCAGGGACGTGCGTGCAACATAGCGCTTGAAGATCTCAACGTCCGGCAATTCAGGCATTGAGACTCATACACTCGAGTTTTCAATCCTATTGACCAACCTCGGGCTCGCTCAAATCAACCTCGGTGCGCTAATCAATCTTTAAAAAGGGGTAGCGTCGCAGTGTCTCGCGGGTCCAGAGTGATAACCCTGCTCGCTGATTGACGGTCTCTATTGCCACGATGGCGTCCGGATCATCAAACGTAATCTCTCCGGACATGCCCTCTCCTTTGAGCTGCTCCATAAGGTAATGATCGAGAAACTGCTCTTCATGCTGGCTTGCAAGCTTTCCCTTGAAGCCCCGGCGGTGCATGCGAACATGAAATCCCTTACCGGTGAGCTGTGGCACCCATGACTTCACGAGCAACTGGGCCTTTTCTTCAAACTCTTCCGGCGTTTGAAAGGTAAGAGTCTCTTGTGCCGGTACTATTCGGCCAATAAGCGCCCGCGCTTGCGGTTCCTTATCAAAAAGACTGCTCAGCTCACTTAGCAACTCATGACTATCAGCGACCTTCATGACGAAGACATTGTAAAAGTTGGTCTTGGCGATGTGACCAAACTGAGCGAGCAGTTTCTTCGATTGCTTGTACGTATGCTCCGGAACGCTGACAACGACATTCCAGTCTTTCATATTTAACCCCTATATAAAGTGACCGTATTAGTTTGCCTACCTGGCATGTCGGCGCTGTGTACGACTGATACTCCCGACTGTACGAACGACCTCATCGTCCGACAACGGTGGGCGGCAACGCAATCGATTCCACGCAAGCAACAGCTCCATTACAACGTCTTCATCCACACCATGCCAGAGAAGATGGCCGGAGAGCGAAGCGATGGTATTGTTGCGCTCGCCCTCTTTGACGTTTTCGCGCGCGAGGTCGTGCCAATAATTGACAAAATGATGACGTTTCACGCTTTGCTCCGTAATAGCTTCAAGCAGCCACGCCGGCATTGGCGCAAGATGCACATGCTCAGGATCGCGATTTGCTACCCAGGTATACTGTTTACCCCATGGGTGCAGCGAAGGTGGGGCAACGATATAACCACCATCACCGCGCAAATCGATGCCTGGCCAGATGGCCACCTTGTTACTGATCATTCCACCTGGGTGTGCGAAATAGATATGGCGCCCACCTCCCCCACTAGTAGCTTCTACTGTTCGTCGCAGTGGACCATGGATCTTCTCCAGTTCCCGCAGACTTTCATCACCACCATGTTTGGGATCAATGTCCAAAACCAGGAACCCCGATATCTCCCCCGTGACAATGGCGATGTTTGCGTTTGGTCGATGGCGCAGCCATTGGCAGATCTGGGTGGAATCGGCACGACGGCACTGATACCCCTGCCAACGAATAGCCGGGCGTTTATTTTGTGGTCGCAGCGGGATCACTGACCAGCCACGGCGCTGATAACCTAGGGCGGCGACAAGAACGGCGTTATTGTTCATGGTGTGTTCTTGACGAGCTCACAATCGGTCGAGAATGCTGGTCATTTGGAGGATTTGTCGAACCGTTCGAATAACCATATTGAAAATTAAAATTCGTTGTGCCATATGACGCAATGATCTCAATCAAACCTCCGGTTCCTAATGTGCATTTAGGCTTTCTATAATAAGGCTTTAGAAGTTATCAGTTACAATACTTGTTTACTGCGAGTAGTGACAAATAATCGAAACATAGGGAGACCCATTGTGCGTGCGATTGTTGTTAAAGAATACGGCCCAATACACAGCCACGTAGTTGAGCAAGTGTCAGACCCCTCCCCTGAGCCAGGGCAGGTTTTGGTAGACATACACGCCATTGGTCTCAACTTTCCGGACGTGCTCATGTTGGAAGGCAAGTATCAGAACAGGCCTTCCGAACTTCCTTTTGTACCAGGGCGAGATGCGAGCGGATTGGTGATCGACGTCGGTGACGGCGTAACAGGCTTCAAGCCGGGCGACAAGGTGTTAGTGCAGGTGTTCAGCGGTGCCTTTGCTGAGAAGGTTGCCGCACCTCAAGAGCGCTGCTGCCCCATGCCGGACAGCATGAACTTCGTCGATGCGGCAGCCATGATCACCACCTATCGGACCGCCTATATTGGTGTGGTAGTCCGCGGTCAGATACAACCCGGAGAAACCGCGTTGGTGACGGGTGCCGCGGGCGGTGTTGGCGTAGCTGCGGTCCAGCTGCTCAAAGCCAAAGGGGCGAACGTCATTGCAGCAGTATCTACACCGGAGAAGGCGAGGTTTGCCGTAGACAATGGTGCAGACCACGCGATCTACACCAACTCTGACGACCTTAAGGCCGCGTTTCGCGGCCAAGTCGAAAAAGTGACAGGGGCGGCACAAGGTCGCGGTTGTGATCTCGCCTACGACACCGTCGGTGGTGATGTGTTCGACGCTTGTTTACGTGTGCTCAAATTTGCCGGCCGGCTGGTTATTGCAGGTTTCGCCAATGGGCAGATCCCTGCAGCCAAGGCCAATTATCTGTTGTATAACAACTTAACGGTGATGGGCGGGCCATTAGACATCAACTTCAAAATGGCCTACCCAGTGATGCAGCAGGCCATGGCTGAAATCAATGACCTATACACCCAGGGCAAGCTCAAACCTACGGTTATGCGAACTTACCCCCTTGAAGACTTCAAGACAGCCTTTGACGTGATTACCGGGCGACAGGTGTTAGGAAAAGTTGTGCTGACCATCGATCGATGACGTCTGTTCGTCTTCAAGAGGTCAGATTTGTTGCCCCCCCGCCGACCGATGCACACCTGAAGGCGTGCCACGTGTAGGTTCCCCTTCAGGGGAACACCATGATCCCTGGACTCTAGATTGTGCGACTGAAGTCGCACTTACCGTTAGATCTTGTTGTGCCGATCAACACCCCGCGATCGTGGTGTCATACGATCCAACCGTTCTGTTCTACATACTGACGTAGCCGTTGGCTGGCGATGAGTAATCGTTCCGTTGGCTCACACAAACTGACTCGCAGCAACCCCGCTGCGCTGGGCCCAAAGCCATCACAAGGCAATACCGACACGTTGTGTTGCGTCAGAAACCCCTGGGCAAACTTTTCGCCCGACACGTTCAATGCGCTGATATCCAAAACGACGAACATTCCGCCGACAGCGCTGTGTACGATTACTCCCGATATACCATCGAGCGCACTTAGAAACGACTTCGCTCGTCTTTGCATCGTCTCATGAACTGTAGCGGCTATTTTGCGTTCGGTTCGAAGGGCTACTACAGCTGCGTCCTGAATAAACGGAGGCAATCCGTAGGACATACACATGGAAAGGTTATAAAGATGTCCCGAGAGCCTTTTTGGACCAACGACCCAACCCATGCGCCAACCGGTCATCCGGTGGGATTTAGAAAGACTGGATACGCTGATGCATACCTTATCGGCCCCAGAAAGAACACAGGGACTGGTGAATTCACCGAGTTGTGTTAGCGTGGCGTATACCTCATCGCAAATCACCCAGATGTCCCGGTCGACACAAGCTTGCACAATGGGTTTTAGTCGGTCACGAGTGTAGATCGCTCCGGTTGGATTGTTCGGTGAATTAATGACGATGGCTCGAGTATTTGGCGTGATTGCGGCGATCACGTCGTCCGGATCTGGTTGGAAGCTATTTTCGGATTTGGTCTCGACACTGGTCAACCCAGCGCCAGTTGCGGTAAAGGTTGCGGGATAAGTTGTGTAATAAGGTTCCAGCAATAGAACATCATCACCTCCCTCAAGCAAACATTGCGCAACCGCGAAGAGTCCGTTTTGCGCTCCGACAAATACTGAACATTGCTCCTTATCAACAAATTGTCCAGTAATGGCGTAGTGGTGCTCGGCGATGGCTGCCCGCAATTGTTCTTCCCCACTAGTTGCCGTGTAGTGGTGTCGGCCACTGCGTAAGCTATCGATTGCTGCCTGAACAATAGGCTCAGGGGTACGTTCGCCAGTTTCTTGTCCAACACTAAGCACGATAATGTCCTCGCCCGCGTCCCGCCGGATGATCGCGTCATAATGAACGCCCCACGCATCGACGCTTTCCCCTGAAATGCGATCGACCAAAGTAGAATACTTCACGGCAAGGTCCTGAATGTTGTATACGTCATGATTTCTCAGAGCGCTCTTGTACCTTAAATCACCCATAAAAAATAGTCTCTTGTAATTTCTGGATCGACTACGCAGACTTCAGGCCAAGTCGCAATGCAGGGGAATCAACAATGATAAACGGCAGCAGCTTGATCACTGCGAGGCAAACTCAGGGCATGTTACTCGACGACACCAACTCACAGGTAGATATGGTGCGTATGCGTGGCTATCGGCTGCAGCGCGTCCAGCAACAACTACGAGAGCGAGATTACGGCGCTGCCGTGCTGTATGACCCCATAAATATTCGCTACGCGTCGGGTAGTCGCAACATGGCGGTCTGGACCAGCCATGCTCCGGCTCGGTATTTACTGGTGCCCGTCGAGGGTCGTTGTATCTTGTTCGACTATTTCAATAGTGAACATCTTGCTGAAGGACTAGAGACCATCGTCGAAATTCGCTCCGCTCGTGGTTGGTATTTTTTTGTTGGTGGCACTCGCAGCGAGGAAAGATCAGAGCAATGGGCGGGCGCCCTGGTGGATGCACTTACAGAATTGGTTGGGGACAATAGACGTGTGGCCTTTGATCGACTGGATCCGTTTGGTTTGCGGGCCATGGAAAAACGCAAGTACAGTATTCTTGACGGACAGGAAATCTGTGAGATGGCGCGTGCAGTC
>Ga0224508_10004211_pt1 | contig 11787 bp, 6 predicted proteins | sample SF_Jan12_sed_USG_4_FD_170157 | JGI IMG/M metagenome (GOLD analysis project Ga0224508, IMG submission 170157) | Sediment microbial communities from San Francisco Bay, California, United States - SF_Jan12_sed_USGS_21 | ecosystem: Environmental > Aquatic > Marine > Sediment | place: USA: California...
AACTTCAACCCGAGTATCGTCGTCGAGTGTCGGTAATGCATACGCAATGGCATGAAAATCGTTAATCATTGTCACATGCCTGAACCCAAGTTCGTTTGACAATGATGATCCGCTGAACGACCAGTCACGGTTCATCAACTGCACCTCGTCACCATGCACGGGTGCCGCCACCGCGAGTGCCAGCGAGCGCGGTTTTTCGCCGCAGTCGGAGAGAAAATGTCTGAGTAAATCGGTGAGTCCCGCGTGATCATCGTTGCGAAAAATGCGAACGTTGTCGGGACCAGTCTCCGTCGGGAATAGTGTTGCACAGCGGCTCGAAGTCGCTCCGATATCGGCGATTAGCCAGCTATCTCGATCTGCCCCAGCGTGATTCATACTGACAGCATTCACGAGCATTTCAGAAAAATCAATACTTTGTGCGCCTTCGGAAACAGGTAAGATTGGTCGCTCATGAGTGTCGCCGGAATAGTATTTCGTCCCTGGTACTGGTTCTCAGGAAAGGTATTTGCTACCTGGGCACGTCCCGCCGTGCAGCCAGAGAATCCCGCCGAGTTGCTTGCCAATACAGATGCACCAATCTGCTATGTGCTCGAGCACGGCGGGCTTGCCGACACCCTGGCGCTCGAACAGCAGTGCAAAATTCATGGCTTACCGTCCCCAACAGACGATCTCGAATTTGCTGACATCGACGAGCATCGTCGAACGATAGTCTTGCGTCGCACGCGAGGATTCGTTTTTCGTCGACCCAGCAAAAAAGGGTCAACGCGACTGAAACGCCTCGTTGACGCGAGCATTGCATCAGGTGGTAAAGAGCTGCTGCTAATACCGGTAGCGATCTACTGGGGCAGGTCGCCCGATAAGCAACACTCCTGGTTTAAATTGTTGTTTACGGAGAACTGGGGCGTCGCCGGTCGAACGCGCAAGTTTTTTGCGACGATTTTCCAGGGACGCAACACGCTCCTTCGTTACAGCGATCCACTGCCACTTAGCTCGATCGTACAAAACGGACTCGAGCCGGAGGTCGCCTTCCGCAAAGTGTCACGCATTCTCCGCGTGCATTTTCGACAACGTCGAATCGCTACCGTTGGGCCCGATCTTTCACATCGTCGTACACTGGTCAATGTGGTGCTGCACGATCCGAGCGTGCGTGCCGCTATCAACGCCGAAGCGGGCGACAGTCGTACCAAGCTTGAACGGACCACGCAGAAAGCGCGCAAATATGCGCAGGAGATCGCAGCACATATTTCTTATCCTACGGTCAGGGTTGCCGAACGATTTCTGGGCTGGGTGTGGCATCGGATATACGACGGTATTGAGCTGAATCACGTAGAGCGGATACATGAAGTTGCCCGCGATCACGAAATCGTCTACGTGCCTTGCCACAGAAGTCATTTCGACTACCTGTTATTGAGCTACATCGTTTACCACCAGGGCCTTAGCCTGCCGCACGTCGCGGCCGGCGTTAACCTCAACCTGCCGTTAATCGGAGCAATCCTGCGACGTGGCGGCGCCTTTTATCTGCGTCGCAGTTTCAAGGGCAACAGGTTGTATGCATCCGTCTTCAATGCCTATTTGCGACAGATACTTGTTCGAGGACACTCAATTGAGTACTTCGTCGAAGGTGGGCGCAGTCGTACCGGACGTTTGCTTGCGCCGAAAGGCGGCATGCTGGCAATGACGGTCAATTCATATATGCGTGAGCCGCGTTTACCCATCGTCTTTATACCCGTGTACTTCGGTTATGAAAAACTGATCGAGGGAGACTCGTTTATCAGCGAGCTCGGTGGTGCGCAGAAACAAAAAGAGTCGCTGTTTGGCCTCATTAGTTCGATCAAATCGCTACGCGAGAACTTCGGCAAGGTTTACGTGAATATTGGAGAACCGATTCCGCTGGAGCCGATGCTCGATGCCGCAAACTCCCACTGGCGAAACGCCATAACCGAAGAGCAGGAGAAGCCGCCCTGGGTCGGAGACGTCATCGATGAACTCGGCGAAACCATCATGGGTGGTATTAACGCCGCCGCCGCTGTGACGCCCATCAGTTTGCTGGCATCGGCCTTGCTGGCTACACCCAAACAGACAATGGGAGAACTCGAGCTGCACCGGCAACTGCGGCTAAGCCTCAACCTGCTGTCCCGGTTTCGATATTCCGACTCGGTCACGTTACCTGACTGGTCTCCTGAGGAGATTGTCGATCACGGTGAAAAGCTGAAAATTATTAGCCGCACCGCGCATCCGCTGGGCGATGTCGTCAGCATGGCAGAACACGAAGCTGTGTTGATGACCTACTTTCGCAACAACGTGCAGCACCTGTTCGCGATTCCGGCATCGATCGCCTGCTGTTTTATCCAGGGGCGCCGCCTCGAGCACAGCGAGTTGCAGCGTCTGATAAGACTGATCTACCCGTTTATGCAAACAGAGCTGCGCCTCAAGTGGAAATATGAGGACATCGACGATGTGACCACCGCAGCGATCGAGGCATTACTCGAGCAGAAAATTCTGACGCGGCAGGGTAAGTATCTCGTCAGGCCACCTGCAGGATCGGCCACAGCATTCCAGCTCTTGATGATGGGGCAGTCAATGGTGCCGATGTTGCAGCGTTTCTATCTCGCCATCGCGCTACTCGTAAAGAATGGTTCGGGTATCCTGAGTCGCGCCAAGCTGGAAGGCCTGTGCATGAAAAGTGCGCAACGACTGGCCATGATATACGGCTTGCACTCGCCGGACTTTTTCGACAAAGCCCTGTTCCAGGATTTCATTCGCACGCTGCGGGCACGTAACGTTGTACGATGCAACGAAGCCGGCTTCCTCGTGTTTGACGATGACATTGAACGCATTGGCGAGGATGCGAGGCTGGTGCTTGGCGAGGAAATTCGCCACAGCATATTGTCACTGACTTTTTCCGGACCCGGCTTCGATCGATTATGAAAGTTGTATCTTTTTATCGCTTCACGAACGTCAACGATCCAGCAACGCTCCGCGAAAAGCTGCAGCGGCTTTGTGAACAGCACAAGCTACTCGGCACTGTCCTGGTCGCGGAGGAGGGCGTGAACGGCACGCTGGCCGGGGACGAGGAGGCGCTGCAAATGGTATTTCGCTGGCTGCAAACCGAGCTTGCACTTGCAGATCCGCTCGAGGGTCGCTGGACGGATGCAGACGAAGCACCCTTTCAGCGCATGCGAGTGAGGCTCAAGAAGGAAATCGTCGCACTGGGCAGGCCGGACATTCGGCCCGATAAGCGCACCGGCACGCACGTCGGTCCGCAGGAGTGGAACAGTCTGATCGCACGTCCGGAGACGCTGGTCGTCGATACCAGGAACCACTACGAAGTTGAAGTCGGCACTTTCCCGAATGCCATCGATCCTGCAACGGATTCTTTTCGACAGTTTTGCGACTTCGCCACAAAACTGGCCAAGTCAGACGGTGATCGTCCGCTCGCAATGTTTTGCACCGGCGGAATTCGCTGCGAGAAAGCAGCCGCGCTGATGCAGGGGCTTGGGTTTGAGGAGGTGTACCAGTTGCAAGGCGGCATCCTCAACTATCTCGAGAACGTGCCGGACGCCGAGAACCAGTGGCAGGGTGAGTGTTTCGTATTCGATAAACGCGTGGCGGTCGATCGCGACCTGGCTGAAGGTGGCTATGTGCAATGCCACGCCTGCCGCAGACCGTTGAGCAGCGAGGATCTTGCGTCATCCGATTATCGTGAAGGCGTTTCCTGTCCACGCTGCATTGACGCACTTGAGGGTGACCGGGCGTCGCGCCTCGAAGAGCGGCGCAAACAGGTTGCGCTGGCACGTGAGCGGGGCGGCCAGCACATAGGAGCCAAGCTTGATTGAGCAATCTGAAATCACCTGCCCGGAATGTGGACACAAGGCTACGGAACAGATGCCGTTAAATGCCTGTCAGTATTATTACGACTGCAAGGGCTGCGGTGAACTGCTAAAGCCCAAAGTGGGCGATTGTTGCGTTTTTTGTTCTTACGGCACCATTAAATGCCCGCCGATACAGACTGGCGGCAGTTGTTGCCAGGTTTGACAACTATCGAATGGCACTGTGACATACGTATCAAACACGCTTGCGCAACAATAATAGTATGCGTAGGGTGACCTGATCAGGAGTCGCTTTACTTGAAATTGTCGGGTAAAAATCGTTTGCAAACAGGTGCCTGGGGTCGATTCGTCCTAGGCATGTTTGTCATTGCGTGGCTGAACATAGCAGCGCAACCGTGCCTGATGGCCATGGAAATGGCACCCGACGCTGCGCCTGCTACTGAGCATGCAGCTCATTTCGCACATGCGGACCACATGTCGGATGAGACTAACAAAGCCGATTGCGGTCATTGTCCGACTAACATGATCGATCAGGAGATCCTGTGCGAAACAGGCCCTGCTGCCGGTTGCGAGGTCTTTCCCGGTTACAACGTCGACGGCCGACAATTCGAGAAACAGCTCAAACATATTCCGCCGCTGTTTTTATCCGCGATCGAGTGGTCACCTGATTATTCCGTTCCTGTCACCCTCATTTCGCCACAAGACCACAGGCGGCTAAAGTTTGCTGGCGACCCACCTCTCAATATTCGGCACTGTGTATTCCTGAAGTAGCGATTCTCCGCAAATAAACCGTTCCACACCCGGTATGTATTGCGAGGAGATCGTTAATGTCGATTACCCGTGGGCACCTGCCCAAACTGATAATTTGTTTGACCCTTAGTTCCATATTGCCTGCCTACGCCCAAAGCGAAGGCGAGCAGTTACCCGACGCATCCGTGCTTCGTCTTGAGCAGGCAGTCATAACCGCGCTCGAGCACAATCCCGAGTTGGCGGGTCTGCGTGCACTGTCTGACGCGATGCACACAATGCCTTCCCAGGCCGGTGCGCTTCCGGATCCGGTGCTTTCGCTAAATGCGATGAATCTCCCTGCCGATACATTCAATACCGGTCAGGAGCCGATGACACAGATGCAGATCGCATTTAGTCAGAGCATTCCGTTCCCTGGCAAGCGTGGTCTTAAGCGTGAGGCGATCGAGCATAAAGCAGACGCATCAGATGCGATGGTTGCGGAACGACGTACGTCAATCATCGGCGAAGTCCGGTCTGCATGGTGGCGTTTGATGTACCAGGATCGTGCGCTGCAAATTATTGAGCAGAACAAAGCCCTGATGCGCGATTTCGTGGAAATCGCACAAACGAAGTACAGAGTAGGTAATGGTCTGCAGCAGGATGTGCTGCTCGCACAACTCGAATTGTCGCGACTGCTTGATCGTGAGCTAGGAATAGTTGGAATGCGACAAGGCAACCAGGCGGAACTGAACGCGTTGCTCGGCAGGCCGGGGAACCGGGTCGTGAATCTGCCACCGTTGCCTCCCAATTCCGAATTGCCAGCGCTTCCAGCAGAGAATTCTCTATTGGAGAGAGCCGGCGTTAGCCGCAACCTGATTAACGTCAATCGTGACCTGGTCGAGTCGGCACAAGCCGAACTTGAGTTCGCGATGCGGGATCGGTATCCGGATTTCCGACTTGGTGTCGGTTACGGATTTCGGGATGGCTTTGATCCGATGCGCGGGACAGACCGCTCTGACCTTGTCAGCGTCATGTTAAGCGTTAATGTGCCGCTTTTCTCCGGCTCGAAACAGAGCAAGGCCGTTGAGCAACACTCGCACGAAGTGTCGCGGCAGAAGTTTGCTCTGAATGACACGCTGCGCCGTGTGGAAGCGGGTGTCGTCAAAAACTTTGCCGAATATCATGCCGCGCGCAGCCAGGTCACGTTACTCGAAACGGCGATTATTCCCCAGGCACAGCAAACGGTGTCATCGATGCTGGCGGGCTACCAGGTTAACCAGGTCGATTTCCTCAACGTCGTGAATACACAAATTACGTTGTACAACGCCCAAATCAATTACTGGGAGTCACTAAGCCGCGCGAAGCAGGCGCTGGCACGACTTGCCTCGGCAGTTGGAGAGGAGGCGCTCTATGAATAAGCAAACAGGATTAATGGTAGCTGGCATCGGGATCGCATTGCTTGCCGGACTGGGTGGTGGCTACTGGTTCGCCGATTCGAATATGCCGGAAGCGCCGTTGCCAGTCGTCGAGGCCGAGCCAGAGCCGCTCTTTTATCGCAACCCTATGAATCCGGAGGTCACATCGCCTGTGCCGGCGCAGGATCATATGGGTATGGACTACATTCCTGTTTATGCAGATGATGATCAGGACGGACCCGTCGGAACCGTCAGCATCGATCCCGTCACTGTACAAAACATTGGAGTACGCACAGCGATCGCAAGGCGGCAAACGCTGGCACGTGAAATACATACGGTCGGACGCGTGGATTACGATGAACAGCGAATTGCCCGTCTGCATCCAAAGACCCAGGGCTGGATCGAAGAACTCAGGATCGGAACGACGGGTGCAGCGATCGAGGATGACGAAATTCTGCTTAGCATTTATGCGCCGCAACTCGTGTCGTCGCAGCAGGAATACCTGCTCGCGCTAAGAAACTTTGAAACTCTTAGCACCAGCCCATTTGAAGATGTTCGTAGTGGCGCCGCGAGTCTGGTTGAGACTTCGCTGGAACGGTTGCGATTGCTCGATGTTCCTGAGCATCAACTCAAGATGCTTACGGATACTCGCGAAGCCACGAAGCTGCTACACATTCATTCACCGGTAAAAGGGATCGTCATAAACGTTGGCGCGAGGGAAGGGCAATTCGTAACGCCCCAAAGCGAGCTTTACATGATTGCGGACCTTTCGCGCGTCTGGGTCTTTGTCGATATCTTCGAAGAGGAACTGCCATGGGTCGATGTAGGGGACGAAGTGGAAATGCGCGTTACGGGTGTGCCTGGGACAATTTTCCGAGGCAGGTTGACCTACATCTATCCCTATGCTGAGCGTCAAACACGAACCATAAAGGCACGACTGGAATTCGACAATTCTGAATTGTTGCTTAAGCCGGACATGTTCGCGGATGTGACGATTCAGGCGAGCCCGCAGGAAAATACCATTGTCGTACCAAGCGAGGCGGTGGTCCGCTCCGGGCTGCGTGAGCAGGTGTTCCTGGTGCGGGCGCCAGGCAAGTTTGAACCCAGGGAAGTTGAGGTCGGCCTGAGTGGCGGAGGTCAGACAGAAATTCGTAGCGGCGTTGAAGCCGGCGATCAGGTGGTTGTTTCAGCGCAGTTCCTGATCGACTCCGAGTCCAAGCTGCGCGAAGCAGCTTCGAAGATGCGGGAGCCTGACAATGATTGAGAGGATCATCGTTGGTTCCCTCAGGAACCGCTTCCTCATCATCATCGCGACGTTAATCCTGGCAGCCGCAGGGTTGTGGGCAATGCGAGCAACGCCGCTTGATGCCATTCCGGATCTGTCGGACGTTCAGGTCATCGTGTTCACCGAATTCCCGGGCCAGGCGCCACAGGTTGTCGAGGACCAGGTGACCTACCCGTTAACAACGGCAATGCTTGCAGTCCCTTATGCGAAAGTTGTCCGCGGCTTTTCTTTTTTTGGCCTGTCCTTTGTCTATATCATCTTCGAGGACGGCACCGATCTTTACTGGGCGCGATCCCGAGTGCTCGAGTATCTGAATTACGTGAGTGGCCGCCTTCCGGATGGTGTCACACCGACGCTGGGCCCGGATGCAACCGGCGTCGGCTGGATCTATGAATACGCATTGATCGATCGCAGCGGTCAGCACGATCTGGCAGAACTCAGATCCATACAGGACTGGTACCTGCGATATCCATTGCAAACAGTGCCGGGTGTTGCGGAAGTCGCATCGGTCGGCGGATACGTCAAGCAGTACCAGGTGCAGGTCGATCCGAATGCCTTGCTCGCCTACAACGTCCCACTGTCAAAAGTGAGAACCGCGATCATGCGATCGAATCGCGACGTTGGCGGTCGCCTCGTTGAGATATCGGAAACGGAATACATGGTCCGGGGCCGCGGCTACATAAAGTCCATTGAAGATATCGAGCAAATTGCGGTTGGTGTCGATGAACGTGGAACCCCGATACGCATCAAGGATGTTGCTGAAATTCAAATCGGTCCGGAGCTACGACGCGGAGTTGCAGAATTCAATGGGGAGGGCGAGGTGGCTGGCGGCATTGTAATCATGCGCTATGGCGAAAATGCGCTGACAACGATCCAGGGCGTTCGGCAAAAACTCGACGAATTAAGAGCAGGGCTTCCCGACGGCGTGGAAATCGTGCCGGTGTACGATCGCGGTTCGCTGATCGAACGTGCTGTCGATAACCTGTCGGGCACGCTGCTGCTGCAATTTTTTCTGGTCACTATTATTTGTGCGTTATTTCTCCTGCATATGCGATCGGCGCTGGTGGCAATCGTTGCATTGCCGATCGGCATTTTGATGGCTTTCATCGCCATGCGACTGCAGGGCATCAACGCAAACATCATGTCGCTCGGCGGGATTGCAATTGCCATCGGCGCGATGGTCGATGGCCCGATTGTTCTGATCGAGAATGCGCACAAGCACCTCGCACTGGCACGTGCAAAATTTGGCGACAACTTGCAACAGTCGCAGCGTTGGCAGGCAATTTCCGATGCTGCCCGGGAAGTCGGGCCTGCACTTTTCTTCTCACTGCTGGTCGTCGTCGTGTCTTACTTCGCCGTTTTTACGCTCGAAGCGCAGGAAGGGCGGCTGTTCAAGCCCCTGGCATTTACCAGTAGCTATTCAATGGCAGCCGCGGCTATTCTCGCGATCACGCTTGTACCGATTCTGACCGGCTACCTGATTCGCGGCCGCATCCTGCCGGAACACAAGAACCCGATCAGCCGGGTTTTACATGCTTTTCACTCGCCACTGCTTGGGCTCTTGCTGCGCTGGCGCAAGTCGGCCCTGGTGGTAGTTGTAGCGTTGCTTACGCTGACCGCCTATCCGTTATCCAGGCTTGGCAGCGAATTCATGCCGCCGCTGGACGAGGGCGACATCCTGTATATGCCGACGACGTTTCCGGGAATTTCGATAACGAAAGCGCGGGAGCTGCTCCAGCAAACGGACAAAATTCTGCGTATGTTCCCTGAAGTGGAGTCTGTTTTCGGCAAAGTCGGACGCGCCGAAACCGCAACCGATCCGGCGCCGTTGTCCATGCTGGAAACCGTGGTCAGGCTCAAGGAAAAAAATGCCTGGCCCGACCCCGACAAATCGACTGCTGAACTGATGAAGGAAATGGATGCGGCAATAAAGTTCCCCGGCCTTGCCAACGCCTGGACGATGCCGATTAAAACCAGGTTGGACATGCTGTCCACTGGCATCAAGACGCCTGTCGGCATCAAGATTAGCGGTCCGGATCTCGGCGTACTGCAGGAGATCTCCGAGGACGTTGAACGAATAATGAAGACCTTGCCGGAAACCCTGTCTGCATTCGGTGACCGGGCAGTTGGCGGTTACTTCCTGGACTTCGATATTGACCGCGAGAAGGCGGCACGGCACGGCCTGACCGTGGGAGATATTCAGGACGTCATCATGTCCGCCATCGGCGGCATGCAGGTGACTGAAACAATCGAGGGCCTCGAGCGGTATCCGGTAAACATCCGCTACCCCCGCGACTTGCGGGACAATCCTGAACAACTGAGCCGCGTATTGATTCCAACGCCCTACGGTGCGCAGGTGCCGCTCGGGCAGCTGGCAAACATCGTGCTGCGCCGTGGCGCGCCCGCGATCAAGAGCGAGGGTGCGCGACCCAATGCGTGGGTTTATGTCGATATTACGACCTCGGATGTCGGCGGCTTTGTGTCGCAAGCTCGGCAGGTACTCGATGCAGAACTCGAAATTCCTGCCGGGTATGCACTAACCTGGTCGGGGCAGTATGAGTATATGGAACGTGCTGCGGAGCGGTTGCGAGTCGTTATCCCGCTGACGTTGCTCATGATCTTCCTGCTGCTCTATCTGAATTTCCGCAACGTTGCGGCGCCAGCTATTGTCATGTTGTCCGTACCATTTGCGCTGATTGGCGGCTTCTGGCTCGTATATTGGTGTGGCTTCAACATTTCCGTCGCTGTTGCTGTGGGTTTCATTGCGCTGGCCGGTGTTGCTGTTGAAACAGGCGTATTGGTCCTGACATTTGTGCAGGAGACGGTGAGGGAACGACAGGCGGAGAAGGGTAGCAGTGTGCCTTTAAGCGATGCGGACATCATCGAGGCGGTGCACGAGGGCACCGCGAGAAGAGTCCGGCCCGTGGTGATGACGGCAACTTCAACCATGGTCGGCTTGTTGCCGATAATGCTAACCGGTGGCACGGGCTCTGACGTCATGCAGCGAATCGCAGCGCCGATGGTCGGTGGAATGTTGACGACGACCCTCCTTTGCCTTTTGATACTTCCTGTCATTTACAGTTTCGTCCTGCAACGCCAAAGCAAGGTGCGAGTGCGCGCCGGACTGGCAGAGGCAACAATATGAACGACCCGCAAGAGCATCATTGTCATGACACCAGCGCAGACGAGCGCCAATGCCACCACGACCATAGCGCTGCGGCCGGGCAACCGCAGATAGCCGCAGGTGATGCCGAGTACTGGACCTGCCCGATGCATCCCGACGTACAGCAGGACGGCCCGGGCGCCTGTCCTTTTTGTGGCATGGCGCTGGAGCCGGTCGGCATATCGCTCGACCAGGGGCCGGATCCGGAACTGATAGACATGACCCGGCGATTCTGGATCAGTGTAGTCCTGACCGCGCCGGTATTTATTGTCGCGATGTCGGAGCTGATTCCTGGTCTGGAACTGGAAGCGAGGTTTTCACCAACCCGGTTGCAATGGTTTCAGTTTGTCCTGGCATCGCCCGTCGTTTTGTGGTGTGGCTGGCCGTTTTTCGTGCGAGCCTGGCAATCGATCGTTAATCGTTACCTGAATATGTTTACGTTGATCGGACTCGGCGTGTCGGTCGCGTTTCTTTACAGTACCGTCGCCCTCGTCAGCCCGGAGATTTTTCCCGCTGCATTCCGCGGGCCGGATGGGCAAGTAGCCGTTTACTTCGAGGCAGCGGCGGTCATCGTAACGCTGGTATTGCTGGGCCAGGTATTGGAACTGCGTGCACGTGGCCAGACCGGCGCGGCGCTTCGGGCATTACTCAGTCTAGCGCCCAAGACTGCCCGACAGGTACATGCCGACGGCAGCGAGAGTGATGTCGACCTCGATGACGTCCAGGTCGGCGATCGGTTGCGCGTGCGGCCCGGCGAGAAAATTCCGGTCGACGGTGTGGTCGTCGAAGGCAGCAGCGCCGTTGATGAATCCATGGTCTCAGGCGAGCCGCTGGCAGTCATGAAATCGGCGGGCGACAAACTGGTTGGTGCGACAATTAACGGTACCGGAAGTTTGCTGATGCTCGCCGAGCGCGTCGGCAGTGACACGCTTCTGGCACAGATCGTGAACATGGTCGCCGAAGCCCAACGAAGTCGCGCGCCGATCCAGAATCTGGCGGACGTCGTAGCAGGTTATTTCGTACCTGCCGTGGTGTTGATCGCGATTGCAACGTTTGGCATCTGGGCAGCTATCGGCCCCGAGCCGCGGATGGCCTATGCCATGATCAATGCGGTGGCAGTCCTTATTATCGCCTGTCCCTGCGCGCTCGGCCTGGCCACGCCGATGTCCATCACCGTCGCAACCGGTCGCGGCGCCTCGGCGGGCGTGCTGTTCAAGAATGCGGAAGCCGTCGAAGTCATGCGCAAGATTGATACGCTGATTGTCGACAAGACCGGGACGCTGACGGAAGGACGGCCGAATGTGACGTCTGTGACAGCATCCGGTGGGATCGACGAGAGCATGCTGCTCCAACTCGCCGCAAGCC
>Ga0224508_10004212_pt1 | contig 11786 bp, 8 predicted proteins | sample SF_Jan12_sed_USG_4_FD_170157 | JGI IMG/M metagenome (GOLD analysis project Ga0224508, IMG submission 170157) | Sediment microbial communities from San Francisco Bay, California, United States - SF_Jan12_sed_USGS_21 | ecosystem: Environmental > Aquatic > Marine > Sediment | place: USA: California...
GACCGAAATCGTCAGCGCCAAATCGGCGAACAGTTGGCCCTCCAGTCCTTCCATGAACAGGATCGGCAGGAAAATCGCGATGCTGGTGATGGTCGATGCGAACAACGCGCCGACGACCTGCGAGGGACCTTCGCGCGCCGCCCGGTCAGGCGACAATCCTGTCTGCCGCAGTCGCACGATATTCTCCTGCACGATAATCGCCGCATCGAGGACGAGCCCGACCGCAAACGCGAGACCCGCCAGCGACACGACGTTGAGACTCCGGCCCAGCATGCTGAGTACGAGTAACGACGACAGCAACGAGAACGGTATCGTCAGCGCGATCATCAGCGTGGCACGCCAGCCACGCAGGAACAGCCACAGCACGCCGAGCGCAAGAAAGACACCCAGTATCAGGTTGCCGTTCACCAGCGCGATCGCGCGGCGGATGTGTACCGAGGCATCGAAGCTCAGCACAATCTGCAGGTCGGCGGCTGCCAGCGGCCCGTCATTGAGCTCGGCGAGCGCCGCGTTGAGGTCGTCGAGCACGGCCACTGTATTGGCGCCATACTTGCCCTGCACCTGGATGTAGTAGGCCGGGTAGCCTGTGCGGTACATGAAGCCGCCACGCGGATACAGCTCGGTCGTGATTTCGGCCACGTCACGAAGGCGTACTGGCTGGTCATTACGGCGCGCGACGACCAGCTCACCGAGTTCGTCGAGGTCGAAGCCGCCGAGAAAGCGCACCGTGTACTGGCGTCGCCCGACGCTCGCGAGCCCGCCCGTCGTATTGACGGCGCGCGTCACCGTATTCGCGATGTCGGAGACCTGCACGCCGAGCGCCGCGGCGCGGTACGGGTCGAAACTGATCAGCACCAGGCCGTCGCGTTCACTGCGCAGGTTGACGCGCTGCACACCGTCGATGGCGAGCAATCTTGGTTCGACCTGCGTATCGATCACACGCTGGAAGTCGGAGACGTCCACGCCGGGTGCCGGGTCGCGCGGATGCACGAGCAGGGTGGCGACCGGGAAGTCCCAGCCACCGACCTGGATCTCGGGTTCCTCGGCGTCAGGCGGCGGTGGCTCGGCGCGATTCAGCGCATTGAGGACATCGAGCATGGCCTGCTGCAGGTCCGTGCCGATGTCGAAGCGCAAATTCACGTTGCCGTTGCCCGAACGCACGTCACTGGACATTTCGACCACGCCCGGTACAGACCGCAACACGTTTTCCTGCGGTTCGACGATGCTGGCCTCGACTTCCTGCGGCGCCGCGTTGCGCCACGACGTGTTGATGTTGACCTCGGGGTACTCGAGGTTCGGCAGCATCTGGATGGGCAATGAAGCGATGCCCATGACGCCGAGCACGAACAGCAAGACGGCCGCGGCCAGCAAGGCAGCGGGGTTGTCGGCCGATATTCGGATCAGCGACATGCGGGTCTCCAGGAATCAAATGAGTGAGATTTAGTCCTTGGATGCGCTTGATACCGGATTCGTTTCCCCGAAACCGCGTGTAATCGACGAGGCGTGCGATAAACGCGTTCAAGCGGTTCTCACGGCCACATGGCACCGGATTACGGGCACGCAAAACTGTGCGCCACATCCCAGATTATGTCCGGTGGGGGGCCTAAGCTGCGATAAGTTAGGACAAGAGTAGGTGATCCCGTGCGTAACGCATTGTTTATCCTGGTTTTGGCGCTGGCAGGCACTGCCATGGCGTCAGAAAAGGCGCTACAAGTCGAAATCCAGTCACCCTCCGCCGGCTACACGGTAGAGGACGGCGCAACGCTTGTTGATGTCGAAGGCATTGCCTCGGCGATCGGCGGCGTGCGCTATCTCGACATCATGTTCGTCATGGATACGTCGACCAGCCTGCGCAGCAGTGATCCGATGGATTATCGTTCGGTGGGCGCTATCGGCCTGGTTGAGAACCTCTCGCCGAAGAGCGATATCAAGATTGGTGTCGTGAGCTTCGATAGCAAGAGCCAGATAGCTCAATCGATGACGTCGGACCGCGAAGCGGTTTCCGAGGCGTTGCGGCTCCTGCCCCGGTCGGGAAGCACGAACATCGCGGCCGGCATTACCTCGGCGCTGGCCGAACTCGACCGCAACGGCAGGCCCGGTTCATCGAAAGTCATCATGCTCTTTACCGATGGCATGTCGAACAAGAACAAGGCCTATGACGCGGCGGTCGAGGCAACCAAGAAAGGTATTCCTATCCAGACGCTGATGCTCGGCAAAGCCGAGAAGGGCAGCAAGATTATGGACACGATTGCCTGGGCCACGGGCGGCACGTTCATTCCCGTGTCCGACCCGAGCAAGCTCCCCGAGGCTTTCCTGAATCTGCGCACGACGGGTGTCGACAGCGTGACGCTCAGTGTGAATGGCTCGCAGCCGGTTCCCGCGCGCCTCGCAGGCGGAACCTTCGCCGGCAGCGTGCCGGTCGGCATCGGTGAAAACCGTATCGTCGCGTTTGCGACGAGTCTCGACGGTGATACCAAGGAATCCGAGATATTCGTCAACGTGCGTGACACAAGCTGCGCAGCGCTGGAAGTTATGGCGCGTAACGACGGACAGCCTGCAATCTCACTCAATGACCGTGCCGTGGAAGTCGTCGTCGACGCCTCCCAGAGCATGTGGGGACAGATTGAAGGCCGGTCGAAGATGGAGATCGCCAAGACGACCCTGGAAGAGGTTACATACTGGCTTCCGGACGACCTCGATCTAGCGCTTCGCGCCTATGGCAACACGAGCGCCCCCAAACAAAACAACTGTGCGGATTCCAGCCTGCTCGTGCCGTTTCGTGACAACAATCGGGACTACATTCGACAGGCGATTGCCGGGCTGCGACCGACGGGCCAGACGCCGATCGGATACGCTTTGAACCAGGTTGCACGTGATTTCGAGTCCTCGCAGAGTGACCGCATCGTGGTGCTGGTCACCGACGGCATTGAGAGCTGTGGTGGCGATCCCATCACGGCAGCTCACGCGCTTCGCCAGCAGGGCATCGTCGTGCACTTGATCGGGTTTGGCCTGGGCAGCGCCGCCGATGAAGATGCGGCGAGCCTGCAGGCCATCGCCAACGCTTCTGGCGGGCGCTACGTCACAGCGGGTAGTGCCGAAGAACTCAAATCGGCACTGGCCGAGACGGTTGCCACGTCATTCAGCGTGTACCAGGGCAGTACCGAGGTCGCGAGCGGCTCGCTCGGGTCCGCGGGTATCATGCTCTTGCCCGAGGGTGACTACCGCGTGCAGCTTCATAGTTCACCGCCCGTGGAGACCCAGGTCAGCCTGGCACCGCGCGACAGTGTGACACTCACGCTAGAAAAGGTCGGCGGCGCGGTTTCCCCGTTCCAGCAACGCGAGGAGCTTCCGCACACGACCTGTGACAGTGCGATGCAGCCTGAAGGCATGCTGGGATCATCGTCCGAGTAGCAAAGACCGCCACCCCGGTGTGTCCAGGTTCCCAAATGTGACCTGCCTCCCTCTTTTGGTGGCCGACTTAACTTAATCTGCGGTTTTCGCCCGGAGATTGACGTGACCACGACCCCAGCCGACGTAGCAAAGAAGCCATCAGCTGCACCCAAGAAGGATGCAATCCAGGTCATATCCAGAGCAGGTACCGAGGACGCAATGGTCGAGGTCATTCAGTACCCCGTACTGCGTGGCTCTTCCGATACCCGCACGGCAGAGACCCTGTTTTTCGCGTCCCATGCCGGGATGCGCCTCAAGATGGTTCGGATTACGCTGAAGAATTCGCAGGTCAGGCTTGAGCCTGGTGCCCTCTATTACATGAAGGGTGACCTGGAGATGAAGACGTCCACGGGTGGCGGCCTTGTAAAAGGCCTCGCACGAAAGATGATGTCGGGCGAGTCGTTCTTCGTCAACGAGGTCCACGGTACCGGCGTCATTTACCTGGAGCCTACGTACGGTCATTTCTTCCTGCACACCGTGGATGCCGATTCTCCCGGCGTCATCTGCGACAAGGGCATGTTCTACGCGGGAACGACAAATCTCGACATCGGCGCCGCAATGCAGAAGAACATCTCCTCCGGATTGCTGGGCGGCGAGGGCTGGTTTCAGACCAGTATCAAAGGCAGCGGCGTAGCCGTGCTCTTCTCGCCAGTGCCGATGCAGGAAGTACAGAAGATCCAGCTCAATGACGACAAGCTCAGCGTCGACGGCAACTTTGCCCTCATGCGCACAGGCGATGTTCAGTTCAAAGCCGAAAAGAGCAGCAAGAGCCTGATCGCGACAGCCGTATCGGGCGAAGGTGTCCTGCAGACGTTTAGCGGCAGTGGCACGGTATGGATCGCACCGACTCAGGGTGTTTACGAAAAGATGGTCACGATGTCCGGCCTGCAGCAACTCGCTGGTGCGCCGGGCAGCATGGGCACGAAGACCGACACCAAGGCCGGCAAGAAGGGCAAGTGATGGAGAAGGAAGACAAAATTGCTTTCTCCGTCATCCTGGTAATCCTGTTCGTCCTGATGTTGGCCGTGAAGGTCGTCGGCAGTGCGATCTTCGGCTGGTTTGATGCAGCGGACGCCGGCGTTGGATTCAAGGACGCACTGATCGTCGCCGTGATACTAAGCGTGGTGCTGCTGGTTCTTTTTGCCGTGGTCGCGGGTGATGGGGTGATCGGCGAGTTGCCGTCCATGATTATTGGTTTCTTTCTCGTGACGGCGTTCTTTACGTTGTCGATTGCCTGGATATTCTAGGAACTCGTCCAGGCGCCGAGTAGAAAAGACCGGCGACACACGGCAGGGGGAGGAACCGTGGCCGCCGGCCATCACATCAACGCCGTTCTTTCCGGCGTTCACCGCGTTCCTGGCGGTTTTCCTGGCGGGCTTCCTTCATTTCGGCGAGCTGTGCTCTCTGCTCGACGGTCAGTACGGCATCGATTTCGCCGCGAATCCGTGAGGCCAGCAAGGTGCCTTCGGTCGCGAGCTCACCGTTCGAGATAGCGATGTTCTGAGCTTCAGGGTCATTCGCTTCCAGTGCCTTCAGCGCATCGTGATTGGCACGGAGTTTCTCGCGCAGCGCCTGCAGTTCCGGCTTGGCCGATTCCATGATGTTCTTGACGCTCTCACGCTGGGTATCGTCGAGGTCGAGACGGTCGGCCATGCGGCCCATGATCATGCCGGGTGCCGGTATGCCAAAGCCCGGTCCGCCGAATTGCCGGTCGGGTCCGCGTCGTCCTTCGCCATCGCACGCGAAGGCGCTCGCCGACAGCATCGCTGTCGAAACAAGTGCAAGAAATGCTGCTTTGCTGGAATTCATAATGTTCTCCTTGGGTCACTGGGTGTGATGGTCAGACTACGGCGTCCTGTATGGAGTTACGTCAGCACTGTGCAAAGGATTGTCAAGAACTGTCAGGATCGCGCGTACTGCATTGCAGCAGGCGCGTGTTTGATCCACGATGTTGCCTCCCATGACCGATTCGAAGATCCTCATCATCGACGACGACCGGGAACTCGGCGAGATGCTCAAGGAGTTCCTCGCACCCGATCATCTCGAGCTTAGTGCCCGCCTGAGCGGGGAGGACGGGCTGCAGGCATTGCAGGAAGAAAGCTGGGACCTGCTGATTCTCGACATCATGTTGCCCGGCATGAGCGGCATAGATGTTCTGAAAGAGATCCGGAAAAGCAGCGATATCCCGATCATCATGCTGACGGCACGCGGTGACGACGTGGACCGGATTCTCGGCCTGGAATTTGGCGCCGATGATTACCTCTCCAAACCGTTTAATCCGCGCGAGTTGCTGGCGCGCATCAAGGCCATCATGCGGCGCTCCCGGCCCGAAGAGAAACACGGCACAGCAATCGCCGTAGGCTCGCTTGAGCTGGATGTCCGTTCGCGTCGCGTCAACGCGGGAGGCGAGTCCATACGCCTGACCGGCACCGAGTTCGAATTGTTACGTTGCCTGGCAGAGTCGCCGGGCAAGGTCGTGCCCAAGGAGCAACTCACACAGCAGGTACTGGGCCGCCGGCACCTGCCGTACGACCGCAGCATCGATACCCACGTGAGTAACGTACGCGGCAAACTGTCGAGTGCCGGCGTGGACAATCCATCCATCCGCAGCCAGCGTGGCGTCGGGTATCTGCTCCTCGTGGACGAGTAGGGAACTCTTATGCGTAGCCTGCTGATTCGAATCTTCGCCTCGTTCTGGTCGATCATCGTGATCACGATCATCGCCGCGGCTGCGATCGGTTTCTGGTATGCCGAGCGCACGCGCGAGATCATGCAGAACTTCGAAGACAGCGATGCCGTGCTGGAAGCCAGTGCGGCGCTGAGCGAAGACGGGCGTGACGGGCTCGCCGACTGGTTGCGCTCGCTGCCCGGTGCGGCGGAATCACTGGTGTTTGTCGTGGATGACAACGGCAAGGATCTTCTGGGGAGACAATTGCCTTCGCCAGTCAGATTCTCCATGGCGCGCGCCAGTGGACGTGACCGCGGCCGGAGGCCCCCAAAACCCGACACGCGCAACATCCGGCCGGCACGCCCGTTTACGCAGTTGGTAGGGCCTGACGACCGCGTCTATACAATCTTCGTATTACCCGCGAGAAGTATCACCACGCGCTGGCTGGTCGACAGGGGCAGGGGCGGCCTCGTGATTCTCGCGCTCCTCGTTAGCGCCATGGTGTCGTACTGGCTTGCACGCACGATATCGCGCCCGGTGCGACGCTTCCGCGAGTCAGCCAATGCCATCGCCGGCGGCAACCTCGATACCCGCGTCGCCGAAAGCGTTGGCAAGCGACGCGATGAGATCGGCCTGCTTGCTCAGGACTTCGACCGCATGGCCGACGAATTGCAGCGAGCCTGGTTACAACAAACAGAACTCACGCGTAACGTGTCGCACGAGTTGCGGTCGCCGCTCGCGAGGCTCCGCGTGGCGCTGGAACTCGCGCGGCGCAAGACCGGTGACCTCGTGGAACTGGACAAGATCGATGCCGAAACAGAACGACTCGATGAACTGATCGGCCGGATACTCGAGTACTCGCGGCTGGACTCTGATTCGCATGAAGTGCGTTCGAGTATCGCGCTTGATGAGCTGCTGCGCTCGGTCGTCGAGGACGTGCGCTACGAGTACGGCTACCAGGGTGCCAAGGCAAGCATCGAACTGGAGGCCGATACCGAATGCACGATCGACGGCTACCCGAATGCGCTGAGAAGCTGTGTAGAGAACGTCATACGCAATGCCGTGCAGCACAGCCGAGATGACGGCGACGTGCACGTGCAGCTGTCTTTAGAGGATTCGCAGGCCGTTATTTCTGTTGAAGACCAGGGCGGCGGTGTGCGCGAGCATGAGCTTGAGCGAATCTTCGAGCCGTTCTATCGCTCGACGGCAAGACAGGGCGAGGCGTCGCGGCAAACGGGGGGTCTAGGACTGGCTATTGCTTCGCGCGCAACAGCGCTGAATGGCGGAACGATTGCAGCAAGCAATGCCGCGAACGGGTTGTGCGTGGAGATTCGTTTGCCCGTTGCGGACTGAGTGATCTATCTCCAACGGCGTCACGTTTCGATCTACCTGAATAGTGCATAATTTGACTTGCCATGAGTAAGTCAAACTCGACAATGCGCTCCGACGACACGCGCCTTTGGCGCCCGGATTTCACTTATTCCGTGGTGTTGTTGATTGTGGCTGTCGTTGCCGTGGCAGTGGCGGCCGCCGACACGGGACTGCTCGCGAGCGGGTATGGCTGGCGCGCAGCGGGTTTCTTTCTCGTTTTTGGTCTTTTTACGATCGCAACCGGGTTTCCGCACCCGGTGTTCGGCCATGTGTCGTTTGACCGAGCTGCGCAGGTCACAAGTATCCTGGTCCTGGGTCCTGTCGATGCCGCATGGGTCAACGGCATTGCCTCGTTTATTTATCCGTGGCATCGATTGCGCCTCGGCGTTCCGTTGCGCCTGGTTCTGACCGCAGCGTTCCACAACTCGGGGCTCATGATGCTCGTGATCCTGGGATGCGGGCTGCTGTATCAGTACCTCGGCGGCGCCATGCCGCTTGTCGCGCTCAATCCGGTTACAGGGGCGCTGTTGCTTGGGCTCGTCATAAGCATGCAGGTCGTAAACGATCTCGGCATGATGTTGGTGGTGTCGTTGCGCGGCGGAGCACCAGGCCAGGTCTTCAGCTGGTTCACCGCGAAGGTCGAGTACGTCGCCGGGGCGGCGGGTATTGTGCTGGCAATTGCACTAAGCAATGTGTCGATACCTTACTTCGTGCTGTTGCTGGCGGTGATTGCCTCCGGGATGGTCGTCATCATGCAATACGCGCGCATGCGTAATCGCCTCGAGAAAATCGTAGAGGAACGGACAGATGAGCTGCGGGTGCAGGCTGAGGAATTCGAACGTCAGGCCACTCACGATAAGTTGACCGGACTTCCAAACCGGCGCTACGCCGACGATTATCTGCAGCAACAGATCGACCTCGTGCGGCGCCATAATCACACCGGTGCGATCGCGCTCGCAGATGTCGATTTTTTCAAGCGGATCAACGACGGCTACTCGCACGCGATCGGCGACCAGGTGCTGAAACGGCTGGCGCAGATCCTGGGGGATGGCTGCCGCAAGACAGACTTCGTCGCGCGGTACGGCGGCGAGGAATTCCTGCTCTACTTTCCCGACACCGGGACCGATCGGGCGCTACAGGTCTGCTCTCAGCTGCGCCGGGCTGTCCAGGATACAGACTGGTCGAGCATTGCACCGGATCTCGGTGTGACCATCAGTTTCGGGCTGGCAGAGGTGACGGCCAAGTCTCGCAGACGGACAATCCTGAATGATGCCGACGAGCGCCTGTACCGTGCAAAAAACGAAGGCCGCAATCGCGTTATCGCCGCATAAGTCCTGACGCGCTCAGGCGACACGGAGTACCTTGGTCTATGAAAAAAATTCTGCCGCTGCTGCTGTTCATTGGACTCGCCTACGTCATCCAGGAAACCAAACCCTTCGGTGATTCCGGCGGAGCCAGTGCACCATCCCAGGACGGCCCGGCCGCGATCCAGGAGAATTGGCAGTCTGGTGACCAGGTATTGAGCAGCGGCACCGTCGCCCGAATTCTGCCGGATGACAACAATGGTAGCCGGCACCAACGCTTCATTGTGCGGCTCTCGTCCGGGCGTACGGTTCTTATCGCCCACAATATCGATCTGGCACCCAAGGTGTGGTCGTTAAGCGTCGGCGACACCGTCTCGTTCCATGGCGAATACGAATGGAACGACCGCGGTGGCGTGATTCACTGGACGCACCACGATCCGCGAGGCAGTCATGTCGGCGGCTGGATCGAACACAAAGGCCAGCGGTACGAGTAAGAATGGAGTTCCTGAAGGGTCACGCCAGTGCACGCAACGATTTGGTGCACAGCAAGAAGTAAAAAGGCAAGCCAGCCCAATTGCTGGACTGGCTTGCCAATTAGTAGAACTTCTATTGCCTTACGAGGCTACTCAGTCAAATACTACCTCAGCTCCGAGGAACCAGAACTGCCCGACACCGCCATCGTACTTGCTGTCGAAGTTGCCGGGGCCGCTTTCAAAGGTATCGCCGCCAGTCGGCATAAACGGACCCATGTCGTCGAAGATATTCCTGACGCCGGCGAACAGGCGCAGGACTCCGAATGACTCGGTCTGCATCGAGTATGACGCCGAGAAATCGTGCTTGGTGTACGACGGATAGTAAAGGTACAGAGGTACTTCCGGATCCGTTACACAAGAGGCCAGGCCATCGGCGCATCGTTGATCGTTCCTGCTGGAAAGGAATTCCCAATCGTCGAGGCGTTCGTTGTTATCAGCAACGGAGCTCTTGTACTTGGTCGTCCACCGCAGCCGCCAGTCTTCATACCGCCAGGTGAGTGACGCTGTCGCCCGATCGTCGAAGTTGCCGTAATCGAGTTGGCCAGTGAAGTCGACAATCTCCAGCCCGTCGAGTCCCTCATAGGTATCGCTGTCCTCGAACATGTGGGTGTAATCCAGCTTGAAGACGAGATCACCCGCTGACGCGAACTCGAACGTGTAATCCATGGCCAGGTCAAGGCCACGCGCCTTGCCGCTGTCAAGGTTGTATTGACGATTCAGAATCTGGAAAAGCTGTCCGTCATCTTCGTGGCGGCTAATCTCGTTACAGAACGGATTGGTGTCTCCCCACGGCTGCGAGGAGTCATAGCATTGTCTCAGGATTTCACTATTCTGGTACTCGGTAATCTTGTCTTCGATGGTGATGTCCCAGTAATCCACGGCCAGGCGCAGATTCTCTGCCCAAGGTGGGTTGATGCTGAAACCGACGGTCCAGGTATCGGCGGATTCTTCGAACAGATCCAGGTTACCCACGGCAGGGCCGTATTGATTGCCTTCGTCTTCGAATTCACCATCTATTGCGATGGTTGCCGCGATGCCTGGCTCCAGGCGACAGTTTGCGTGCCCGGGGTCTGTTGAGGTGGCTGTTACACCATCGCAGATATCGTCAATGTTGTCGTAGTCACCACGCGGTGGCGAGTACAGCTCGGCGAGGGTCGGGGCACGCTGGGCACGGGCGTAGTTCGCACGCAGCCGGTAGCCTTCCGCGACCTCCCAAATAACGCCTGTCGTGTAGCTGAAGATCGTATCGATTCCCGACGGGCTGTAATCCGCCACGCGTCCGGAGACTTCAATCGAGAAGTTATCCGTGAGCGGAAACGCCATTTCGCCAAAGGCTTCGATAACATTGTAGTCGGCTGCCCAGGTCGGAATCACGTTGAACGTAATGCCACCTAACTGGCTGCCTTCGTCGGTGCGCACATCCACGGAATCCCTGCGATACTCGATGCCAAATACGGCAGGTACCGAGCCGCCCGGTATCTCGAACAGGTCGCCTGACACGTAGGCCAGGGCTTGTGTCTGGTCGATTTCGGAATCAATGGTCGGGTTGACCCGGATCCAGTCTGCCATTGCAGGTGTGATTGAACCAACACCGAAGATATTCAGTGGTACACAACCCTCTGCCCTGGCAACAGGGTCGGCACACTGGATGGTCACGCCATCGGCCGCAAATTCGGCATCCAGCGCCTGCTGTGTCTTAACGACGCTAAGTTCGTTGGACCGCAGTTGCTTCTGGTGGGATTTGCCATAGCTGACAGAGGCATCCCATTGCCAGTCGTTGCCAAACTCACCTTGCAGCACGAACAAACCACGCAACGTGGTGCGCTTGTTATCGGTTGTGATGTGGCCAACCTCGAAAAAGCGGCGATCCCAGCTGACGGAACTGCCAGCATTATCCGCAATCAACTGAGGGACGAAAGGATTACTCGGATCAATGGATCCAGGTCTAATCGTTCCGGTCGGCAACAGCGTAACGGGGTCATTGACGACGACCTCAGATGATTCACTCTCGTCTTCCGGCGACTTGTCGTTAAAGGAGTTGTTCTCGGAAAACATCACGTTGAAAGAGGCCTTGATGTCGTTGTCAAAATCGTAGCTTCCCTTGAGTGCCACGGCATAACGGTCTTCCGGAACCTTTAGCTGTACGAATTGCTGGGTATGAATACCGTACTGCTCCTCGCTCCAGTCGTCACGCAGGCCACTTTCGTCGTACCAGTATCCTTGCGTGCTGCTGGATCTTTCCTCGAATACGCCGCCGGGAGTGCCGTCACTGCGATTACGCCATACTTCAGATCCACCAGCGATGTCGCGCAGACACTGGTCGCCACCAACAACTTGCATCTCATTGCATAGCAAAGTGGTGTTGTAGTCGAAATCTGCTTCGATGAACGCGCGGTCACGTTCGTATGGCCCGATTCCCTGCTGGTCATCGTAGGTTGCCGCGAAGAACAGGTAGCCGCG
>Ga0224508_10004213_pt1 | contig 11785 bp, 8 predicted proteins | sample SF_Jan12_sed_USG_4_FD_170157 | JGI IMG/M metagenome (GOLD analysis project Ga0224508, IMG submission 170157) | Sediment microbial communities from San Francisco Bay, California, United States - SF_Jan12_sed_USGS_21 | ecosystem: Environmental > Aquatic > Marine > Sediment | place: USA: California...
TGACCGGTTCATCGGGCTTCACTTCTTCAACCCGGTGCCCGTGATGAAGCTGGTCGAGGTCGTGCGCACGGGCGCTACATCCGATGCGACGTTTGACCGGATGTTCGCATTCGCCGGCTCCGTGGGTAAGCAGCCGGTCGCGTGCCGCGACAACTCCGGATTCATCGTGAATCGCCTGCTGGTTCCGTACATGCTCGACGCGATCCGCGCCTACGAGGAAGGAGTCGGCTCGATCGAGGACATCGACAAGGCGATGACCCTCGGCACCGGATATCCGATGGGTCCGTTCGTCCTCGGAGATTTCGTGGGCCTGGATACGCTGTACTTCATCACGGAGATCATGTACGACGAGTATCGTGAGAAGCGCTTCGCGCCCCCCCCACTGTTGAAACGGATGTACCTCGCCGGATATCACGGTCGGAAGTCCGGCAAGGGGTTCTACGACTACGGCGGCGAAGTGCCGGTCGTGAGCGAGTTCGTCAGACGGTGAAGCCAGTCGGTCCGTGAAGGGTCTCGTCCTGACGGGACCCGAGAACATCGAGGTCCGGGCGGATCTTTCCGACCCGCAGATTGAGGTCGAAACGGATGCCATCGTGGCCGTCCGACTCGCCGGCATCTGTGGGTCGGACCTGCACCCCTACCATGGGCGCGAGCCCATATCCTGGGGCATCGTGCCCGGTCACGAAGCGGCCGGCGAGGTCGTGAAGGTAGGGACTGGCGTGCAGCGCTTCGCCCCGTCGGACCGGGTCTTCCTTCCGTTTACGACGAGCTGTGATGCGTGTGCGCCCTGCCTCCAGGGGTTGAGTTCGCGGTGCGAGAGAGGCCGTCTGTTTGGCTGGGGACCTTCTGGTGAGCCGCCCGGGGCGGGGCTCGCCGGCACCCAGGCCGAATACGTGCGGGTGCCGATGGCCGATACCACTCTCCTGTCTCTTCCGGATGGTTTCGGATTCGAGGACGGGGTTCTGCTGGGAGACAATTTCGCCACCGGGTACTACTGCGCCAGCCGCGGGGGAGACCTCGACGGCGAAATCGTAGCGATCGTCGGCTGCGGTGCTGTCGGCCTGTCCGCCATGGTGTCCGCCCGGTTCTTCGGAGCAAGAGCTATCGTCGCCGTGGATCCGGTGCCGGCTCGCCGCGAAGCGGCTCTGCGGCTCGGTGCCGACGTGGCTGTCGCACCGGGCGACGCCCTGATGTCGATACCCGGCCTGTCCGGGGACTCGAGGCGTCGCGCTTCCGTCGTCCTCGAGGCGGTGGGAAGCCAGGCAGCCCGGCAACTGGCGATCTCTCTGGTCGCGCCCGGCGCTACGATTTCATCGGTGGGTGTCGCCACTGAGGGCTTCGGATTCACGCCGGCGGACCTCTATGACCGGAATCTCACGCTGCGCAGTGGTCGTTGCCCCGTGCGTTCCCTGATGCCCGAACTCATGGACGCGCTGCGTAGCGGGGAACTGCAGATGCCGACATCCGAACTCGTGTCTGCAGCACCCGTTTCGCTAGATGAGGGACCCGATGCGTACCGCATGTTTGCCGCCCGATCAGGCCCCGGCTCCAAGCCGCTGCTCGCCCCCTGAGCCGCTCCCCTTCCGCAGAGACCGGGGAGCGCAGAAAGCCGCATCATATGGGCGTTTCGTGCGTTGCCCCGCACCCGACTTCGGGTTATCTTCTACCTCCGAATGCAAGGCACGGCAGAAACCCTCGAAACGACGCCAGAAGAGGTCGGGAGCGCGACGCTCCGGACCGTGTCGCTTCGCGGGTTTCGGAACTTCCCCGCCCTCGATCTGACGTTGCCGGAAGCTGGCGTCATGATTATCGGACCCAATGGCTCCGGGAAGTCGAATCTGCTCGAGGCGTTGTACTACCTGGAGATTTTCCGGTCGTTTCGAGGGGCTCGGGACCGGGAACTCGTGACATTCGACGAGGATGTGTTTCGGGTCGAGGCCTCCATCGACCGGGCCGGGCGTGAGACGCGCCTGGCGGCGGCGTGGCAGAAGTCCACACGCCGAAAGAAGGTCGAGGTGGACGGAAGGGAGCCCGAACGGCTGTCGGACGCCTTGGGCCGGTTGGGTGCCGTGGTATTCAGCCTGGACGATTCGGAACTCGTGTGGGGATCGCCGTCACGGCGGCGCCGATTTCTCGACATCCTGCTCTCGCTCGTGGAGCCTGGCTACGTCGGGGCTCTGCAGCGCTATAGAGCGGTCGTGGCACAGCGAAATGAAGCGCTCAGGCAGAACCGCCTCGAAGTGGCACGTGCATGGGGCGAGGGCCTGGTCGAGCCAGGCGCACGGCTCATGGAGGCGAGGCAACGGTGGGTCGCGGCCCGGAGTGAGGAATTCGCCAGCTATCACGCGGCGATTGCCGGCGGCCACTCGGCGGACCTCGAATACGTGCCCGCGCTGGGCCGGGCGGACGCCGATGGTGCGTCCGCCGGGTGGGCGGAACGGATAGAGCGGGCACTCGTGGAATCCGAGGCGTCCGATGCTCGGCGGGCCATCACGCAGGTGGGGCCGCACCGGGACGACCTCGCGATCCGGGCGGTCGTGGACGGTGGGCAGGAGCGTCGGGATCTCAGGACGTTCGGGTCGGGCGGACAGCGCCGGACGGCGGCGATTGCTCTACGGCTCGTCGAAGCGGATTCGCTGGCCGAACGACTTGGTTCGGAGCCTGTGTACCTGCTTGATGACGTGTTTGCCGAGCTGGATGAAGCGCGCGCGGCCCGGGTTCTGGAGTTGTTGGAAACGGGCCGAACGGGACAGGTGTTGTTGACTGCGCCCAAGCCGGTTGACCTGCCGATCAGGGGCGGATCGTTGGAGAGATGGCGGATACAGGACGGAGTGATCAGCGCGGATGTCTGATCGGAATGCAAACGGCGCCCGGCCGGAGACGCTGGGAAGTCTCGTGCAGACGACCCTGGCGCGTCTGGGAATCGGAGCGAGGGTCGAGCGCGCCCGCGTCATGGCGGATTGGGAAAACCTGGTAGGACCGCACATCGCCGGTGTAGCGCGTCCCGTCCGCGTGCGCGGCGGTACGCTCTTCGTCGCGGTTGAGAGTGCGGCATGGAGGAATGAACTCAGCCTCATGCGACCACAGCTGATGCGCAAGCTGAACGCGGGTCGGAGTGAGGGCCGGATTGAACGGATTCTGTTCCTGCAGGACGACGGCGGGAACGCGGAGGCTACGGATGGCGCAGACGAACGGTAAGGGCGGAAAGCAGCCCGGTGGGAAAAAGGCCAAGGGCGCGAAGAAGGCCGGCGGCGACTACACGTCCCGTCAGATCCAGGTTCTCAAGGGCCTGGAGGCCGTGCGCAAACGGCCGGGCATGTATATCGGCTCGACGTCTGCCCGTGGGCTACACCATCTCGTCTATGAGGTGGTGGACAACTCGATCGACGAGGCGATGGCCGGGTTCTGCTCCACCATCGACGTCGTCATCCACGAGGACAGCTCGATCACGGTAAGCGACGACGGACGAGGCATCCCGGTGGATATCCACCCCGAGGAGAAGGTCCCCGGCCTCGAACTCGCTCTGACGCGTCTTCACGCCGGCGGGAAGTTCGACAAGCAGACCTACAAGGTGAGCGGCGGGCTGCACGGGGTGGGTGTCTCCGTTGTGAACGCTCTGTCCAGCCGTTTGGATGTCGAAGTAATGCGCGACGGGTTCGTCTGGAGGCAGAGCTTCGAGCGCGGCCACAAGAAGACTGAGCTCACGAAGGGCGAAAAGACGAAGAAGACCGGGACGAAGGTGTACTTCAAGCCCGATAACGAGATCTTCACGGAGCTTCTGTATGACTGGGACACCCTGTCGAATCGGCTGCGGGAGCTGGCATACCTGAATCGCGGAATCTCGATCAGTCTGACGGATTCAAGAGTGGGCGAAGAAGCGGCGGAGGCGTACCATTTCGAGGGCGGCATCGTCGAGTATGTGGAGTTTCTACGAGGCAACAAGTCGGCACTGCACGAGGAGGTTATCTACCTTCGAGGCGAGCAGGATCTCGTCGATATCGAACTCGCGATGCAGTACACCGACGCCTACAACGAGAACACGTTTACGTTCGTCAACAACATCAACACCCACGAGGGAGGGACTCACCTGAGCGGCTTCAAGGCGGCGCTCACCCGAACCATCAACAGTTACGCCCAGAAGAACAGCGTTCTCAAGAAGAACGACACGAGCCTCTCCGGAGATGACGTGCGCGAGGGAATCGTGGCCGTGCTCTCGGTGAAGGTCCCCGAGCCCCAGTTCGAGGGCCAAACCAAGACGAAGCTGGGCAACAGCGAAGTGCGGGGCATCGTCGAAAGCCTCGTGAACGACCGGCTCAGCACCTGGCTCGAGGAGAACCCGTCGTCCGGTCGGCGGATCATCGAGAAGTCGATTCAAGCCGCGCGGGCTCGTGAGGCCGCCCGAAAGGCCCGTGACCTGACTCGTAAGAAGTCCGCTCTGGAAACAGGTATCCTGCCCGGCAAGCTCGCCGATTGCTCGAGCCGCGACGCTTCTCTCTCCGAGCTGTATCTCGTCGAGGGAGACAGTGCGGGCGGTTCCGCCAAGCAGGGCAGAGATCGGGAGTTTCAGGCGATTCTTCCGCTGAAGGGCAAGATCCTCAACGTGGAGCGCGCCCGGATCGACAAGGTGCTGTCGAATGAGGAAATCCGGGCCATGATCACCGCGATAGGTGCAAACATCGGCGACGACTTCGACCTCGAGCAAACGCGGTACCATAAGACGATCATCATGACCGATGCGGACGTGGACGGAGCGCACATCCGCACGCTTCTACTGACGTTCTTCTTCCGGCAGATGAAACCGTTGATCGAAGCCGGTTATGTCTACATCGCGCAGCCGCCGCTGTACCGCGTGCACAAGGGCAAGAAGGAGTTCTACTGCTACACGGACAGAGAGCGTGACGAGATCGTTGACCGGCTTTCGAACGGCAAGGGCAGCACATCCATCAACATCCAGCGCTACAAGGGCCTCGGGGAGATGAACCCCGAACAGCTCTGGGAGACCACGATGAACCCGGAGAATAGGACGCTGCTCCAGGTGACGATCGAGGATGCCACGCGTGCCGCGAAGCTGTTTGAAGACCTGATGGGCGACGACGTCGAGGAGCGCCGCAATTTCATCAAGAAGCACGCCCGGTTCGTCCGCAACCTGGACGTCTGAGGCTCCGATGGCCGAGACCAAGCGTCCGACGATTCCGGCCGCCGAGGAAATCCTCGGTGGGTACTTCTCTGTGCTCGACCATGGATTCGTGTCACTGGTCGACTACATGGGCTCAGACGAGGACATCGAGCGCGCCGCCCGCGTCAGCTACGGTTACGGCACGCGAAAGCGCAGCGCGACCCGCGGCTTGATCCGCTACCTGCGACGACACGCTCATACGACGCCCAGCGAGATGGTGGAGTTCAAGTTCCACTGCTCGATGCCGATTTTCATCGCTCGCCAGTGGATCCGACACCGCACGGCGTCGGTGAACGAGTATTCGGGGCGGTACAGCTTGATGCCGCTCCTGTTCTACAAGCCGGAGTCGACGAGCTTCGCGCTGCAGAGCGCGGTGAACAACCAGGGTCGCGAGGATCAACCCGCGGATCCGTCTTTGTACGCCGATGCGATCGCGCGCTGGGAGAGCCTGCGCGAACAGGCGTCGGACACCTACGGCTGGCTGGTCAGCGAGGACATCGCGCGCGAGCTGGCCCGCATCGATCTCCCCCTGTCGACCTATACCCAGTGGTACTGGAAGATCGACCTGCACAACCTGCTGCACTTCCTTCGCCTGAGGGCTGACCCACACGCCCAATGGGAGATCCAGGAATACGGGCGAGTGATGGCCGGGATGCTGGCTCGCGTCGCCCCTCTGACCTACGAAGCATGGTTGGATTACGACGTGATGGGTACGCGCATGAGCGCCGCGGAACTCGCCGTCATCCGATCGCTGGTCGAATCGACGGGCGACGGACTGCGCGCCCGCCCGGGTGAACTCACAGCCGCCGATCTGAAGTCGGCAGGCCTTTCGGGGCGCGAGAGCCGCGAACTGCTCGACAAGCTGCAGCCTGCCGAACGTCCGGATTTCGCGCTCGACCTGTCTGACATGCAGACGCCGGAGAGCATGGCGGATCGAATGGCTGAGGCGGTGCCCGACAGCGCTGTTTGAGGGCCAATCGTTGCAGGGGCACTTTTTTCCCATAACTCCGTAAGACGCATGGACGGCACTTGGCGTCGTCGGATGCGTGGGGAACGTGTGTCTCGCGGGGAGGTGTTCTCATGTTCGCAGCAGGATGCCGCAGGTATCGCCAGCCGGCCTGGTATGCCGTCGCGATCGTCTTGGTGTGTTCCCCCGTTCTCCGGGCGACTCCCGTCGCCCAGGACACCCCTTCGGCCGCCGTCGCCGATTCCGAACGCGATTTCGACCGACTCGATGCGTCGGCCGGGCTTCGGTCGGGCGGGGCCTTTCCGTTCGATTACCAGCATCTGGTGTTCTTCGACGTCGACGACGACGGCAGGCCGTTAGCGGATGCGGAGCTCTGGACGGCGGCCAGCGTCCAGGCCGGTCGTCTGCGCCCGGTGTTCGACGACGGATGGAATTACAGCCTCGACATGACGGTCTCTCTGTTCGACGCCGACACTCTCATCACGCGCAGCCAGACACGAATTTCCTACAGGTTGGGAGCGCGCCTGGGCGAAGACGTCACCGACGGATTCCCCATCCATGCCCTGCTTCGTGTTCCCCCCGGAGAGTATGACTACCGGATGGTGATCCGAGACAACAACTGGGAGGATGATCGGTCGGTCAACCAGAAACAGGGCCGGCTGGTTGTTCCCACTTCAGTCGATACACAGCCGTTCGTCAGTTCCGTTGCGATCGCAGCCGATTCGGGCGGGTCATGGAGCCCGGCCTCCGATGTGAAGCTCATGCTCAACGCTGCTCGGATCGTCCAGAATGACGGCCGTCCATATGTCTACTTCGAAGCGTATGGCCTCACGCCCGGTTCGTCCTACCGCGGGGAAGTGCGCCTGGTTTCCCGCTGGGTGAGCCGGGGCCAGGGTGAAATTTTCGAAGGCACGTACCAGCCGTTCCAGTTGCAGTATCGCGGTTCGGTCCCGACGGACCCATCCGAGCCGGTAAGGGAATTACTCAGGTTGGATTTGAAGAACACGCACCCCGGACCGTACGAAGTACAGATCCGGGTCAGGGATTTAGAAACGGGACGTGTCAGCGAAGTTCGTAGCGCGCGCCTCAAAGTGCGCGAACCGGACCACCGTCGGCCTGTCGTCCCGATCGTAGAAGTACGCGACGACGAGTTTTGAGGGGGCAGCGGATGATGAGGAATGTAGTTCGCATGGCGCCACCAGGAGCCGGATGGCTCATGTCGGCGATTGTTCTCGCACTCCTGGCAGGTGCCCCCCAGGCGTCGGCACAGACTATGCCTGGTTCCGTGTTCATCGAAATGTCGAACGCGGGCCACGAAAAACTTGCGAAGCGCATACAGAAGAAGCTCGAGATGCGTGAGGATCCCGACGACGAAGACGTCGCGGAGTTGCTCGCCCGCTGGGACGCCGAAGCGGGCGGCCCGGCCACGGCTCTCGAATGGGTAACGGTGGCCCGGCTGTGGACCAGAGCCGGCATGACAGCGGAGGCCGAAAACGCCTTGCTGACCGCTGACGAGATCGGGGGCGCGCCTCCGGCGATGCTTCTGCTGGACCGTGCCAGGATCGCATTTCTGTCGATTGACTTCGATCTGGCCGAGCAGGCCTACTGGCAGGGGTGCGAGGTAGCGGACGAGGAAACGGGCCTTCAGTACTGGCTCGATGTGGAGGTGCTCGCGACTCCGGACGAGTTGGCGGAGTGGGATCAGTTTCGCCGGCTACCGGCGAGTCAGACCGACCTGTGCCAGCATCTGCGCCGCTTTTGGGGAAAACGCGCGCTCGCGTCGACGATGTCCATCGGCGGACGCATGGGGCTGCACTACAGGCGAACCCGCTACGCGCAGCAGAATTACCGCCGCCGTTCGGGCCGGAAAGGCGTGACGTTTTCCAATGAGATCGGGCGCCCGGTGCGCTCCGCGTTCGATGACCGCGGACTCCTCTACATCCGGATGGGTGAACCCGACAGGACGACGAGCTTCGCCGGGAATCCCCAGGGCACGGATCGTTCGATCGTCAGTGCGGAGTGCTTCCAGCCGAACGAGAGTTGGGCGTACGATTATCCGGACGGAACACGGGTCTTCCACTTCACGACGTTCAGCGGCACGGACGACTACTGGCTGATTCGCAATCTCGGCCTCGTGTATCGTTGTGGAGCGCCCGAAGCCTCGGCCCAGGGATCCGGGGGTGCCGTGAACGTGCTGACGCCGATCAACCAGCACCGATTCGTGGCCCTGGGCCCGGCGGGCAACCTCGTTCTTCAGGATCTGTATCGCTCCCGGCAGGGCCTGGATCCTCGGTACGCGCGAGCCGCGCAGCGGATGGCCGAGCCCAGTGTCGCCTTCCAACTCAATACTCAGTTCAGCAAGGGGCTGGAGAGCCAGCGGGTCCTGCAGAACGAGCGCGATTGGACGGACGCGGACGCGAAGTTCGCGATTCAAGGAGTCCCCGAGAAGCCGGACGTGTATCCTGACTCGCGGTTGCTGGTCGAGGATCTTCAGTTCCGCAGCGTGCGTCGTGGTGCCAGCCGCGTCTGGATCAACGCGGTAATCGAAGCCGACAAACTCACGGCACGGCCGGAGGGGGCCGCCTTCAGGTACCAGGTCGAAGCCCGCCTGGCCCTCGTCGATGAGAGCGGTGAATACTCGAGATACGAGAAGTCGTTCGAGGCACGCGTGCCGCGGCGGCTGAAAGAGGATGAGAGCCTGCCGGTGCGCATCGCCCTGGACGTTGCCCCGGGAAACTATCAATACACACTGATGATCAGGGACGCCCTGGCGGATCCCGGTTCAGACCGCTCGGGCAATTTCCTCCGGAAGGCCATCGTCGTCCGCGACCTCTCCGGCAGGCTGCCCGTAACGTCCGACGTCGCGGTGGCAGCCGATTCCGGCGGGACATGGGCCCCTCTGAGTCCCTCAGGGCCCAACATCGGTCTTCGTCCGGGGCCGGGTCACCGTACGGGTCGCGATGGTATCGCCTATGTCTATTTCGAAGCCTACAACCTCACGCCCGGGGGGCCGTACGAGGCACGCGTAACCCTGGCTCCCGAAGATGGAGACGGCGAGGAGTTTGACCTGACGTTTGGTGGCGAGGTGCCGTTCGAGGGGGCCCCGCGGACACGCAGAATCCTGCGCCTTGAGTTGGAGGATACTCCGCCCGGCACGTATGAGATGTCCGTCACCGTAACCGACGGAGATACGAACCGGGCGACGTTGCCCCTTTCGACCTCGATCGTCGTCTCCCGGAGTCGGTAGTGATCTGTCGGGCGGGCCGGCGACTGGTTCGCAGCGTCTCTCTCGTTGGTTTCTTGTTTCTGGCCGGGCCGCACTCTCAAGCATCCGCACAGACGATGCCCGGGGGCGTCTACGTGGCGCTTTCGAATCAGGGTCACGAGAGGCTGGCGGAGCGGATCGCGGATCGCCTGAAGCCGACGGCTCACCCCGACCGCGGAGATGTCGAGGATTTGCTGAGGCGCTGGGAGCGAGCCACCGGGGGACCCGCCAGCGGCTCGGATTGGCTGGCCGTCGCCCGCCTGTGGCTGCGCGCCGGCGAGGCATTGCCCGCGGCGTCGGCCCTGCGTCGGGCCTCCGAAGACATTCCTTCCGGATTGCTCCACCTGGAGGCTGCCCGGATCGGGTTTCTCAGCGGCGACGATGCGGCCGCGGACCGGTACTGGCAGTCCTGTGCCGTGGCGGACGAAGAAGCTGCACTCGAGACCTGGCTTGACCTGGACCTGCTCGCGACACCGGCCGAGGCGGACGCCTGGGACGCCTTCCGACGGCTGCCCGCAGGTCAACGGGATGATTGCGCGTTTCTGCGCCGGTTCTGGTCAAAGAGGGCGTCCGCGTCAGGAATGCCGCTGGATGAGCGGATCCGCCTTCACTACGAACGGCTGCGCTTCGCCCTGGACCACTACACGCGTCGCGGCAGGGCACAGGAAGCAGCCGGTTCGGGTCATCTGAACGCTCGATTGGGTCGCGAAACGAGACCCGTGTTCGACGATCGAGGTTTGCTGTTTCTCCGGCTGGGCCCACCTGACGAAACGGCCAGCTTCCTCGGCGGCGAGTGCTACGAGCCCAATGTCTCCTGGTACTACCGATTTCCCGCTGGTGATCGAATGTATCATCTGTCACCCGCGACCGGCGTCGACAACTGGTGGTTGATTTCAAATCTGGCCGAGGTGTTTCGCTGCCCCATCGGACCAACTGGGGCGGTCATTCAGGATCGAAGTCCGATGGTAGCCCTGCCGCCCAACCTGTCACAGATCCCTCCTGCCTTCCTGCGCGAGATCTACCTGTCGCGGGCGTCGCTGGATCCGGAATATGCGCGAATCGCCTACCGGTTTGACCGGTTCGACCCGGGGCAAAACGCGCAGGCGCTCCAGAACGAGCGAGATCTCACCTGGGCCGACGGGCAGTACGCGGTCACGGACGTTCCTGAGCGGCCCGATGTGGCGCAGGATATCGGTTTCGTCGTCGAGTGGGTGGAGTTCCGACTACCGCGGGCAGAGACGACTCGGGTATGGTTGTTGGCCGCGATTTCCGGCGAAGATCTAGCGCGCGTGTGGCGCGCCGGGGATGTCGACGAGGCAGAGTTGATCGTGAGCGCCCTCGATGAGACCACCGGCGAACTCGCGAGGTTCTCGGGAGCTCTCGCCCCATCAAACCCAGACTCGGATGTAGTGGTGAGGCTCCCGCTCGAGTTGCGGCCAGGTAGCTATTCGGTGCGTGTGATCGTCCGCGCGGGTGCTTCCCGTGAAGCGACGGAAATCGAGGCCGAACGCCCGTCCGGAGGGTATCTGGAGACGTCTCTGGCTGTCAGGAATTTCGGCGGCGCGCTCCCCCACCTGTCCGACATCGCCGTATCGCCTGATTCTGGCGGTTCGTGGGCGCAGGTCGATCGGGTGGCGTTGTCGCCTACCCCCGCCCATGTCACGAATGCTTCCGGCCGAATGTGGGTGTACTTCGAGGCATATAACATGACGCCCGGCGGGACCTACTCGGCGACGGTTAACCTGGCTCCCGAGAACGATGGGACGCCGTTCGACCTGGAGTTTTCCGGCACGGCAGAGTCGGGAGGGAGGATCGTCACGCGGTCCGGGCTCCGGCTCGACCTATCTGACTCTCCCCCAGGCCGCTATCGGCTATCGCTCACCCTGCGCGACGTGGCGACGGGCCGCGTCACGCTACCGGCCCAGACCTGGGTCGAGATCCGCCTACCCACGTCTCTGTCAGAGTCCGTCGGCGTCCAGCCCTAGTTCCTGCTGTCCACCGGTGGATGCCGTTACTTCTGTACCCTCGATGATTCCGCGTCGAGAGGTGGGTTCCGGAGTCACGGATTCATCAGTGACCAGGGCCGGAGCCGGTACGGAACCCCCGACTCGCGCATGCAGGTCCACCACGGACTCGGCCCGGACCTCGGGCATGGGCGCGGCCGCATCGCGCCTCGCGACCGACGGCGCACTGCCCGTCCGAGCGTCGATCAGCGCACCGGAAGCCGTCTCGAAAACGATGGGTCGGTCGCCGCCGCCGCTCACGATTCCCACCACATCACCTGCCTGCTGTCGATCGAGAAGCACCGAGAGACCCTTGCCGGCCCTCCCCTGACGGCGCAGTTCGGTCAGCGGGAGACGTTTGGCGCGCCCTGAAG
>Ga0224508_10004214_pt1 | contig 11783 bp, 12 predicted proteins | sample SF_Jan12_sed_USG_4_FD_170157 | JGI IMG/M metagenome (GOLD analysis project Ga0224508, IMG submission 170157) | Sediment microbial communities from San Francisco Bay, California, United States - SF_Jan12_sed_USGS_21 | ecosystem: Environmental > Aquatic > Marine > Sediment | place: USA...
CTCCGGTCCCGGCGCGGCCGAGAGCTTCGTCATGCGCGACTTGCCGTCCGCGTTCAGCACGAAGGTGACGCCGCGCCGGTTCAGCGCCCAGGCGGTTTCCGTTTCGCCCTGCGCCGCCGGGCGGGTCTCGCCATAGCTGATGGTTTTTACCCGGCTTGCGGCGACGCCCTTACCGATAAGATAGTCGCGGATCGCCGCGGCGCGCCGTTCGCCCAGCCCGAGATTGTACTTATCCGAACCGCGTGAATCCGCATGGCCCTCGACAACCGCCGTCACCTGGGCGTGGCCCTTCAGCCATGCCGCCTGTTTGTCGAGGGTTTTCGCGGCCTCCGGCGTCACCGTCGACTGGTCGAAGCCGAACAGGACCCGGTTGCCGACATTGGCAATAAAATCCCGGACGCCGCCCGGCGCGATCGCGGTGCGCGTATCGGCGCTCTTGGTCATGGTCGGAATGGCGGCAATCGACCGGGTCCGGCCCTTGTTCCATTTTTTCAGCTTTTCGGTGGCCAGCCGGGCGGATTTCAGCGTCCGTGGGCAGGGCTCGCCGACGACCTCGAACGCCAGCGCGTTATCATCGTCCATGCAAAGGCGGTTTTTGGCGGCCTTTGGGTTGCCTTGCGCCAGCAGGGCGCGGGCATTCTTGAGCAGGATGCAATTGGAATCCCGCCAGGTCGTTGCCATGCTGACGCCGATATCGACGCTCTGGCCGGCCGCGCTGGAGGACCCCATGCACGTGTCCGTCGGCGTACGCAGGACCGTCGGGGCGGCGCTTGCCGTCGCCTCGTCGTTATTCGCCGTGCGGGTGGCGCCGACCGATCCGGCCGAGCCGGACACGGCGACCGTCGTGCTGCTGGTTTCGCTGGAGCTGACACTGGCACTCGCACTGGCCGACGCGGTTTGCGCCGGCGCGATGCGGGCTGACGCGATGCGGGCCGGGCTCTTTTTTATGGTTTTGCTGCCATTGCCGGCCGCGCTCTTTTTGGCGGTCTTGGCGCCACTGCCGGCCGCGCGTACCCGGCGGGCGGCTTTCCTGCCGGTCGCGCCGAGCGTCACGGCTTTCGGTTTCGTCACGGGTTTAGGCTTGAAGTGTATCTTTGCCGGCATTCTGATGCCGGGTTTGGCGCTGCCGTTTTGCACCGTTGCCGCCTTCGCGGCGCCCGGCTTGATGCCGAATTTTCCGGTTACGGCGGCAAGCGCCGTGGCCATCTCGGAGGCCATTTCGGTGGCCGCGCGCTGGGTCTCGAGAATGCGGATGTCAGGGGCGTCGATGCGGGCGCTGTTGGGGCGGTCATTTTCGTGGGTTGCGCTTGCAAAAACGCCACTCAAGGCCAGCGCGGTTCCCAGGACGATTGCAATTGCCAGTAACCTCTGCACGATCCGGCTCCCTAAATACTTCGTTCCATTCTTCCGATTACCCCGTTTGCGTTGGTCGCAATTCGTAGAGGGGTTATCTCTTTTGCTTATACCTCAAAATTGAGGATAAGCTACTCGGAACGAAGCGTTTTTGGACTAGTGCATCGGTACTATCAGGTGCCGGCCGCGCCGCCGGCTCAGACGAATTGGGCGGTGACGCCGCCCAGGCTTTGTTCAGGAGAATTGGGCGGTGACGCCGCCCAGGGCATCGATCTCGAAGGCAACCGAATCGCCCTTTTTCAGCCATTGGGTCTCGACAATGCTGCCGGTCATCACCCAGTCGCCGGATCTGAGGCCCAATCCCCGCCGCGCCATCGTATTGGCCAGCCAGACCGCCGCATCGAACGGATGGCCCATGACGTTGGCTCCCTGACCTTCGCCCGCGACCTCACCGTTGACGGTCATGCGGCCGGTCACCGCGGTCATGTCGATGCCGCGCCAATCGGCGACCGGCGTGCCCAGGATGCAGCCGGCGTTAAAGAAGTTGTCCGCCACCATGGTCCAGGTATCCAGGCTGCGGTAGTCGACATAGCGCGCGTCGACCAGCTCGATGGCGGTGCAGCAGGATCCGATCGCCGCGAAAATGGCGTCCCGGTCGTAGGGCGCGCCGGTCGGCGGCAGATCGGCGGCGAGCCGGATCGCGATCTCGCCTTCGACGCCGATCGCCACGTAATCGGCGAAGGTGAGGTCGGCCGGGCTGTCGTGCACGGTCGGCGCCAGGATCGCGCCGGCGCCGGGATGGTCGATGCCCATATATTGCTGCATGACCGGTGTGGTGCAGCCGATCTTGTAGCCGGCCGTGGCGCCGATATCCCGCAAGGCGAACATGCCGTTCATGACGTCCTGGATGGCGTAGGTTTCGTCTTCGGTCTGCGGCCGGACCTCGGCGGGCAATTCGGCCAGCGGCCTGCGCGAGAGTCGGTGTTTCACGAGAATCTCCGCAGCGTCGGCGATGGCGACATCTTCCATAACCGCAACCCCTTCCAGTCGTGACGGAGATCCATAGCTTACAGCGAGTAACCTCTGCACGAAAGGAAGTTAAGCCGTTTCGGCCCCGACTTAACCCCGTGCCCCGGGTTTGTTCGTTTACTTATTCAGGTGGCAATACACAGCGAGGAACCGACGATGGCCGCATTGACCCAGAAGGCTTGGTACGAGGACCGGTATTCCACGGGCGAATATCCGCAGGCCCGGATCGCCCGGCAATCGGCGGCGCGGCACCTTGAGACACAGGACGCGACGATCCGCTTCGTTCGAAGTCAGATCGGCACCCTCGCCGCGACCGCTGCCCAACCTGCGCAAGCGCCCATCCTGGTCGATTTTTAAGCGGCTCATTGCGGGGAAGGACGCATGAGGCGGTACCGCCAGCCAACCCACGGCTTGGGAATTACCCGCATTTTATGATACGACTCGGTTCTTCAATCGAAGGACCATGGCATGACCGAAACAGAAGACGGGTTGGATTTTGCTGCCGCGCATGATGCGCCAATCCGCTATATCGACCGAATTTCCAGCTACTATCAAACCCTCGGCTATGGCAAGCCCTACCGCTGGGCGCAATACAGTGAGGTTCCCTTCACGCCCTTGACGAAGCCGCTCTCGGAGAGCCGGATTTCGCTGGTCACCACCGCGGCGCCCTACCAGCCCGATAAGGGCGACCAGGGTCCCGGTGCGCCTTATAACGCGGCGGCGAAATTCTACCGGGTCTATTCCGACAGCATCGAGGGCGAGCCGGATGTCCGGGTGTCCCATATCGGCATCGATCGCAAACACACCACGGCCGAGGACGTGAACACGTGGTTTCCGCTCAAGCAGCTGAAGCGGCTGGTCAAGGAAGGCCGGATCGGCGCGCTGGCGTCGCGGTTTCATGGCGCGCCGACCAACCGCAGCCAGAAAACGACGATCGAGCAGGACTGTGTCGAGCTGCTCGCCAGGATCCGCGAGGATGGAAGCGACGCCGTTGTCATTGTCGCCAATTGACCCGTGTGTCACCAGACCGTGAGTCTGGTCGCACGGCACCTCGAAGCGAACGGCATCCCGACAATCGTGATGGGGTGCGCCAAGGACATCGTCGAGCAAGCGGGCGTTCCGCGCTTCCTGTTCAGCGATTTTCCGCTCGGCAATGCGGCCGGCCGGCCGAACGACGTTGCGTCGCAGGCCTTCACGATCGAGCTTGCGCTCAAGACGCTGGAATCCGCGCCGGGACCGCGAACCACGGTGCAGTCGCCGCTGCGCTGGAGCGACAATCCCGACTGGAAGCTGGACTTCAGCAATATTTCGCAATTGTCCGAGGCGGAAATTGCCCAGCGGCGCCGCGACTTCGACAAGGTGAAACAGGTCGCCAAGGCCCGCCGCGCCGCGGACGGCCTGAAGGTGGACGCCGCCGAATGACCCCAGCGGTGTCCGGAGGCCGGCGGGAAGATCACCCGTGGCACGACCCCAGGCGACGCCGGGGGAAACTATCATGAGCGCGCCATTGCCGCTTGCGGGGGTGCGGGTGCTGGATATCGGCACGCTCATCGCCGGTCCGTTCGGCGCGACGATGCTGGGCGACTTCGGCGCCGAGGTCATCAAGGTCGAGCAGCCGGGCAGCGGCGATGCGCTGCGCGGCACGCCGCAGGACGGCAAGGCCGGGCGGTCGACCAACTGGCTGGTCGAAGGGCGCAATAAGAAGTCGGTGACCCTGAACCTCCGGACCGAGGCGGGCCAGGCCCTTCTCCGTGAGCTGGTTGGCCATGCGGATGTGGTGTTCGAGAATTTCACGCCGGGGACGCTCGAGCGCTGGGGTGTCGGCTGGGACGCGCTGCATGCGGTCAACCCGCGGATGATCATGGTGCGGGTGTCCGGATACGGCCAGACGGGGCCGTATTCGAAACGCGCCGGGTACGACCGTATCGCGCTTGGGTTTTCCGGCTATCTGTACCCGACCGGATTTCCCGACCGCTATCCGGTGCGGCCGGCCTTTCCGACCGCCGATTACAACACCGGCACCTTCGGCGCGCTGGCGGCGATGTTCGCGCTGTATCAGCGGGACGTCCAGGATCGCGACACCCAGGGCGGCGGCGAGGGGCAGATGATCGACCTCGCCCTGTACGAGCCGACCTTTCGGATCACCGCCAACATGATGACCAATTTTGCGCGGTCCGGGGAAATCCGCGAACGCATCGGCAACCGCAATCCGACCTTCTCGCCCGCCGGCACCTTCGCGACCAGGGACGGCCGCTTCGTGCAGATCGCGGCCGGCGGCGACAAGGTCTGGCAGCGCCTCGCCGAGGCGATGGATAGGGGCGATCTGGCGGCCGATAAACGCTACGCCAGGAGCCGCGACCGCATCGAGCGCGCCGACGAGCTGGAGCAGTTGCTGAGTGAATGGATCGGCGCCCGCGATTTCGCCGATATCGAATCCCGGCTTGTCGGCGCGAACGTGCCCTTCGGCGGCATCTACACCGCAACCGACATCGCCGAAGATCCGCATTACGCGGCGCGCGATAATATCGCCACGATCATGGATCAGGACGAAGGCGAGATCGTCATGCCGGGCGTTGTCCCCAAACTCATGGGCACGCCGGGCCGGATCGCCTCCGCCGGCCCCAACATCGGCCAGCACAATGACGAAATCTACCGGGGTCTGCTGAACAAGTCCGAGGCCGAAATCGCAACCCTTGCCGAACAGGGCATCATCTGATCGGGCGCGACAACACGATTTCGCGATCGCCGCCGGGATCGGCTCTTGGCGGGATCGGGCCGCCCTTTAACGGACCGGTGGCCGGGACCATATAGCTGTTCCAGCCCGTGACGAGTTGAACCGTTGGGAGAAGCCGATGATTAAGGGATTGCACCACGCCGCCTACCGCTGCCGCGATTCGGAAGAGACGCGTAAATTTTACGAGGACTTCCTGAATCTGCCGCTGGCCAACGCGTTCGAGATCACCACGACCAAGACCGGCAGCGGCGCCAACGTGCTGCATAGCTTCTATGAGCTGGATGACGGCTCGTTCATCGCGTTTTTCGAGGCGCCTGGAAAACCGTTCGATTTCAAGCAACAGCATGATTTCGATTTGCACATTGCGCTGGAAGTCGAACCCGACGTGCTGCAGGAAATGTTCGAGCGCGGCAAGTCGATGGGAATCGAGACGCGCGGCATCGCCGATCATGGGTTCATACACTCGATCTATTTTCGCGATCCGAACGGCTATGTCGTCGAACTGTCGGCCAAGCAGCCGGGCAAGAAGGATAGCGGCGGCGATCCCCGGCGGTCCGCCCGGGATGCTCTCGACGCATGGCAATCCTCGAAGCCGGCGGCATAGCCAACCCCCGCACTCCAGATGCCGGTGGCGGACCGTCGAAAAAATGCGGACAGGCGCCGTCCGGTGCGTGTAGGCTTTTGGTCGACCTATCGTTGAATTCCATAGAGGACAGACCATGACGAAATGCCGCACTTTCATTGCCGGGGCCATCGGCGTTCTGATCTTTTTGACCGCCGGTGTGGCAGTCGCGCAGAAGGCGCCGAAGCGAGCCATCACGAAAATCGCGGGCGACCTCTACCGGTTCCAGAACAATTTCCACTATTCGGTGTTTCTGGTGACCGAAGACGGCGTGATCGCCACCGACCCGATCAACGCCGATGCGGCACGATGGCTCAAAAAGGAGATTTCGAGCCGGTTCAACAAGCAGGTCAAATACCTGATCTACAGCCATGACCATGTGGACCACATCGCCGGCGGCGGGGTGTTCGCCGACACGGCCGTCGTGATCGCCCATGAGAACACCAAACGCGCCATTATCGGCGAGAAGCGCCCGACCGCGATTCCCAGCGTGACGTTCTCGGAAGAGATGACGGTCGAGCTTGGCGGCAAAAGGGTCGAGTTGCGCTATGTCGGCCCGTCGCATTCGGACAATATGATCGTGATGCATTTCCCGGCCGAGCGCGCGGTCTTCACCGTCGATTTCATTTCGGTAAAACGGCTACCCTATATGACGATGTCGGACGCCTATCTGCCGGGCTTGATCGGCGCGATCGCAGAGGTCGAGTCGATCGATTTCGACATTCTCCTGCCGGGCCACGGCCCCGTGGGAACCAAGGCCGATGCCAGCGACCATCGCCGCTATGTCGAGGATTTGTATGATGCGGTGTTGGCGGCCGCCCGCGCCGGCCAGTCGCTGGAGCAGATGCAACAGAGCATCAAGCTCCCGAAATACAAGTCCTGGGGCCGGTATAAGGAGTGGCTGTCACTCAATATAAAAGGCGCATACCAGCGGATCAGCCTTCACCGCCGGGGCAACTGAGCGCCGCGGCTATTTTTGCTCGGCGGCCAGTGCGGCGGAGCGGACCAGGCTTTCTTCCCAGCCGAAATTGACGTGCGTGTCGCGGCGGCATTGGGCGGCGCGCAGGGTATCCGATCCGCCGTAGCAACGCTTCAGGTCGGCGCGATAGGTTTCGAGCGGGCGGATAATGTCGCCGTTCGTTCCATCCGCGGGCGCCATCGAGAATCCCCAGACCGTGAAGACACCGAATAAGACGATCGAAAGACCTTTTCTCATCGCAAAACTCCCCAGTTTTACCATCGGCAACCGCAATTATTGCTTTTCTTCCACCGATAAGGATTACCCTAGGCAAATCCTGACGAACGAAAAGTTCGATTAAGGTCTATCTCAAAAGTACGAATGTCCGCTAAATTTGCGCCGTTATGGTCACAAATTTTAGGTTTCTTATATTTACCAAATGTTTACGACACGGGCGGGACGATGGCCGGATGGTTAATCGCACTGTCGGACGGCCCGAAAATAGTAGTTCGGTAGTGATAAATTGCACTGACCGGATCCTTCCGGCGTGGCGCGGGCAGCCGTCCGCGGGAGTCGGCCGTTGATCGCCAGCCTCTATGCCGCCGTTACGGATCGCCGCGGATTTCCGGCGTTTTTGATCATTTTGATCGCGATTCTCTGCGTATTGCGCGTGATCTACGCCGACACCCCGCCGAATGGCGACCTCAAGGACCAGCTCAAGTTGATGGCGGAGTGGCGCCTGGCGTACGGCGCCAACCCGCCGCTGTTTACCTGGCTCGCCAAGCTCCCGGACGGCGCGCTGGGCCACGCCGTCGCGGCGGTGGAGCTGGTGCGCTTCTCCATGCTCTGGCTGTTCTGCCTGCTCACCGCCCATACGGTGAAGGCGATGACGGATGACGGACGGCTGGCGGCGCTGGCCGGGCTTTCGGCTTTTGCGATCTATGCGGTCGGGTGGGAGACGCTGTTTCGCTACACCGACACGTTGGTGCTGATCGCCAGCATTCCGATGACGCTTGCCGTGCTGTTGCGGCTCGACCGCGACAACGGTCCGGCATCCTATGGGCTCCTTGCCGTGGTCAGCGCAGTCGGTTTCTACGGCAACCACGCATACGACATCGTCTGGACTGCCTTCGTCGGCGCGGCGCTGATGGACGAACGCCTGCGCGGCCGGCTGTTGCATCGCCGGGTGGTGCCGGGGGCGCTGCTCGCGCTGCTGTTGTTGTCGCCGTTGATTTACTGGCTGGCGACGGCCGCCGATATGGCAAACGGTCTCGAAAAATTGCGCATCGTGCCCCTGGCTTATGCGCCTGGGATCGTGCCGCCGGCCTCGGCGCTGGCCGATCTGGCATGGGCCATTGGGGGGATGCTGGTCCCGCTCGTGCCGATCTTGATCCTGCTGTGGCCACGCGCTTTCGGCCGGGTCAAGGATGCGGGCGACGCCGACCGGACGCGGTACCGCGCCCTGCTGCGGCGCTATTTGCTGATTGCGTCGGCGTTGCTGGTTGCGGGCATCCTGATGTTCGGTGTGGAGCGCACGCCGCAGCGATATCTGTACGTCTTGCTGCCGTACCTGCCATTGGTTTATCTGCGCCTGGCCGCCGCCGGATTCGTCACGCCACGGCGGGCGTGGTTTGCGGCGATCCTGGCGGTCCTTGCGGTTTCGTCCGTGGTCGGCGTCTTCGTGCGCGGCGTGACGTAGAGCAAATCCCGAGCGAACCGAAACGGTTCGCGACGACGCATTTGCGTAAAACCAAAGAGAGAGGCCATGTCGCTTGATTCGATTTGAACAGGGAAGGGGCTAGAAGCCGGTAAACGGCGCGCCCGCGCCGTGTACCCATCCGGCCGTTTCGGCTACACTCTCCGCGGCGAAGGAAATGTCCCGATCCGGGACGGGCGGCACGATTCCGGTTGGCCACAATGCCCCGCCCGCCGCACCGCAAAACTCGACCGAGGAGGATGGACGTGAAGACAGGGTTGGAAGGACGCACCGTGTTGATCACCGGCGCGGGCCGCAATATCGGCCGCCGCATGGCGGTGATGTTTGCCGAGGAAGGCGCAAATCTTGCGCTGTGTACCAGCAGCAACATGGCCGGGCTCGACACGACGGCGGGCGAGGTTGAGGCCGCGGGCGCGAAGGTGATGACGATGAAATGCGACGTCACCGATAAGGGTTCGGTCGCGGACTTTGTCGCCAAGGCGCATGGGAAATTCGGTTCGCTCGACGTGGTGGTGAACAATGCGGTGTTTCGCTCCGAGGGCGACTTGCTGGAAGAGCCGGAAGACGCCTGGCAGCGCAACATCGACGTCAACCTGAACGGACCCTATTACGTTTGCAAAAACGCCGTGCCGCATATGGTCGAGCGCGGCTGGGGCCGCATCGTCAACTTCTCCGGCATCGCGCCGTATCTCGGCTCGTTCCCCGGAAAGTCCATGGTCAAGCTCGGCATCGTCGGATTCACCCGCGGACTCGCCAAGCAGTACGGCGAGCACAACATCACGGCCAACTGTATCGGCCCCGGCCACATCGAGGTCGAGCGCGACGCCTTTCAGGTCAAGAAGGGCGTGTTCGATCAACAGCCGATTCGCCGCTCCGGCCAACCGGACGAAGTTGCCGGCCTCGCCATATACTTGGCGAGCGAATACGGTGGCTACGTCACCGGCCAGTGCCTTCTGGCCAATGGCGGTGCGTACATGCAGTAGGGTGCGCTGACGCGCCGCGGGCTATTCCGCCGCCGCCGCCCCGTCCCAGGCGGAAATGAAGCGCTCCGCCTTGACCAGGGTGCGCTGTAGCAGGCGCGCCTGCGTCGGGTCGATTGCCGAGCGCCGGTGCAGCACCTGCTGGTTGTCCCACATCACCATGTCGCCCGGCTTCCAGTCGGTGTGCGTCCAGGTAAATTTCTCCTGCGCGGCATGCGCCCATAGGCGGTCCTGCAGGTCGTCGCTTTCCGCATCGGACAGCTCGACGATATAGGCGGAATATTCCCCATGGCGGCGGCTGAGATAAAGCGCCCGCTTGCCGGTTATCGGGTGGATGCGCACCATCGGGTGCACCGGCCCCTCGACCTCTTCCCGGCAGCTCGGCTCCTGGAAGATGTCGCGCACCTTGCCGACCGTGTTGCGGCTGTTGTCGTGGCACATATGTTTGCCGTCGATCGCCGCTTTGAGGTCGTCCGGCAGCGTCTCGTAGGCCATCACCATGTTGCAGAACGCGGTATGGCCGCCGCCGTCGACCGGCACCTGGATGGCGTTGAGGATGCTGCCCATCGGCGGCGTGGCGATATAGGAATTGTCGGTGTGCCAGCCGATTTCCAGGCTGCCCGATCCGCGCGTGTGCTTCCGGGGCTTGCCGTCCTCGCCCAGATTGGAGATCAGGCTGACCCCCTCGACGTCGGAAATCCTGGCCGTGCCCGGCGTCATGCCGGCCTTCAACAGCATGGCGCGCGAGCCGGTTTCCTGCCGCCCGCCCAGCATGTCGGCGATCTCAAGCAGGCGGGTCTTTTCCACCACCTGGCCGCGCAGCAGCAGCACCATGTGCTCCGCCCAAAGGCTCTTGATCTTGTCGGCGACCTCGGCCGGCACCGGTTCGGCGAAATCGACGCCGCGAATTTCGGCGCCCAGCGCCTTGCCGGTGGGGACGACCTGTAGGCTGTCCAGCGTGTTCACCATCGCATTCGTCTCCTTATTCCGCCGCCGCGTCCGCCTGCCAGGCCGAGATGAAGGGCTCGCCCTGGACCAGCGTGCGGTGCAGCAGCCGCGCCTGCGTCGGGTCGACCGCGGTGCGGCGGTGCATGACCGCCTGGTTGTCCCACATGATCAAATCGCCGACCTGCCAGTCGTCCTGCGTCCAGACGAATTTTTCCTGGGTGGCGTGCGCCCACAGCCGGTCGAGCAAGTCTTCGCTCTCCTCGTCCGACAGCTCCATGATGTAGCTCGACGGAAAATCCCAGCGGCGGCCGAGATAGAGCGCGCGCTTGCCGGTGGTCGGGTGGATGCGCACCATCGGGTGGATCGGTCCCGGCACTTCGTCGCGGGTCTTCGGCTTCTCGAAGCTGACCCGCACCTTGCCCGAGGTGTTGCGGCTGCGGTCGTGGCGAATATGCTTGCCTTCGATCGCCTGCTTCAGATCGTCCGGCAGGGTCTCGTAGGCGAGCACCTGATTGCAGAAACTGGTGTGGCCGCCGCCATTCACCGGCACCTGCACCGCGTTCAGCATGCTGCCCATCGGCGGCGTTTCCATGTAGGAATTGTCGGTGTGCCAGGCGAGTTCCTGGCTGCCGGAGCCTTCGGTAAATTTCTGCGGCTTGCCGTCCTTGTCCAGGTTGGAAATCAGGGTGATGCCCCGGACTTCCGAAACCCGGTGCGAGCCCGGCTTGAAGCCGCTCTTCATGTAGAACCCGGTCGAGCCCGGCACCATCAGCCCGCCGATCGCCTCGGCCAGATCGACCATCCGCTGCTTTTCCAGAAACTGGCCGCGCAGCAGCAGCACCATGTGCTCGGCCCAAATCTCCTTGAGCCGGTCGATCATCGCGGGCGTGACGTCCTGGGCGAGGTCGAGTCCCCGCACCTCGGCGCCGAGCGCCTTGCCGGACGGGATGACTTCGATGGCGTCGAGCGAATTCGCGGTCATGGTTTTCTCCTATTGGGCGGCGGCGTCGTCTTCGGCCCAGGCCGAGATGACGGGGTCGCCCTTGATCAGCGTGCGGTGCATCACCCGGGGCTGGGTCGGGTTGATCGCGGTGCGGCGGTGCATGACGCAGCGATTGTCCCACATTAGCATGTCGCCGGGCCGCCAGCTGTGGGTCCAGACGTATTTCTCCTGGGTGGCGTGCGCCCACAGCCGGTCCATCAGCGCCTCGCCCGCGTCGGTCGGCATTTCGACGATATAGGTCGAGGGATGGCTCCAGCGCCGCCCGAGATAGAGCGCCTTCCGGCCGGTCTCGGGATGGATGCGCACCATCGGATGGACCGGGCCTTCGATATCCTTCCACGACGTCGGCATGGTGGCGTTGGGCGCCAGGCGGTTCGCCGTGTTGCGCGTGCTGTCGTGCATCTGGTGCTTGCCGTCGATTGCCGCTTTGAGGTCGTCC
>Ga0224508_10004215_pt1 | contig 11782 bp, 10 predicted proteins | sample SF_Jan12_sed_USG_4_FD_170157 | JGI IMG/M metagenome (GOLD analysis project Ga0224508, IMG submission 170157) | Sediment microbial communities from San Francisco Bay, California, United States - SF_Jan12_sed_USGS_21 | ecosystem: Environmental > Aquatic > Marine > Sediment | place: USA...
CGGTGGTGCCATCGAGGACGCCAGCGAGAACTCCAGGCAGCGTTACCTGTGCGCCATCAATGGCACCGCGGCCGGCGGCGGTTACGAACTCGCGCTGGCGACCGATCACATCGTGCTGGTCGATGACGGCAGCGCGGCGGTCTCGCTGCCCGAAGTGCCGCTGCTCGCGGTGTTGCCGGGCACCGGCGGGCTGACGCGGCTGGTCGACAAGCGCAAAGTGCGGCGCGACCTCGCCGACGTGTTCTGCACCGTGGAGGAAGGCGTGCGCGGAGCGCGCGCGCGCGAATGGCGCCTCGTCGACGAAATCATTCCCGGCTCGCGCTTCAGCGAAGGCGTGCGGGAGAGGGCGAACCAGATAGCCGCGAGTTCCGACCGCCCTGCCAATGTTTCCGGCGTGCAACTCACCCCGCTGGCGCGGGAGATTTCCGCGACCGAAATACGTTACCCGTATCTGCGCGTCGAACTGGATCGTGACAAGCGCGTCGCGACGCTGCTGGTGCAAGGCCCGGACGATGCACCGCCGGATAACGCTGATGCGACCACCGCTCAAGGTGCCGAATTCTATCCGCTGGCGCTGGCCCGGGCGCTGGACGACGCGCTGTTGCACCTGCGTTTCAACGAACTGGGACTAGGCACGCTGGTGTTCAAGTCGCAGGGCGACAACGAGCGTCTGGCTGCCTACGATAAATTGCTACGTGACAACAACGACTGGCTGACACGCGAGATAGTCCTGTACTGGAAACGCACGTTGAAGCGCATCGACGTGACGTCCCGCACCACCATTGCGATGGTGGAACCAGGCAGCTGTTTCGCCGGATTCGTCGCGGAGCTGCTGTTCGCGGTCGATCGCAGCTACATGCTGGATGGCTGTTTCGAGGACGATGCCCGCCCCCCCGCCAACATCCGCTTGAGTGCCATGAATTTCGGCCCCCTGCCCATGGGCAATGGCCTCACGCGCCTGGCCACACGGTTTTACGGCGAGCCCGAGCGTGTAGCCGCGGCGCGTCAGTACTGCGATCAGGATATCGACGCCGCCACCGCGTTGCACGCAGGCCTGATCACCTTCGCACCCGACGACATCGATTGGGACGATGAGATCCGCATGCTGCTGGAGGAGCGCGCCAGCTTCTCCCCGGATTCCCTTACCGGTCTGGAAGCAAACCTGCGATTCGCCGGGCCGGAAACCATGGAAACAAAAATCTTCGGGCGCCTGAGCGCCTGGCAGAACTGGATATTTCAACGACCGAATGCGGTCAGCGAACACGGCGCACTGCGAACTTACGGTACCGGCGAACGACCGGAATTCGACTACCAACGCGTATAGAGAACAAGCTCATGTCTGAAGCCATAGTAGAAGTCAGTTATGACGAATTGATTCCCAACAATGTCGACCTGGTGAAAGACCGCCGGTTGCGGCGCGCGCTGGAGAGCTGGCACCCAGGTTACATCGACTGGTGGAAAGAAATGGGGCCGGAAGGCTTCCAGGATGTCGAGGTGTATCTGCGCACCGCCGTCGGCGTGAGCAAAGACGGGTGGGCCAAGTTCGGCTACGTGAAATTGCCCGAATACCGCTGGGGTATTCTGCTCGCGCCCGCCGAGGAAGACCGGCGAATCGGTTTCGGCCGACACAAAGGCGAGCCCGTCTGGCAGGACGTGCCGGGCGAATACCGGGCCATGCTGCGCCGCCTGATCGTCGTGCAGGGCGACACTGAACCCGCTTCGGTGGAACAGCAGCGCCACCTCGGCCAGACGGCGCCGTCGTTGTATGACATGCGCAACGTGTTCCAGGTAAATGTCGAAGAAGGCCGGCACCTGTGGGCAATGGTCTACCTGCTGCAGAAGTATTTCGGTCGCGACGGGCGCGAGGAAGCCGAGATGCTGCTGCAACGCCGTTCCGGCGATGCCGATAAGCCGCGCATGCTGGGTGCCTTCAATGAACGCACGCCTGACTGGTTGTCGTTTTTCATGTTCACGTTCTTCACCGACCGGGACGGCAAGATGCAGTTGGAATCGCTGGCGCAATCCGGTTTCGATCCCCTGTCGCGTACCACGCGCTTCATGCTCACCGAAGAAGCGCATCACATGTTCGTGGGCACTACCGGCGTTGCCAGAACCATCGAACAGACCTGCCGTGTCATGGGCGAAAACGGCATCGACGACCCCTATGCGTCGGACAAAGTACGCGCGCTGGGTGTGATCGACCTGCCCACGATTCAGCGCAAGGTGAACTTCCATTTCAGCGTGTCGCTGGACCTGTTCGGCGCCGAAGTGTCGACCAACGCAGCCAATTATTTCAACGCTGGGCTCAAGGGTCGGTTCCGAGAGACGAGTATCGATGACGATCACCTGCTCACGGACACGACGTACTCGATCACGAAACTGGTGAACGACAAGTTCGAGATCGTCGATGAGCCTGCGATCAATGCGGTAAACGCACGCCTGCGCGACGACTACGTGGCCGATTGCGCAAAAGGCGTGGAACGCTGGAATCGCAGCATCGCCAACTCGGGTATCGATTTCCAGATACGCTTACCGCACGTCGCTTTCAATCGCGGGGTCGGCGAATTTTCGGACCTGCCGGTGACGCCGGAAGGTACCGTGTTGAGCGAAACCGAGTGGCAGGCTCAACAGGACGTCTGGTTGCCGAGCGCATCGGATCTGCAGTTCCTGCATGACGTCATGCAGCAGGTTGTCGAACCCGGTGCGTTTGCCCGCTGGCTGGGTCCGCCGAAAACCTACATCGACAACAAGCCCGGCGAGTTCGAATTCGTAAAGCTGCATGGATAACCTGCGCGCTGTAAACATCAACGCGTAGTGACCGTGACGACCAAAGCGAACATTGCAGTGCCGCAGAAAGCGTCCAACGGTGCGCAGGAATACACACGACACATCGCCGATCGTGTACGTGGAATGCGCGCCCAACGCGGCGCTTCGCGAAAACTGCTGGCCCGGCATGCGCGTATCTCCGAACGGTATCTGGCACAGGTCGAGCAAGGCCAGGCAAATATATCTATCGCACTGTTGTGGCAGATAGCACAGGCTCTGGGAACCGATCCGGTGACGCTGTTGAGCGAGCAGCCGGAAAATGACAGCACTGCCACATTACTCGCCGAGTTCGTCGAGACGTTGAATGATACGCAGCGGCGCGAAGCGTTGCGTTTACTCCGCGAACGATTTTTCGCGGTCCCGGAATCCCGACAAGGGATTGCGCTGGTCGGTTTACGCGGGGCCGGTAAGAGCACCCTAGGTGGACTACTGGCACAACGCACGGCATTGCCGTTTGTGCAACTCACGGACATCATCGAGTGCATCGGCAACATGGCGGTAGAGGAGATCTTTTCGCTGGGCGGGCAGCAGACATATCGGCGCCTGGAAAAGCAGGCGGTCGAACATGTGCGCGACAACTACGCCGGCGTAATCCTGGAAACAGGCGGCAGCCTGGTGTCGGCAGGCGACAGCTACAGCGCGTTGCGAAGGCACTTCTTCACCGTGTGGGTGAAAGCGCAGCCCGAGGAACATATGCAACGCGTCGTTGCGCAAGGCGATTTACGCCCGATCGACGGCAACGACACCGCCATGGACGACTTGCGCCGGATTCTGCAGGAACGCGAGGCATCGTATCGGGCCGCGGACTATGTACTGAACACGTCAGCACGCAGTCCCGAAGATTGCATTGAAGAACTGATCGCGGTGCTGCCGCAGAGAATATAAAGGGGGCAGTATACTTATTTACCCACCACGATCCCTGACGACCAGCACCTACATTAAATAAGTATACTGTCCCCGCAATTCCTGCTTAACGCTCTAACCGTGCAACCGCCGAATCGAGCTTATCCAGCACACGCTGCAGATCTCTGCGATCGCGCTGCGTCAACTCCCCGATCACTTGCGTTTCGAACCGCCGGACCAGTGGTACGATGCGCCGGTAGATACGCTGCCCCTGCGCGGACAGCCGCAGTACCGAACGGCGTTTATCATCTGCCGCGTACTCACGTTGCAGTCGTTTGCTCTTCAGTAACCGTGCCACCGCACGGCTGACGGCCACCTTGTCCATCGCCGTTTTACGGCAAACCAGTTCGGCAGAGGCCCCGGGGTGACGTGCGACAACAGCCAACACCCGCCACTCCGGGATGCTCAATTCGAACCGCTGCGCATACAGTTGCGACAATTGCCGGCTGATGCGATTGGCGAGTATCGACAGGCGATAGGGCAGAAACTCCTCCAGCCGCAGGAGTTCGCCAACGTTGTACGATGGCATCTCAAAAAGCCACAGTCTGCTATGCGCGATCTGTTGAAAAACCGACTGGCAGCGATTGCCAGGCCGCCAGATAGTTGCGCTGGCGTTGATCGGCGCGCAGCGCAAATTCGCTCGGCTTGATAATGAAGCGCGATTCGAACATGAACGCCAGTGTATCCGGCAACTTCACCGGCTCGAGTCTGGCATTGGTAGCCTGCTCGAAAGCATCCGTGTCCGGACCGTGTGCGGACATGGAATTGTGCAGACTGGCGCCGCCCGGAAGGAACCCGCTGGGTTTGGCGTCATAGGTCCCGCAAATCAACCCCATGAACTCGCTCATCACGTTACGGTGATACCAGGGAGGTCGAAACGTCCCCTCGGCAACCATCCAGCGTTCCGGAAAAATAACGAAATCGACGTTCGCAACACCAGCGGTATCGGAAGGTGATGTCAACACGGTAAAAATCGACGGATCGGGATGATCGTAACTGATCGAACCCATCACGTTGAAGCGGCGCAGATCGTACTTGTAGGGTACCGAGTTGCCTACCCATGCAACCACGTCCAACGGTGAATGACCAATGTCACAGGCAAACAGGTTACCGCCGAATTTCGCCAGCAACTGGAAACTGCCGGTACGCTCTTCGAAAGCCGCTACCGGCGTCAGGAAGTCGCGGTCGTTGGCGAAACCATCGGAACCCACGGGACCGCGTTCGGGTAACGTCAGCGGTGCGCCGTAGTTTTCGCAGACGTAACCAACCGCACCCCCGTGACAAAGTTCCACACGGAACTTCATACCCCGCGGCACCACGCAGATTTCGCCCGGCACCACCAACAGGATTCCGCACTCGGTGAGCATGCGCAGCCCACCTTGCTGCGGGACAATAAGCACTTCACCGTCCGCGTTGTAGAAATATCGATCCTCCATCGAACGATTGGCACGGTATAAGTGAATGCCGATGCCGGTCTGTGTCAGCACGTCGCCATTAGCGGCCATCGTGACCAACCCGTCAATGAAATCGCACGGTGACTGCGGGATTGGAAACGGATCCCAGCGCAGCTGGTTGGGAATCGCGACGCCGCCACCCAGCGGCGCACTCTGTAACAAAGCGTGATCGAGTTGTCGAAATTCACCCTGCACGACAGAGGGGCGTATGCGGTACAGCCAGGTGCGGCGACTCTGTGCACGCGGCACCGTAAATGCCGTGGAACTCAGCTTTTCCGCATACAGACCGTATGCGCACTTCTGCGGCGAGAATCGGCCGACGGGCAGGGCGTTGGGCAGCGCCTCGCAACTGTGCTCGTTACCGAAACCGCTCATATAGCCGTTGCCACCGGCGCTACCGTCGGTTCGCGAAACATCTTTGCTCAACGTCACCATGCGGTATTCCCCACTTGACGCGTGATATAGTTACGTATGAAACTAATTATCCAGATCCTCGTTGTCAAGCGCAGGAATCCAATGTTGTGAAACTTGCGAGCCTGAAGAGCGGCGGTCGCGATGGCACCCTGGTTGTCGTGAGTCGCGATCTGCGGCGTGCCGTCAAAGCACCCCCGGCCAGCACCACCTTGCAGGCGGTGATGGAAAACTGGAACGACCTGGCGCCAGCACTGGCAGCGCTTTACGATGATTTGAACAAAGGATCGCTTACAGGCGAATTCGTGCTGCAGCCCGGCGACCTGGCGGCGCCTCTGCCGAGATCCTACCACTGGGTGGACGGCAGCGCTTACGTGACGCATGTCGAATTGGTGCGCAAAGCGCGCGGCGCGGAATTGCCGGAATCATTCTGGCAGGATCCGCTGATGTACATGGGTGCCTCGGATGCGTTTATCGGTCCGTGCGACGACGTTCTGCTACAAAGCGAGGACTGGGGAATCGATTTCGAAGCGGAGGTTGCGGTGATCACCGACGACGTGCCCGCTGGTGTTGCCGGCAACGTCGCAGCCACACACATCAAGTTGATCATGCTCGTCAACGACGTTTCGTTACGTAATCTGGTTCCCGCGGAACTCGCCAAACAGTTCGGGTTCTACCAATCCAAACCATGGACCTCTTTCAGCCCGGTAGCGGTGACTCCTGACGAATTGGGCGAGGCCTGGGATGGGCGCAAAGTGCATCTGCCGCTGCACGCGATCCTGAACGGTAAAAAAATCGGCTCGCCCAATGCGGGCCTGGATATGACGTTCGACTTTCCGCAACTGATCGCCCACGCCGCAAAATCACGCAGCCTGACTGCTGGCACCGTACTCGGCTCGGGTACGGTATCCAATGTCGGCAGCAAGAACGGTTCGTGCTGCCTTGCGGAAGTACGCTGCCTGGAAACCATCGCCGACGGCAAACCGACAACGCCGTTCATGAGCTTCGGCGATCGCATAGAGATCGAGATGTTCGACGCCCGGGGCGCGTCCATATTCGGCCGAATCGACCAGGTTATAAAACAATACTCACCGCCCGCTTAGCGCGCCAAGCCCGCTTTTCCTTCCTCCCTGGAGTCCTACAAAACATCCGCCGGTGGCCGCCCGGAAACGATTCTGCCCCGCATCTGCAGCAGCGCCCAGACCGCTACCGCAACAATCACGATACTGCCGCCGATAATCGTTTCACGCGACGGACTTTCAGCAACGAACAGCCACACCCAGATCGGCCCTAAAGAAAACTCCAACAGCATGAACAGCGTCAATTCAGCCGCCACCAGGTTGCGAGATGCAACGATGAACATCCAGTTCGCGATCCCGGAGAGTACACCACCCCACAAAAAACACAGCGCAACGTCGTGCCAGGGGATGGCCCAATCGCCAAAGCGCACGCTTCCGGCGACCACAAAAACGCACACGGTGGCAACCAGTAACACAGGATACATGTCGACGTGACGTTTGCGGCGTACAATCACTGCGTAGGCTGCGAACAGAAACGCCGTTGCGAGTGCCATCGCGTTGCCGTATCCAGCACCGGCGCTCAATCCGGCGCTCACCATGACGACAATGCCGCAGGCGGCCGCGGACATCGCGAACAACGTCACGCGCCGCAACCGCTCGCCGAGAATCAAACGCGCGAGTAACGCACTGAAGAAAGGAATGGCACTCAGGATAAACAACGTGTTGGCAACGGTTGTAGTGGTAATCGCCTGTAAAAAGCACACACCGGCCATACCCAGCAACCCGCCGCCCAGCACACCGGAACGTCCTATACCACGCACCTGCCTCAACGTCGTGCGTCCGTAACGCAATAGCAGAATAATCAGCACGCCGAGAAACGCCGCGTACGCACGGTGCAGATTCACCTGCCAGGAATCGGCTTCCTGCATATTGCGGATAATCAGCCCACCGAAACTCATCATCACGGAGCTGCCGATCATCAGGATCACTGCTCGCGCATGGCCCGGCACTCTGACAGGTGCGTTTACCGCTGCTTCGTTTATCGCCATTTCAGGAAACCCACAACTATTATTAGTCGCCCCGGGCAATCTCGGGCGCAAGGTTCTCCGGGAATAATGCCTGCAATTCGGGCTCCAAGCGTTGATCGGTGTCGGCCGGAATATCGAAGCGCGCAGCGACCAGCATGTCTTCTCCCGGAGCAGCCAGTTCCCCACGGGAGCGCAGCAGAAACAACACAGAAGGATCGAGCGTCGCCACGTCGCTGCAGAACACCGCGATACAGACACTGCCCAAACCGCTGCCGAGCTTTCCTGGAACGCAGCGCCTGCAAGTCGGCAATGTCAGATTATCGATACCGCGCTACCGGTTCACCCAACACGTCCGCATCAAGTGTCACGCCCAGCCCGGGTTCGCGCGACGCCCGCATGCACCCATCCTCGCGCCGCGGTGCACCGTGGGCGTTGCGCACCGTCACATAACTGTTGAAGTCCGTCGCCGTGAAACGAAAATCCTCCGGCGTCGAATGCGCGAGATGCGCGATCGCCGCGGTCACGATATCGCCACCCCAGCTGTCCTCAAGAGTCATCGCAACTCCCAGGGACACACACAGATCACGCAGTTGCCGCGCTCTGCTCAAACCGCCGAGCTTGGAGATTTTCAGATTCACCACGTCCATGGCATCGTCACGGTGTGCACGCAGCAGGGCCGCCAGGCTGTCAATATTCTCGTCCAGCACAAAGGGCCGCCGGGTGCGCCGACGCACACTGAGCGACTCCTCGTAGCTGCGGCAGGGTTGTTCGATATATACGTCCAGGCCCGCCACAGCATCCACCACTCTGGCGGCTTCATGTAACAACCAGCCTGTATTGGCATCCGCCACGAGCACCTCCCCACGATCAAGAATCTCGCGCGCCGCACCGATGCGTTGAATGTCGTCCGCAACGTCACCACCTACTTTGAGCTGAAAACGCGTGTACCCTTGGTCACGATACGTTGCGACGTCCACCGCCATGGTTTCGGGCGCGGACTGACTGATCGCGCGATACAGCACGACGCGTTCGCCGTAGCGGCCGCCCAGCAATTCGCACACCGGCATGCCCGTCGCTTTGCCGAGCAAATCCCAGCACGCCATGTCGAGCGGCGACTTTACATATGCGTGACCGAGCAACGCGCGATCCATGATGTCATTGACCACGCTCAGCTGGGTTGGATCGGCTCCCAGCAGATGCGGTGCCAGTTCACCGATGCCGGTGCGTGCTCCGGGTCCGTAAGCCGGCAGATAGAACGGCCCCAATGGACACACCTCGCCGTAACCACGCGTGCCATCGTCCGTTTCTATTTCCACCACCGTCGAGTCGAACACGTCCACGTATTTACCGTCGGCCCACGCATAACGGCCTTCGTGCAGCGGCAAATCCACCTGGTAGACATTTATCGCGGTGATTTTCACGACCACTCCTGATCCGGCTGCATGATGTTTTTGCTGGTCAAGACTCTTGCTCATGCTCGAGAAAATTGCAAACGCCGCGACGCTGTCCCGTGCGGCTGACGCGGGTGAGGTAAACTCCCGGATAAGGACTTTACGTAGACTGGCCAAAAGGTTTACAGCGTGAAAATTGTACTTGGTGCGCTGGCGGTCCTGCTGGTGCTGCCGGCAGTGTTTGCGCTGCTGGTGCTCGTCTGGCCCGATAGCGACCTCGACGACGCTGCGCAGCAGACGCTGGCGGCGCAACCCGCGCAGGTGGACGAACAGGAAAACCTGTTCAACGGTCTCACCGGTTTCGGCGCACCGCTGAACGAAGAAGATTTCGTCGCTTACGGTGCGCACCGCGTACGCGAGATAAACCGGCGTTTTGCGCTGACCGATAGTTCGGACAACCCGGGAGCCGATATCGACTTTACCGACGTCTGGCCTGCCTCCGGCGCCAGCACCGTGTCACAGGATCTGTGCAACCCCGACGAAAATCCGTGCGCGGGCTACTGGCGTGAGCAACGTGCCACTCTCGATGAACTCGAACGACGCCACCGAACCCATCTGCAACGCCTGGCTCACTTGCACACCCTGCCCGGGTACGCGATGACGATGACGCCAGACTACCGTGCGCCGCTACCACGCATTAGCGATTTTCTCGCCGTGTACAAACTGCGCCTCAATATACTTGGCGCACGTTGCGCCGCGGCCGACACACGCAGAGCGTTCGATGGCATCACCACGGAAATTGCGTTTGCCAGGCGAATCCTGCACCAGACGCACCATCTGCTGCGCAAGATGGTAGCCGCCGAACAACTAAGGCAAGCGCTGTATGTCTATGCCGAATGTGCCGATCTGGCATATCGCGAAGCTACGACGCCGGATCCCGTAACGCCATTGACCGCCGCAGAGATGTCTCTGCGCGAACCCTACATGACCATGTTTAGTGAAGCCGTGCGCCAGCTCACCCAGTTATCGATGTGGTCCAGTTCCATACCCCCCGGTGAAGATGTCGCGGATTGGGCGTTGCGTCCGCTTATCAAACCCAACCGCAGCGCTAACCTGGCCTTTGCCACCTATACGACCCTGGCGGCGATCTCGGAGCTACCGCCAACGCGTCTGCAGAGCGAAACGCCGCACCTGCTGGCCACGTTGCAGGTGTCCTGGTACGAGTACCTGATCAATCCCGTCGGCGCCATCTTGCAGCGTATTGCTACACCGACCGGTGCCAGGTACATGTATCGGCTGCACGACGTCAGTGGTTTGATTGCGTTACTGAACGCCAAACTGGAACTGCGTAAACAAAACGTGACCGCCGACGGATTGCACGCTGCACTAGCGGCATCGGCTTGGCGGAATCCCTACGACAATGGCGCATTGTCCTGGGATAGTGCTACGCAGATGTTGTCGTTCGCGAGCCCGAACGGGAGCAGCCGCGCCAATCGCCTCCGTCACGTTCTGCAATAACACGGTACGCAGCAGCGCGGATCAAGACATCGCAGTCGGCCAGGTATCACTGAGCCTGTAACCCTGCGGCCAGGGATCGTCCGGGTCCAACAAATGCTGGTGGATACCGGTAATCCAGGCGCGCCCGGCCAGCGACGGTACGATCGCGCCGTGCTCGCCGACCGTAGTCTCGGCTTCGATGCGGCATTCGAACAGCGAATCGATCAGCGAGCGTCCATGAAACGGTTCGCCGGATCGCAATTCGCCGCGCGCGTGCAGCACCGCCATGCGCGCGCAACACCCGGTACCACACGGCGACCGGTCGATTTTTCCGGGACGAATCGCGACCGCGTTGCGACCGTTCTTGACGCCATCGCGAAGCTCGAGCGGTGCAGTCATCTGGCAGAAAGAAATATGGGCCCAGTCCGGAATCTGCGGATGCCTGAATCCCAGTTGCTCGTCAGCCGCCCGGGTGATGCGCATTCCGGTCTGGGCAATATCGCGCGCTTCGTCAGGGGTCAGGCCGAAGCCCAGCCGCGCCGCGTCGACCAGCACGAAGCTGTCGCCACCGAATGCGGTGTCGACGTTCAGCGTACCAAGACCTTCGACCTCCAGCTCGGCATCCAGGTGCGCGGCGAACGAGGCGAGATTGCGCACGCGTACCTGTTCGACCTTGCCCGCGTTGCAGGTGGCGATGACCTCGATCAGTCCGCCGGGCGCTTCCAGAGTCAGGCGTGTCTGCGGTTCGTGCATGGGCAGAATGCCGCTTTCCAGCAACACTGTCGCAACGCACAGACTGTTGGAGCCGGACATCGGCGGGGTGTCTTCGGGTTCCATGATGATGAAACCCATTTGTGCGTCGGGATGTCTGGGTGGCACCAGAAGATTCACATGCCGGAACAAGCCACCGCGCGGCTCGTTCAGCACCAGGTTGCGCAGCGTTTCGTCGCTGGCAATATAGCGTGACTGCGCCCACAGCGTGTCGCCGGGTGGCGGCGCAACACCGCCAACGATAACGTCGCCTACTTCTCCCTCGGCATGACAACTGATTACGTGTATTGCCTGTCGGCTGCGCATGGGTTCTCTCCGCCACAACCGCGCCAGCAAGGCCGGCCGTGTGAATATCGTCGCCCCCCATTGTTGCATAGGATGCCCTCATGCACCGCGGCCCGACGTGTCGGCCATGCTCGAGCCGGCCGCTCAGGCTATGCTTAGCACCAGGTAATAGAGGTTGACGGGCTATGGAATGTGTC
>Ga0224508_10004216_pt1 | contig 11779 bp, 9 predicted proteins | sample SF_Jan12_sed_USG_4_FD_170157 | JGI IMG/M metagenome (GOLD analysis project Ga0224508, IMG submission 170157) | Sediment microbial communities from San Francisco Bay, California, United States - SF_Jan12_sed_USGS_21 | ecosystem: Environmental > Aquatic > Marine > Sediment | place: USA: California...
CCTCTTCGCCCTCGCCGCATTGCACGGAATGCCGGCGGCCATTGACGGTGATCTCGACCATGGGCATCGCGTTTAGTCTCCGATCATCCGATCGAGCTCCTCGATGGAACCGTCGAGCCGGCTCGCAACCTGCTCGGTGGTCGCCTTGATGTCGTCCTGCTCGCGCTCGGCCTTGTTCAGCGCCACGCCCAGGCGTTCGCACTCGGCGCGCAGGCCCTCGACGTCACGCAGGAGCGCATCGCGTTCGCCGGTCAACCGGTTGATGACCGCGGCTTGATCGGGGTCGGCGGCCGCCAAACGCTTGGCCATGACCTGTTCCAAACGGGACAAGGCCTCGTTCAGATGCTGCTCGGCTAGCTTGAGCGCAGACATCGCTACAAGGGAATCCTCTTCAAAAAAACAACTATTTAGCGATCTGACTTGACATAGAACACGCGGTACGTCAACTCGACATGACTGCTGATTGAGGTGCGTCAAGGAATCGGGTTGATTTTTCCCGAGAATTGACGAGGTTGTGCTGATCGCCCCAGGCTTTCGCCGCCTATCCATCCATCGCGCGCATCCGGGTTTGCCGCGGATGACAGAAAAACGATGATCCGATGACCTCACCGATGACTGCCGAGACCGCCAACCACGTCGCCGTTTCACATGACGACATGGCGAATGCGATCCGCGTTCTCTCCATGGATGCGGTGGAGCAGGCGCAGTCGGGACATCCGGGGATGCCGATGGGCATGGCGGATGTCGCGACCGTCTTGTTCTCGAAGTTCCTGTGCTTCGATGCCTCCGATCCCGACTGGTTCGACCGCGACCGCTTCGTGCTGTCCGCGGGCCATGGCTCGATGCTGCTCTATGCGCTGCTTCATCTGACCGGCTATCCCGGAATGACCACCGAGCAGATTCGGAATTTTCGGCAGAGGGGCTCGCTGACGCCAGGTCACCCCGAGACGGGGCATACGCCCGGCGTCGAGACCACCACCGGCCCCCTCGGCCAGGGGTTTGCGACGGCGGTCGGCATGGCGCTCGCCGAGCGCCAGCTTGCGGCGCGTTTCGGCCGCGACCTCGTGGATCACTGGACCTATGTGATCGCGAGCGACGGCGATCTGATGGAGGGGCTCAGCCACGAGGCGGCGGCGCTCGCCGGCCATCAGAAGCTCGGACGTCTGATCGTCCTTTACGACGACAATCAGATCACCATCGACGGGTCGACGTCGCTGGCCATGTCGACCAACCAGCAGGGACGGTTTCAGGCCTATGGCTGGCATGTCATCGCTGTCGACGGCCATGATCCCGAGCAGATCGAGGCGGCGATCGACGAAGCGCTCGGTTCGAGCAAGCCGTCGCTCATCGACTGCCGCACGGAAATCGGCCGAGGCTCCCCAGGGAAGGCCGGCACCGCCAATATCCACGGCGCGCCACTTGGCGCCGACGAGATCGAGGCGACCCGAAAGAACCTCGATTGGCGTCCCCCGCCCTTCGAAATTCCAGAGCCGATCAGCGCCGCTTGGCGCGAGGTCGGCGGCCGGCTTGCGGAGACCAGGCAGGAGTGGCGGGCAAGGTTGGACGCCTCGCCGGAAAAGGCCCGGTTTTTGGCGACGATCGAAGGCGAAGTGCCGACGAGCGCGCTCGATACCGCCCTCGCCTCTCACAAGAAAAAGCTCGCCGAGGATCGGCCGAGTTGGGCGACCAGAAAGGCGAGCCAGGCGGCGCTTGGGGTGTTCACCGAGGCCGTGCCGGACCTGGTGGGCGGTTCCGCCGATCTCACCGGCTCGAACCTGACCAGGACCAAGGCGCTGGAAACGCTGACGCCGGATCAGCCGGCCGGGCGCTATATCCATTACGGCGTGCGCGAGCATGCGATGGCCGCGGCCATGAACGGCATGGCGCTGCATGGCGGCATCATCCCCTATGGCGGCACGTTTTTGATCTTCACCGACTATTGCAAGCCGGCGATCCGGCTCGCCGCCTTGATGAAGCAGCGGGTCATCTACGTGATGAGCCATGACAGCATCGGGCTCGGCGAGGATGGGCCGACCCATCAGCCGGTGGAGCAGCTCGCCGGCCTGCGCGCCATACCCGGGCTTTGGGTGTTTCGCCCGGCTGACGCCATCGAGACCGCGGAATGCTGGGCGCTCGGCATCGCGCGCGCGGACGGGCCGTCCCTCCTGGCACTCACCCGCCAGAGCGTGCCGACGGTGCGCGATGCCGGTGAGGAGAACCGCTCGGCCAAGGGCGCCTACGTCATCAAGGCGCCTTCGGGCGCGCGCCAGGCGACGCTGATCGCGACCGGCTCGGAAGTGGCGATCGCCTTGGACGCCGCTGCGGCGCTCGAGGCGGACGGCATCGGCGCGGCCGTGGTCTCCATGCCCTGCCAGGAGCTGTTCGATCAGCAGGACCAAGCCTATAAGCAACACGTGCTCGGCGACGGCCTACGGCTTGCCGTCGAGGCGGCATCGCCCTATGGCTGGAGCCGCTACGTCGCCGACGAGGAGAACGACGTGGTCGGCCTGGATGGCTTCGGCGCATCGGCGCCTTATCAGGAACTTTACGAAGAATTCGGCATCACCGCGGACGCCATTGCGGCGCGGGTGCGCGAACGGTTGGCCTGATGGACCGGTCTCGCAAGAGGATCCGTGGTTCGAGGCAAGTCAAGAAAACTGAGGAGTGAAGACTTTGAGTGTTCGGGTAGCGATCAACGGCTTTGGCCGCATCGGCAGGAATGTCTTGCGCGCGATCATCGAGAACGGCCGGGACGACGTCCAGGTCGTGGCCGTCAACGACCTAGCCCCGCCGGCCACCAACGCGCATTTGCTGCGCTACGATTCCGTGCACGGCAAGTTTCCGGCGAAGGTCCAGCTTGAAGGCGACACGCTCGATTGCGGCACCGGGCCGATCAAGGTGGTCGCCGAGCGCGACGTCGCCAGCCTCCCCTGGGGCGAGCTCGACGTCGACGTCGTCTACGAATGCACCGGCATTTTCACCAAACGCGATGCAGCGGCGAAACATCTGGATGCCGGGGCGAAGAAGGTGCTGATTTCCGCCCCCGGCGACGGCGCCGACCTCACCGTGGTCTACGGCGTCAATCACGACCAGCTCGGTGCCGCCCACAAGGTGGTCTCGAATGCGTCCTGCACCACCAACTGCCTGGCACCGGTCGCCAAGGTGCTGAACGACACGGTCGGGATCGTCAGGGGTCACATGACGACGATCCATTCCTACACCAACGACCAGGCGCTTTTGGACACCTTCCACAAAGACCTCTATCGAGCCCGTGGCGCCGCCACCTCGATGATCCCCACCTCCACGGGTGCTGCCAGAGCGGTTGGTTTAGTTCTGCCTGAGCTCAAGGGGAAGCTGGACGGCGGCGCCATTCGCGTGCCGACGCCGAACGTCTCGCTGGTCGATCTGACCTTCGTGCCTGCGCGAGAAACCTCCGCTGACGAGATCAACAACGCGCTGCGCGCCGCAGCCGAGGGACCACTCAAGGGCGTGCTCTGCGTCACGGCCGAGCCCCTGGTCTCGATCGACTTCAACCATGACGGCGCAAGCTCGACCGTCGATCTGAACGCCACCAAGGTGATCGAAGGCGGGCTGGTGCGCGTCGCCTCCTGGTACGACAACGAGTGGGGCTTTTCCTGCCGCATGAGCGACGTCGCCGCGATCTACGGCAAGCTCTGATTTTTTTCGGACTGAGAGATCGCCGCCGTCCCTGGTCGGGGGCGGCGGCGAAGAATATTGGGTAAAGGGAGTTTTCGGCGATGGCGGGCTTTCGGACGCTGGCGGATGTCAAGGTTTCCGGTCGGACGGTGCTGGTGCGCGTCGATCTCAACGTGCCGATGCAGGAGGGCGAGATCACCGACAGCACGCGCATCAATCGGGTGGTCGACAGCCTGCGTGATATTTCTGCGGCTGGCGCCAAGGTCGTGGTGATGTCGCATTTCGGCCGGCCGAAGGGCAAGCCGCAAGCGGCGATGTCCCTAAAACCGCTGCAGAAGGCGCTCGCCGATGCCAAGTCGCTGCGCGGCATCGATGTCGGCTTCGTCGAGGATTGCATCGGTCCCGACGTCGAAAAGGCGATCAAGTCCCTGCGCTACGGCCACATTCTGCTTTTGGAAAACCTGCGCTTCCATCCGGGCGAGGAGGCCAATGACCCGAGCTTTGCGGCGAAGCTCGCCGATCTCGGCGACATCTACGTCAACGATGCGTTCTCCTGCGCGCATCGCGCCCACGCCTCGATCACCGGCATCGCCGAGCATCTGCCCGCCGTGGCCGGCCCCCTGATGCAGCAGGAAATCGATGCACTCAGCAAGGCGCTGGAAAAGCCGAAGCGCCCGGTGATGGCGGTGATCGGCGGCGCCAAGATTTCCACCAAGCTCGAGCTGCTCGGCAATCTGATCGAGAAGGTCGACGTCATGATCCTCGGCGGCGGCATGGCCAACACCTTCCTCGCCGCCCAGGGCACGCCGATCGGCAAATCCCTTTGCGAGCACGAGATGCTGGACACGGCGAAGGAAATTCGCGCCAAGGCCGAGGCCGCGAACTGCGAGATTCTCCTGCCGATCGACGGCGCGATCGCCAAGGAATTCAAGGAGGGCATCGATCCGATCACGGCGCCGGTCGAGATGATCCCGGATGATGGCATGATGCTCGACATCGGCCCGATCAGCGCCGAGATGTTCGAGGATCGCTTGGCCGAATGCAGGACGCTCCTTTGGAACGGCCCGCTCGGCGCGTTCGAGCTCGAGCCGTTCGACGGCGGCACCACCGAGCTTGCGATCGCTGCCGCGGAGATGACCAAGGAAGGTCGCTTGCTCAGCGTCGCCGGCGGCGGCGACACCGTGGCGGCGCTTGCCAATGCCGGCGTGATCGGCCAGTTCAGCTATATTTCCACCGCAGGCGGCGCCTTCCTCGAATGGCTGGAAGGCAAGGAGCTGCCGGGAGTCGCGGTGCTGCGTCAGTCATAGCAGCGACGCACTTGATGTCTCCCGCAGGCTCTCGGCAAGCTTAGAGCCCGTTCGAAGAGTTATCGAATGATTTCATCGTCTTGCAGTCGTGGTCAGGGGAGGAAGAGGGCGTTGAGCGATGCGGCGCATCGGTCGAGCCCGATGACGAAGCCTGAACCGGCTGCAAGACGACCCGAAGGATGGCCTTGTCCCTGGCACCTGCGTCGTCCCTCGCCGCTTGCGGTGCGCCGCACCGCGGCGCGACGAGCTCCTCGCATCTGCTCGTGGACAAGACCATGAAATCGCTCAATAACTCTTCGAACGGGCTCTTATATATAGAGAGCGCTTTCAGCATGGTTGATTGAACGCCAGGCAGAAGAGCCAAGGCTCTCGCTTGCTATGAAAAGACAAGATTATGCAAGACATTTGTGATGCGTTCTTATTTGCGCAGCTGCCCTATGACATTCCAGCCCTGTTATCTTATTTCATGATTTTCTTTTCGCTGCTTATCACTGTACCCTCGTCATTCATAATTGTTGATTCGGTTCGTCGATTTCACCTTATGGCCAGAGTCGTCAATTTCGTTATTACGTTGATCTTGATCTTTTTCCTTAGCGCTGATTTCGGATTTGAGGACAGCTCGGCGCTTGCGTCCAACTGGACGTCCTTTTTTACGATGCCCGTTCTCGGTTATTGATTGCCGGCCCGTTTCCGTAGCTGCGCTTGCACTTCCTTGGCCAAGCTCTCGACACGGTCTATCTTATAAAGACAGGAGACGGCTCGACGGTCGCGCGGCCATCAAGGACGCGACAGAGCAGAAACAAGGGATGACGCGTCATCGAACCGCAACTGATCTGGCCGCTGATCATGGCCCTGTTTCTTTTCGAGGCCTTTCTGCTGCTGCCGCCGGGCATTCCGTTCATCACCAGCTTCGGGCTGATCCCGTTCCGGCTTCGCCTGTCCAACTACGCGATGATTGGTCTGATCGCCTATGCCCTCTACGCCTTCGGCTTCACCCTGATCGACAGCCTGGTTCTCGCCAGCATCTGGATGACGCTCGCCGTCTACCTGATCTTCGACTATTTCTACGACATAGCGCTGCCGGTCTGAACCGAATTCATGTCCTCGGACGCTCGCCCGCATAGGCTTGCTCGATCAGCGCCTTGAGGTCGCTTCGATCGAACGCACGCGGATTCCAGTAGGGATTGGCCGCGGCGATATCGGCGGCCCGCTCGATGCCGTCGGCCGGCATGCCGATCTCGGCAAGCGAGGTCGGCGCGCGCAAACGCTTGGCCAGATCCCAAAGCCCGCCGCCGACGCTGTCAGCGCCCAGAATGTCGATCACTGGATCGAGCTCCGGCGCTTCCTGCGCGTTGAAGCCGGCGGCGTGGGGGAGGACCACCGCATGGGTGTCGGCATGGGGCAGATCGAAGCTGCCGCCGAGCGTGTGGCAGAGCTTGTGGTGCAGCGCCATGCCGGCGGAGCCGAGCGCCATGCCCGAGAGAAAGGCGCCGTAGAGGGCGCGGCTGCGCGCATCGATGTCGCCGGGCTTTTCGACGACGACCGGCAGCGCCTCGCTCAGCGCGCGGATCGCCTCCAGGCATTGCGCGGTCGAGACCGGGTTCTTCTCCCGCGCATAGAGCGCCTCGATCGCATGGGCGATGGCGTTCAGGCCCGAGGTGACGCTGATGCGCGGCGGCAAGGTGAGCGTGACGTCGACGTCATAGATCACCGCTGCCGGCAGCAGGCGCGGGTCCTTGCTGGTGGTCTTCACGCGGTTTTCGGTCTGGCCGAGAACCGTGGTCATCTCCGAACCGGCATAGGTGGTGGGGAGAGCGATCTGCGGGATGTCGTCGCGCAGCGCGATCGCCTTGCCGAGCCCGATCACCGAGCCGCCGCCGACCGCGATCGTGCAGTCGGCCCGGACGTTGGCAAGCTCGCCGAGCGCGGCTTCGGTCACCTCCACCGGCGCATGCATCCGCGCCGTGTCCAGCACGCCGACGCATGCCTCGCCGAGCGCGGCTACGATCCCCTCGGCCAGCGCGCGGCGTCCGGGGGTGGTCAGCACCATGGCGCGCGTTCGTCCGATCAGGGCCATCTCGTCGCCGACGCGCCAGCGCCCGCCGCGCTCGAAACGGACCCTTAGCGGCAATGCCGTATAGAGAAAATCATTCATCGGATCGACGTCAGCTCATTCCGCCGGAACATCCGCCTTCGGTTGGTTTTTCGGGCTTCGATAGATGAAGTCGCTCGCCGCGCGATCGGCCTCCTGCTCCGCGATCGACACCAGGTCTCGATGCAATGGCGAGAACGAGCAGGCGGGATCGACCGCCTGGGCGCGGCCGGCGAAGGCGAAGGCTTGGCAGCGACAGCCGCCGAAGTCGGCATGGCGCCGCTCGCAGCTCCGACAGGGCTCCTCCATCCAATCCGTGCCGCGAAACGCCTGGAAGGCCGCGCCTTCACGCCAGATCTCGGCGAGCGATTTTTCTTTTACATTGTCGAAGGTGAGCGTCTCGATGGTCTCGGCGGCGTGGCAGGGCAACACCTTGCCCGATGGTGTGACGTTCAGGTTCTGCCGGCCCCAGCCGCCCATGCAGGCCTTGGGATAGCGCGCGTAGTAGTCGGGCACCACGTAATCGATCACCAGAATGCCCTTTAGACGCTCCTGCGCGGCCTTGACCAAATCGATCGCGCGCTCCGCCTGCTCGCGGGTCGGCATCAGGGCGGCGCGGTTGATCAGCGCCCAGCCGTAATATTGGACATGGGCGACCTCCAAACGTTTCGCCTTTTTCTCGACCGCAAGCTCGATGATCTCGCCGAGATTGTCCAGGTTCTGCCGATGCACCACCGCATTGATGGTGAGCGGCAAGCCGATCTCGGTGACCAGATCGGCGATCGCCATTTTCTTGGCGTGGCCCTCTTTGTAGCCGCCGATGCGGTTGGCGCTGGCATCCCAGCTGTCCTGAATGCTGAGCTGCAGGTGATCGAGGCCGGCGTCCGCAAGCGCGTCCAGCTTTTGCCGATCCAGGAGCACGCCCGCGGTGATCAGGTTGGTGTATTGGCCGATGCTGGCGGCATGGCGGATGAGATCGGCGAGGTCCCGACGCAAGGTCGGTTCGCCACCGGAAAAATGGGTCTGCAGCACGCCGAGGTCGTTGGCCTCGTCGATCACCCGACACCAGGTTTCAGTGTCGAGCTCGCCATTGACCCGCTCCAGCGCCAGCGGGTTCGAGCAATAGGGGCATTGCAGCGGGCAGCGATGGGTGAGCTCGGCGAGAAGAGAGACAGGCGGCTGCAGGGATTTGGCCCCGCCGTTCAGCGAAGCGCCGGACTTCGCGTTGGAATCGTCGCTCATCATGCAACAAGTCCGGGCTCGACAGGTCCGGGCGCACCTGTACCGGCTCGACGCTCGAGCCCATGACCAAAGAGCAGGTTTTTCCCGTTACAGCTCAAGCTTCCCTGCCGATTTTCGCGATTGTTGCCGACGCTGATCGGCCACAGGATGATAGAGACAGAGGTAAGAACCGGCAGCCCGAAGCCGCGTGTTGTCGCTGGCTACGGGCCGCCGGGATCGTCAGTTGGCCTTAGAGGTCGGCCGGAAAGTAGGCGTTGATCTCGCAACCACAGGCGATCTCGACGATCTTAGGCGTGTTCCACTGCATGGATACCTCCCATTGCATTCCTACCGCTTTAACCATGGCCCCCGGACGCCATAAAGGCAAATCGATTTTTCTTGGATATGTGATAAGAAGACTTGATCGAGGTAGCTCTAACGACCGTTGATAGGCGTGCCTCGTGGAGTGACTTTATTTCAAATTGAAAAGGGGCGATGGCTTGCACCTGACGCTGAAACAGCTTCGCTACTTCGCAGCGCTTGCGGAAACCCTGCATTTCGGCAAGGCGGCCAAGCTTTGCAATGTCTCGCAGCCGGCGCTCAGCATGCAGATCAAGGACTTCGAAGCCCATCTCGGCGTCACCTTGGTGGAGCGCGGTTCCACCAAGCTCTTGCTCACACTCGAAGGCCAGGAGATCGCCAAACGCGCCCGCGACATCCTGATGTCGGTGCAGGATCTGACCGAGATCGCCGCACACCGCCACCACCCGCTCGCCGGCCGGCTTCGGCTCGGCGTGATCCCGTCGATCGGCCCCTATCTCTTGCCGAAGCTGCTCCCTGAAGCGCATCGGGCCTATCCGGATCTCGAGCTCAGCCTTCGCGAGTCCCTGACCCAGACGCTGGTGAACGACTTGCTCGATGGCCATCTCGATCTCCTGGTGCTGGCCCTTCCAGTCGAGCCCGACGAGATCGAGACCATGGCGCTGTTCGAGGACCGCTTCTCGGTCGCCCTGCCGCAGGATCACGGCTTGACCGCGCGCGAAAGCGTGACCGAGGAAGAGCTTTCCGGAGAGCATCTGTTGCTCCTGGAGGAAGGGCACTGTCTTCGCGATCAGGCCCTTGCCGTCTGCCAGAGCGTGCAAACCGACGAGTTTCGCGCCAGCAGTCTGACCACCGTGGTGCAGATGGTGGCGAACGGCTACGGCGTCACCATCCTGCCGGCCCTCTCGCTCGCGGCCGAAGTCGGCTCCTCTGGACCGATTGCCATCCTGCCCTTTGCCGAGCCCGTACCGTTTCGCACCATCGGCCTCGCTTGGCGGCGCACCAGTCCGCACAAAGAAGAGTTCATTGAACTCGGACGTCTCATTCAGGATTGCTTGGGCGCTTAAACCAATCAACTGCCAAGTGGGAACTGACGGGCGGTCGCTTTTTCGCGCACGCCACGGCTTGATGATCGTCGATGTCTCCTTATGTTCTGGCGATCATGGAGGACGATCGACAAGGTTCTTGGCCTCCCCTCGTTCCAACCATCAACGACCCAGCCATCAACGAGGATGCATGCGGCGGGAGACATCGATGCAGGCGGTGGACGCGATAGACGCAGTCGGTAAGCGGGCGACGTTTCGGACTTGGGCGGCTTTCGCCATGCTCTCGATGTCGGTCGGCGCCGCGTCCGGCGCCCAGGCGAACGGTGTCGAGGTCGGAACCCAACTTCTCGCCGAGGGTCTGACCGCACCACTTGCGCTCGCCGAGCCGCCCGATGGCAGCGGGCGCCTGTTCGTGCTCGAGCAGATCGGGCGGCTGCGCGTCATCGACGCCGATGGCCAGCTTCAAGAGCAACCGTTTCTCGACTTTCAGGACCGGCTGGATCAGACCATCGAGCCTGGCTTCGACGAGCGCGGCGCTCTCGGCTTCGCGTTCCATCCGGACTATGCCGAGAACGGCAAGCTCTACATCTACTACAGCGCGCCGCTGCGCGAACAGCACACGCTGCAGAACGATGAATGGGGCACCCACACCAGCCACATCGCCGAGATCCGGGTTTCGGAGGACGATCCGAACCGAGCGGATCCCGACTATCAACGCTTGTTGCTGGAGGTCGATCAGCCGCAATTCGCGCATAACGCCGGCACGCTCGCCTTCGGGCCGAAGGGCATGCTGCATATCGCGCTTGGCGACGGCGGCAGCGCACCGGAGAACGGCGATTATCCGCGTGAAGGCACCAGCCAAGAACCGGATAACCTGCTCGGCAAGATCCTTCGGATCGACGTCGATCAGGCAAACGGAAGCGCCTACGGCATTCCCGACGACAACCCGTTTGTCGATGTCGAAGGCTATCGCGGCGAGATCTACGCCATGGGCTTTCGCAACCCCTACAAGATCGCCTTCGACCCGGATGGCTCCGGGCGCCTGTTCGCGGGCGACGTCGGCCAGAATTCCTACGAGGAAATCGATCTCGTGGAGCCCGGCGGCAATTACGGCTGGGCGATCAAAGAGGCGAGCCATTGCTTCGATTGGGACGACTTCGAGGGGCATTTCGAGGGCTGCGACGATGACGGCTTGATCGACCCGATCATCGAATACAAGAACGGCGGCAAGCACCCCGACGAGGGCGAGGGGCGATCGACGGTCGGCGGCGTCATCTATCGCGGCGAGACGTTGCCGGACTTCGAAGGCAAGCTGATCTTCGGCGATTGGAGCATCGACGGCGGCGAGCCGACCGGCGCGATCTATCTGGCGACCCCGGCAGCCGAGCCTGACCAGGCGTGGCCCTACGAACGCATCCAGGTCACCGGCGGCTTTCCTTATTTTCTCCTGGGCCTCGCCCAGGACCAGGCGAGCGAAGTCTATCTTCTCGCCCATGACACCCAGGGTCCGGAGGGCGAAGGCGGCAAGGTGTTCAAGCTTACGCCACCCAACTGAAGATGGTCGCGCCTCGGCAGGATCGCTGACCAACGCTCGTGTTCCAATGCGCGTGGCAAGTCACAGTGCGTTAGGTAGCCTCAGCTCCTCACAATATTTTCAGTTGTATTTTGCGAAATTTTGTCGTTAATTCGACTTGGCTTGGTGATGACTTTGGACATCAATGATCACCGTACCAATAGTAGGGACAGCATTAGCCTGCCGCGCCGATAAGGTCCCAGTCGGCGGGTCGACCAGAGTTGTCATCGGACAAACGACACACTCAATCGAGAGAGAAAGACCATGATCGTCCGATCGTTGGTTGCCTCCACAATCCTGGTGGGACATATCGCGGCCGGGGGTGCCGAGGCTCAGGTTCTGCTTTGCCCGGAAGCACCGCCGGCAAGCGTGGTCGCCGATGACATTTCGACCGAGGCCGAACGGCTGCTGAAACGTCTCATCGTCGCCCTCGATCTGCACGGCCATCGGGGCATCAGCGAACAAGACATCATGCAGGCCCACACCGAGACGCCGAGCGCGCTCTTGGCCAAGCTCACCAATATCGTCGACCGCTGCATGCGGGCAAGCGGCGATATCGAGG
>Ga0224508_10004217_pt1 | contig 11777 bp, 11 predicted proteins | sample SF_Jan12_sed_USG_4_FD_170157 | JGI IMG/M metagenome (GOLD analysis project Ga0224508, IMG submission 170157) | Sediment microbial communities from San Francisco Bay, California, United States - SF_Jan12_sed_USGS_21 | ecosystem: Environmental > Aquatic > Marine > Sediment | place: USA...
CGGAGACGAACTTGGCGTCGATGACGGAGAACTCGTCGCCGACGATGTGGAACTTGGAGAGCTACTTGGTGACCTACTAACGCTCGCCGATGGTGTACTACTCGGCGATGATGATACGCTCGATGAAGGCGAACTTGACACGCTCGACGATGGCGATGCGGATGGCGACGAACTTGGCGACATGGATGGCGATGCCGAACTCGACGGAGACGAACTTGGCGAACTACTAACAGTCGAAGACGGCGAACTTGAGACGCTCGACGATGGCGAAGTTGACGGTGACGAACTAGGCGACGTGGATGGCGACGTGGATGGCGAGGTCGAAGGGCAGCTAGACGGAGAATTGGACGGCGACGAACTAGGCGACGAACTAGGCGAGCTTGACGGTGACGTGGATGGTGACATGGATGGCGACGAACTAGGCGACGAACTAGGCGAGCTTGACGGTGACGAACTAGGCGACGAACTAGGCGAGCTTGACGGCGACGTGGATGGCGACATGGATGGCGACCCCGTGCCAACGGACGACGACGGTGAGGTCGACGGAGATGACGACGGCGACATAGATGGCGTGGATGAAGGCGAACTCGACACGCTCGATGATGGCGAAGTTGACGGTGACGAACTAGGCGACGTGGATGGCGACGTGGATGGCGAGGTCGAAGGCGAGGTTGATGGCGAGGTTGTGGGGCCACTCGCGGACGGTGACGAACTTGGCGACGAACTTGGCGACGTGGATGGCGTACCAACGCTCGGCGATGTTGACGGCGACGTTGACGGCGACGAGCTAGGAGAAATACTAGGTGACGTCGAATACGACGCCGACGGTGAGCTGCTCGGGCCAGTTGGTTGAACACAATCGCAAGGAAGGGTTGCACAGCCCCAGCCTAAGTCCGTAACCGGTCCAGGGACGCACGCAGTTGCACATCGAAACTCGTAATTCGTTCCACCCGAATCAACTCGCGCATCCGTGAAGTACGTAATCTGTACGCAGTCCGCCTCGTTAGTCCCTTCGACAACTGTGTCCCAGTGGCTGTCAGGATCGCCGTTCCGGTCGTTCCAATGCGCAAGAACCGCTTGGCCTGCTTCGATGGTCGCGTTGCCGACATTGTGCACCGTCTGTGTGCCGGATGGTCCGGTACCGTCTAGGTAGCCATGTGTAACACCGACCGATCCTGATGCACCACTTGCGATTTGTGCCTGTGCTCTCCCGATGAAATGCTGGGCTGAGTAACGGTCAATCACATACCAGCCGCTGTACTCGCTTTCTTCGTCGCTGTTCTTGATCGTGACCCATGCCAGAATACAATCGGAACTACGCCAGATCATTGTCCCCGTAGCATTGCACGCATCAACCGATTCCCCTAGCGTCGAATGTGCACCACACGCACCGCCCAGGATCACAAAGGTGCCTGATTCGCCATGCTCGATGTCGGCTAATGCTCGAACGAGAAGATGATGTTTCGGTTCACCCGTCCCGTCGATAATCCACCACTTCTCGTTGTGGCGAACGACCCACACTTCCGTATGCTTTGGAATCCATTTCTCAGCGGGATTGTGTGCGACTGCCGCCTGAACTCCGACCGTTGCGTTACCGCCTTGCCTGTGCGTGTAGGTGGCAGTTTGGTTGCCAGGTGTTTCGGGGAATGTCCCATCTAGGAACTCGATCGGGAATGTATCGGCTCCAGCTTGTTCGGGCGGATAGTTGCCACTGTTCGGATCGACTGTGCGGGCGAGTCGTATCTGTCTCTTGTGAGCGGTGCTGGCTTCCTGCGCACGGCCAGACTGTAGCTCTCGCCGAAGTGTTTCAACTTGCGACTCAAGCCAATGAATCCGTTCGGTAACTGTTCCGTCGGTTTGCGGCATTTAACTGGTGAAATCCACATCTGCAAACGATGTTCTCAACGTCGTTGCCCCTGTTACATGGTCCCACGTGATCGCAGTAGCCATTGTGTTTATCGCCGTTCCGTCAATGTCTGTAAGCAATGCGCCTATCGGTATGCTGTTCACGAAATGCGGGAATACAACATGGATCGCCTTTCGTGGTGTTGCGTACCACGAGTATGCAGCCCTGGCTATGTCTTCCATCCACCCGCTATCGTCTCGCAATAGACCCGATGCGGCAGCCGTTATGTGATCACCGTTGTCGTCAATGTCTAGGATCGTTCCCACCAATAATTTGTCCTGTCGTGCCTTATTTCCCCCCAGCCTGACGTATAGTACCGATGCCATATCATTTACGTCAGGATCGGCTGCGGCAGGCCAGCTTGACGACACGACATCATCTTGCTCAAGAAACACAGTGCAGGACATCGTGCGGTAATCTACTTGTGGTTGAACGTCCGTTGGGCATGTACTGTCATCGAACGTATTCAATCCCAGGACGTGCGGTATGCTGTGCGTAGTCAAGTCAAACGATGGAGAATCATTTCTCGGGCGAACACCGCACGAAAAGTCAACTCCGCCGTCGCCTTCTAGTTCGCTGTAGGAATTGGAGTTTAGCTTGTCTATATACGCACGCCGTCCGCTTTTTGGCAACTTGATTGTGACGAACATGTTGCGGAAGTTTGCCTTCGACCCCGCTGGCGTATTGTCCGCTGGGTTTGCCGGATCGGTGCTATAGTCGTGGTACTGTAGCAACGGGAGCTTGGGCTGTAGTCGGATGCCCGTTTCCCAATGGAGGTCAGGAAACAATACCGAATCGAGCGTTGACGTATTGACACGATACCGACGATACACCGCAGATAGAGAATCCTTTTGTCGGTTACTGTCACATGTCTGCTTTTTGTCATGGACCGTTGTTTTCCCTCCCGCGCTTGCCGTGTTGTAGGCGGTCTGCTGTGCCGCATTCCAATCCGGTGCAAGATCATTTGTATCGAACGAAAACGACATACATACACCCTTGCGAGCACCTGTTACGGTCACCTGTTCATACTTGCGTTGACTATCCTTTGCCTCTAGTTGTATTGTGGTCGAAAGGTTTAGATTCTGAAAATTCAAGTTCCGCTGCTCGGGATTCGCCGTGATTGTGTTTCCTGATTGAGGGAGTGTGATGTCAACATCACTGAATGAATGCAGCCGCAAAGACAGCTCAGTTTCTTGTGTGTTAAGTTCGCCCGACCAAGCAAAACCGCGGCGGGGATCAACAAGCTGTTGCATGACGTCATAGAACGTCCGACCATCAGTCACGATCGTTGGCGTATCCCATGCCAAGTCTGACCAGTCGTTAAGAAGAGATAACGTGATCACCGATAGCGGCCAGTGAAACGCAATTAGATATTCAGCGATATCCGCGACCGACCACTTCGAACCGGGGAGCGTATGTGTGAATGCGTGATAGCCCGTGATTTTAGAGGTGGTGCGATTGCCCAACTCTGACGCCTCAGACCACGCTCCCGCCTCACCACTTCCTGCGTTGAATGTGATAGGTCGATTGACCGTAAATGCTGTCCCCGGTGCGGATACCCTCTAGACGTGCGATGAGGCAATCTGCACCCGAGTGAATAACCATTCCAGACTTCTGGCCTCCCAGGTTTGATTGCCCAGTCCCTTCCCTAGAACCGCCTCGTCTTGACGTGTGATGATCCCATACCAGCGATTTTTCGTGCTCCCGTTAAAATCTTCTGTGTTTGATGTCCACTCAATCTTGACGTAATGACGATCGATGTCGAGTGATGGCGTATCGCGAAACCTGTCCGTCCCGAATCCCTTTAACTGCTTTCCATCTGTCGCATACCTCCACGGTCCAATGCTAGCTGTGCCGATGGCACCGCCGACTGACTTAGTGCATTTCTTACAGAACAGATCGTGGCGGATAGTCCATGGATGATTCCATTCTTCGCGCGTCCATACCTGGGCTGTCTCAAACGGATAAACAGTTCCCGGTCCGCCGACTGAGACTTGCGCAATGCTCCCAACCATTTATACCTCGTCTGGCTTTTCAAAGAGCAACTGCCATGCACATGTCAGGATTGCACCGGGATTTCCTGTGAATGAATTGACCACGCGAGCCGCCGATGCAAGAGATATCACATCAACTGCCAAGACGTGCACTTTTAGATTCTCGGTAGCTGCGCTGCTCGTGGTGTAGTTTGACCACGTAAACGCAACTGGCCCCGCGCCTATCGTCAACGCATACTGGGAAAACTTATCGCGACCACCTTCCAAGTCCTGTAGATCACGCCATGTATCGACTCGGAATGGTGTGCCACGTTCTCCAAGCTGTCGAATCAACGTTCCGTCGACGCCGTTACGTGCGACGACCTCCACGCTTTGATGGTACTTGCCGATGGGACCACGCATCACGTTAAAAAGGAAGTTATCGATTCTGTGAACTGTTGTCGGGGCCATTTACTTTTCCACCGTTGGGACTGCTTCGGGCTTACGTTGCTGGTGACCGTTAAGCATGTCAATTCCGGCGGCAATGCGGTTTAAGATATATCCTTGATCGTCTGCCGCCTGGGACAACGTGTGCGGGTCTTGACCCAGGACGTCACCTAGGAATAAGTCAGTCTCTAATAAAGCCATTCGCGCTGGGCCAAACCCTCGCTGTATGCCACGGCGTCGAGCGTTAGCTACCGCCGTGTTTTCGGCTGCCTCCCTCGTTGACAATGTTTCATTCGCGACGATGTCCGTTTGTATTTTCGCGGATACTGATCGCCTAACGGGGTCAGCCAGGGGGTCTTTTATATTTAGCGTGCGCCCAACCAAATCTTCCTGGATAGATCGTTTTAGCCCGGCGGTAGTTTGGCGTAAAATCCCACGTTGCTCTGGGCTAGATAGTCCGCGAAATCCTGCCGCCGCTTCCTCTCGACCGAAGAACTTTATCTGCTGTGCAATCGTAAGGTTTTTGCCAGATATCCTATCTACAGCACCCTCTAATGTAGTTCCCGCGAATTCTTCTTTTCGCCCTATAGCCTTAGCGAAAGCTCGTAATTGTGTGCCTGCCTCTGGTGCGTTTCCTGGTATGCGAGAAAGTGTTGCCGCTCCTGCTAGCAGTTCCTGCGGGGTAAAACCTATTGCCGTACCGCCACCAGCAGACTGAGTTGCTGCTTGGAGAACCTCATCAACCTTAGCGGACGCAATGCCGCTGGCTGCGATTGCTTGACTTGCAATGTCTCTAACGCTTCCAGCCTTGCCGAGGGTTGCGGTTTGAAAGGCTTTTGTTTGACCCGCAAACTGAGGAACGTTCTGGACTGCTTTTTGTCCAGCGAGATCAAAAAACAATTGCTGCTGGCCCGGCTTGATCCCTGCCGACCGCAGGGCAAACTTTAATGTGTTCGCTTCTATTTCGGTCGTGAATCCTCTGCGTTGTGACTTTGACTCTGAAAGTAACCGATCAAATGTAGATTGGCTGCCGCCAGATACCTGCTTCAACAGTGCCCGGCTTTCTGCCGCGGTACCGACGCGAGATACAGCGGATTCTGATAAGTCTTCGTATGCCCTCAAAGCTCTTGTCGCCACCGCAATAGCCGCGGCAACTCCAAGGTACTGGCTCGCTACACTCTTGATGTTTGACAATACCGCTGGACCGAATGCGTCCCGGTGCGCTTTACCTTGTTTCTCTAACCTGCGATTTGCCGCTTCAATGACTTTTGCATAAGCACGCTGACCTTCTTTTGTACCGTCCAATAGAACCTTTGCTTTTGCAAGCGTTCGGTTGTATCTCTCCTGCGGCGTCTGTTGAGCCTCAATTAGGCGCCTCATTTCCTTGGAGCCTTCTTTGCCAAGATTTACATTTTGCTTGAGAAGACTCAGGGTCTTTGCCCACGCCTTATTTTGCTTGTCGATCTTCGCCGCGAGCATATCGCGCCCGCCAATATCGATCCTAACTGCCATGGATCACCCCGCATTCCAGCGCCCATAGGTCGGCTACCGATGGCGTGTGCTTCGTCAGTCCGTTAATCCAGGAGTTCAACATCAGCCACTCGCTACTAGCTCTGGTTCTCTTTCCGTCGTTTTTTTTTCCGCCTCATCGGCAAGACGGATCAACTTCGGAAGGTCAACTAGCGAGCTAAGAATCTCGCCGCGGCTGTCGTCATCCAACAGCCCTAGATAGGACACCTCAGCTACACCTACTAGGTAATTGCACTGCAACGCTTCAACGCACCATTCGTTCTCTTGATCGAAGGAATAGTCAGTCTTGCCGTCCGCCGCCGATGCTGCCAAGATATCCCACCACTTGCAGGCGATGTCCCACAGACGCACGTGATCCGAGCGGACACGCGAGTTAGCCCATGTGCCGTCCGGTTGCACCTCGGAGACGCGAGGCAACGCACAGTAGCGTTCACTGTCGTCTGACGTGGCCAGCGCTATCGGAACATGCCATTGATTGCCATCCGTCAGAGGGACGGTATAGCCCGGTATCTGCTTGGCGCGTGCCAAGTCGTTGGGGGACGGAGGGTCACCGGCATGGCCTAAAAAGAAGTCGCCCACGGGAGCCCTCGACCACGTCTGGCTGTCGGGTAGATACTGTGGCCGCGTGTCCCCGTAACTAACCACCACGCCGCCTCCGCTCTTCTCCGGCCCCGCTAGGCTTTCGCCTTTTCGGATGTCCACACCGTCCAAATACGGCAACCCCAGGCGACCTAGCATGTTGGCTTTGGTTAGTCCGTTTTCCTTGACCCCCGGGAAGAAATAGAGAAATCCCATGTTTTGCTCGCTTGGTTATGCGTACGCATACGCTGTATCCCATTCAATAGGTCCATTGCTGCCACTCCAATAACATTGGACCACCATGTCACACATCCCCGTATCGTTCCCCTGTGCGTCAAACACTTGCTCCATGTGGGCGAATCCACTGAACCGCGCCCGGATATGTTCCGCTGTCGTTGCTCCCGTTTTGCGTTTTCGGAAAATTACTTCCGTGTCAGTGTCGAATGCTGTCTCGCCTGCGGCTGTGTCCGGATTGATAGGACTGGTTGTTCCATTCAAATCAGTGATTGCAAACCACGCCTCGGCATGATAGCCCCTGAACCGCCACACTGGAAAATGCTGTTGGATGCCAGCAAATGTCGGCTCGATGTCGGAATCCGATCCTAGAATTGTGGGAGGCGTTCCAAAGTCCAATTCAACTGAAACCTTCCCGTCAACTAGTACGTCATTGATTCTAGCTGTGTGCATCGTCCACCGATCTTCATCCGGTGCGAACGTGCCCTCACCCGCTAATGTCTGGGCTGTCTCGATGTACGGAACCACATTCCATGGTGCTCCGCCGCCACCGTTAATACCGGACATGAGATACGATATGGAAACGTTGCTTTGGTGATCACATGACAAACCGACCGGCGTACAAACGCCATCCATGAACGTGATGAACATATGATCCGCACCAGTTGCCGGGCCTACACACGCTTGTTCACGTGCGTAGAATCGCATCCCCGGAAAGTTGTCCGTGTAGTCTGAATCAATGCACAAGCCAAGCGATCCGAATGTATCGATCGCCTTCTTCATTTGCAGCGTCGAAAACGCCGCCGATGGATTCCTCGATACCAGGTTGACGGCTTCCGGGTATATGGTTGACGCCGACCCCTCGGTGATAATCCCGTTCCCGGTGTTGATCGTCTGGGCAGTGATTCCCAATCGCACATCAGGATTCAATGTTGCGACCGTTGGAGTTATTCGGACACCGTGGAGTTGATAAGCTGCTGAGACGCCCATTGGTTCTACCTTATTGTTATTGTCTCTTTAGCGAGTCTGCCTTTCCGCAGTTCGCTTTGTAGTTTTTGCTGCGCGTCTTGAATCATCTGTTGAATTTCACGCGTTGACACCGTGCTGATTTCCTTTGCCATGTCAATCTTGTTCTTACCAGGCTTTAGATTGAGGACACGACCGGGAATCACGATCGTGGCGCCGTGTTTTGTCTTGTTTGTTACCTTCGAGCCGGACAATGCTTCCTTTTCTAACCGGCCCGTAAACCTCAGAGGATCGGTGTGACCCTGCACTCTTTTCTTCATCCCGGTATATGAGTTCTTGAACCCCTTGCCACTTGCACCTTCTCCGTCTCGCTTGACGTAGGCGTACTCGCGCGCGCCCTGCTTCGTAAAGTGCTTTCGTAGATTCGTGTCAATCCACTTTTTGGCGATCAGTGCGTAGGTATCTCGCTTGATCCGATTCCACCTGCGAGGCGAGATAATGCTTTCGTTCGTGATCGTAAAGTCCATGACCATCATGGAGCCACCCCCGTATGCCAATCGAACGTCAAGTGAGCCGTCATCTGATCACCGACAGCAACCCGCCTGTTCTCGTCAGTCCGTGCAATCCAATCGACATTCATCCGCACCACGTCCACGTAACCGCCTGTACCAGCTAATTGCGTGAGGCCCCGCAAGATAGCACCAAGTGCGTTCTTGAACCGACGCGGAACATTATCCAAGTCGTCGACATCATCCTCACCGATCGGCTGTTCCCAGATTTCCATTTCAAGTGTCCCGCCTGGCGCGAACTCATACGCATCCGAGATCGAGTCTTGTGAAAACGTGAACCCATTAGCCGCCGCCGTAGATACAATCGCGTGATTCCCAATCGTCGCTAATTCAGCCAGTGTGTATGCATCACCTGCCGGCCTAGGTGTAACCGCGTCGATGTACACATGATCCAAGGCGTTGTCGGGATTCCCTGGATCGCCCACGAACTCTTGAAATCCTGCACTGTCTGCAAGCATCGCCGCGAACCGGTCCTCGGCTTCGGTGATACATTCGGAATGTGCGACAGCGATTGTCATTGTCTAATGCGTCGGTAGCCTGTTCGTGCGCGTTCCATCGTCGGACGTCTCGTAAGTCGCAATCGCGAAAGCGTAGGCGACTTGGCTTCCATGTCTTCGATGGCGTATTCGACGCCGTCAACCTTTACCTTCGCCCGAATGCTTGGATGTTCGATTCCACCGAACTGAACATCATCCGGGTCGCGTGATATCACCACTTCGCGTTTCTCTGAAAGCATTCGTTCGCCGCCTTCATATTCGTCAACGTGTTCTGGATGTGTGATGATCCCAGTCAATAGTGTTTCGGTCCCGTCTTCGGCGATGTAGACCACGTTTTTCGGGGCATCTGATGCCTTTACCTCGCCCAGGTGTTGAAATAGCCTTGGCTTGGCTTTCAATCTATAATGGTCGTCGAATCGGGAATGTGCCATAATTAATGGTGTAACCCCCAGATTGGCCCCGGTCCCTACGGCGAGCAAGAGAAAACGTAGGTGACCGGGGACCAACGGGGAGTTCGTTATGGTCCTGTGATGTCAATCAGATCAGCCGCCTCGACGTAGAGAATCTTTTCGTCTACATCTTGTCTTGCCCGTACGATGTCACCGCGCACCGTTTCGTCCCGATACGTTTCCATAGTAGAACCGATAGAAGACCCATCTTGTCCCCAGTGGAATGTCCGACCTAGTCCAGGCTCGCGGATATCATTGCCGCGATTTAACTTACACACTGAGGCGTACGTATCGGACCATATCGGAGTCAATACCGCGGCAAGGCCCTCATCGGCCGTATTCTGCGTTGATCCGGCAACAATGACTTCCAGGTCGAAGACCTGCGACAGATGCGCTGTACTAATCGACCGCTGCCGCACGTCCATGAAGTTCTGTTCTTTAACGAGGTCTTGAATCTGTGCAGTGCGCCTCAATTCGAGAAATGTCTTTCGGTTTATGATCAGCGCATCCGGCCACAGACCGGACGCCGCATAGACGCGAAGGACGGCTGCGTGGATATCCGTAACGGGTATGGCCGTTGCAACCGTCGTCCATGCAGTTGCGGCAGCGGTCGCCGTCCATGTAGTTGCGTTGAACACAGCAGCCGCAACCCGTTTCTCGTAATTACGGAGGACGGCATCTCTGGCTCGTTGTGCGGCGATCAATTCGGCGTCAAAGTAATTTGCGTACATCTTTGATTCGCGGTCATCTACCGGCTCTTCCCAACCATGTTCAAGACACGTGTAGGAATCCGTAGTGAATGTCCACGAGCCGCGGTTGTAACCGGACCCCGGCGCACGTTCAGTATCTGGATTCTGTAGCAAATCCTCGATCTCGATTTTTCCAAACGGAGACGTCTGTAGCGCAACCTCCATAACAGGAAGAACGCGCGATGCAATAAAGCCGTTCCGGTCCATTTCCAAATCGAACTCTTGCAAGGAGTCCGAAAGGTCTGGCCTTTGATTGGCAATTGATGTAGATGGAGAAGGCATTTTTCGTTCCTTTGTTTTGAGTTACTGGTTACGCCTAGCCTCAAAACAACGCCTTCGCCTAGCTTCTTGCCTTATACTGTTGGATCGACTTTCGGAGAGATTATCACTTCAGCAATTGCCTGATCGGCACTGCCAGTGTCGGCCATTTGACCAATGATCACCGTTCCAGCAACGCTGTCTTGGATTTCTCCGTCTGCCGCACAATAGGCGACCTCCCCCATTGTCATGGCTTCCGAGCAAATCATCTTGACCGTGCCGCCTGCATTAAATAACCGACAGTCGACTAGTTCATTCGCTGCGAATGTTTCACGTGTCACGACACCAATACCAGTTATTGTGGCGCCAGCTACCGCAAACTGATTGTTGGTATCTAGTATCACACGTGTCCATTGTGGAAGTGCCGCCGCACACTGCCTCGTAAGGTGTCCTGTTTCTGTATTTTGGGCCATTTGAAAATTCCTTGTAAAATGGTCTAGGCTTGCCGGAGAGAGCAACCGAAGCTACCCTCCCCGGCAGAAGCTAGGCGTACCGTTATGAATTCACTGTTTCTAGCATTGCTAGTCGCAGACCTTCGTTCTCTTTGTTCACGATCGAGACAGCACGATTACGTGGAATTCCCACTTTGCACTTCGCCTCGATCTTTTCGAGCCACTCTTGGCGAGGGTTGTCCCATGTCTTGTCGGCACCACCGATACCAACAGGCTCGACGCCGCCTTCCTTTGCCTTAGCTTCCGCTTTGGCTGCCTCCAGTTCGGCTGTGTGCTTCTTTTCGAGTTCAGCTGATGCAGCCTCTTGCGCCTTCACCGTTTCGCGGAGAACACACATCCAGGCCGCATTGGCTTGCTCGATGGTCGCCTGCTTTTCCATCTGCTCGATGTAGAACTCGGGACTGGCATCTGGCAACGCTGCCTTCAGTTCTGTAATCGTTGCCGCCGAAGGTACAGACGGCTCTGTCACTGTTGCCATGGGGATAACCTCCGTTGGCGTAGACTTACTGGAAAACAACTCCGAAAAGTGTGCCGCGAGACGAACGGGCACACGTAGATTCGTGGGTGGCGTAAATGTCGCCGCCACTTCATTTGATCCTGTAATGTTGTGGACAAATCCAAGTTCCTTAGCTTCCTTTGCGTCCATCCATGTTTCCGCACTAAGCAGTTCAGACATATCGTCCTCAGACAATGAGCTGTGACGTTGAAGCGCCTTGATCGAGCTATCCTTTGCCTTCTCTAGCATCGACTTCATGCGTTCCAGGTCTTCGATGTCGCCACCGAAGAACGCGGACGGGTTATGGATCATCAGCAACGCATTATCGGCCATGTTAACTTCGTCGCCGGCCTGGCTTATGACTGCGGCCATTGACGCAGCGAGTCCGTCAATATGCGTGACGACCCTGGCAGTGTTACGAACGAGCGTGTTGTAAATCGCGAGTCCTTCGAAAACACTTCCGCCTGGGCTATTGATTCGTACGTCGATAAGATCGAGTTTTCCAAGTCCTTTGAGATCGGCCGCAAGTTGCTTGGCGGTAACTCCGTCGTCAAATAGAGATTCTCCGATTGTGTCATAGATCAGTACCTCCGCTGATTTGTTCGCATTGGA
>Ga0224508_10004218_pt1 | contig 11775 bp, 7 predicted proteins | sample SF_Jan12_sed_USG_4_FD_170157 | JGI IMG/M metagenome (GOLD analysis project Ga0224508, IMG submission 170157) | Sediment microbial communities from San Francisco Bay, California, United States - SF_Jan12_sed_USGS_21 | ecosystem: Environmental > Aquatic > Marine > Sediment | place: USA: California...
GTACCCCGTCATTTATACCATTTTGATAAATCCAATATCAAATATCTTGCCCGGCGTTTTAAACTGAAATTAGTGAAAATCCATCCACTACAATTAGATGCATATTACGTCAGCATTCTCAGTGAAAAATACAAAAATGGCTCTATATTTAATGGATTGATATCCGGTTATAAATCCAATCAATGGGCCAAAAAAAACAATGGTAATTTTTCTAGTTTGGTTTACATACTGAGGAAATGAAAAAATGTTGCCTTTTGCTTTTGATCTGTACTGCCTGCGCCAAACAGGTTCCGCTTACCGGAGGATTGAAAGATATTGATCCACCGGTAATCTTAACCACGGTACCGGCTAATGGCAGTCTAAATTTTCAAGGTCAAGAAATCGTCCTGGAATTCGATGAATATATTAAAGAGGATAATTTACGCAGTCAATTACTAATCACTCCCAGGACTTCAAGTACTTATAAAACCAAAGTAAACAGGAATAAGATCACTCTTTCCTTTGAGGAACCCTTCGATAGTGCCACTACATATACCTTAAATTTCCGAGAAGGTATTAAAGATATTACTGAAAGCAATGTCCCTGATAATCTGACCTTTGTATTTAGTACAGGTGATTTTTTGGATTCTGTTTCCGTAAGTGGTAAAGTGCGTTCATTGATGACATTAGAACCTCAAGAAGACATTACGATTTCCATGTACCAAGTCGATGACTCATTAACAATCTTTAGCGGGCCACCACTTTACAGTACCAAGACCCTTAAAGATGGAAGTTTTAGCCTACGTAATGTCAAATACGGTACATACCTTGTATACGCTCTAAGCGACGCCAATCGAAACTTAAAACTAGAATCGCAAGACGAAAGCTACGCCTTTCTACCTTCCAGTTTGCTGTTGAGTGATTCCACCTCCGGTCTTGAATTCAATTTACAGACTTTAGATACCCGTCCTATTGTTTTGCAAAACAGCAGACCTGTTCACAGTAACTTCGACTTAAAGTTTAATAAGTACTTGGTGGATTATCAGTTGTTGGACAGTACCATCTTGTTAAAATCCAATTTAGTGGAATCCCACAAAACCCTCCGGATATATAAAAACGACCAGGTGAAAGACAGCTTAGCTCTAAGATTCCAGGTGCGTGACAGTCTCTCCCAAAAACTGGATACTACGGTTTACATCAAATTTCAGGAATCCACCCGTGAGCCTGAGAAATTCACTGCGAATCTGTTGCTCCCCAGCGGCGGTGTTAACAGAAGGTTTACCAGTATGCTTGTATTAACTAAACCCGTTGACCGTATTAATTACGACAGCATTTATTTTCGTTTCGACAGTGTAACGCAGATACCCCTATCACCAGATGCTATAACTCTCAATTACAGTGGAGATCTGATAGAGCTACGGGTTGATATGGATTCCATTTTCAATCAGGATACCACTCTTTTGCGATGGGAAAACAACTTTGAATTCATTATTGCTAAAACAGGTTTTATCTCCGTAGAAGAAGATACACTTAATCAAATAGTGAGGGAGTTGATCATTAAGAAGCCTGAAGAACATGGGGTGCTTGCGGGATCCATCAAGACTTCTTACCCCAGCTACACCTTACAACTTATCGATAAGAATTTCAAGGTAATAGAAACTCAAAAATCTTCAGAGTCCGCTCAATACGCTTTTCGTAATGTGGTACCAGGTGATTACAGCATTAGGCTGTTAATCGATGCTGACAACAATGGGGAATGGGATCCGGGAAATATTAATGAATCGCGATTACCCGAACCCGTTCGTTTGTTTTTTCATCCTAATGTAGGAAGTAATACCATTACCATCAGGGCAAACTGGGAACAAAACGATGTTGATTTAGACTTTTAATCGTGTATAACTTATTAACTATCTGTGGATATCATCACTATTTTATGCGCCCGAGGGTATTTGATAAAACTTGATGGGGATAAATAGCATCAATTTGTAGTTGCCAACATAGATTCAAACATCACCCAGCGTACTCCAAGGTTATCAACATTTATTAGAAAAAGTAGTTAATTATATTAATTAATTGATAATCAAGAGGTACCATGTTAGTACAATGTTAATAACTTTGAAATTTTCAATAGTTAATAAACAATTCTAATACCAAAGAGATACTTTTAAAATTTATCCACCTAATCCACAACCTAATAGATAATAATAAAGTAATTTAATAGTAATTATATTATATCAGTGTATGGATAAAAGCTTCACTTATATGAAAGGGGTCGTCCTGGCGATGATTTGGTGTCTACTGATACAGGTACCAACTCAAGCACAAGATTCACAAAGAATAGGCTTGGCCAATGAGTATTTCGCAAAAGGGGATTTGGAAAAGGCCAAAGTATTGTATGAGGAGCTTTCCAGAAAAAACCGCAACATTCCCCAGATCCACAATAGATACTTAACGGTGCTGGCTCAACTGGGTGATTATGATCAGGGGGTCTCTTACCTGCAGAAGCTCATCCATCAGTTTCCGGCAGTGGTTCAATACCCATTGGATCTAGGCATTTTTTATCGCAAAGCAGGCAAACCGGATCAGGCTGATCAACAGATAATCCGCACCTTACAGTCCATTAAGAATCAAAAATATCAAATCATATCAGCCGCCCAATACTTGTTCAACAAACAGGAAACGCCATTTGCTTTAAAAGCCTATCAATTAGGCAGGGAAGCGGAAAAAGACCCCCACCTATATGCCCTGGAGATGGCAGAGATCCATCGAAGGATGAGTCAGAAGACGGAAATGGTAAATGAGTATTTGAATTTTGCCAACAGTAATCCCAACAACATCAATTATGTAAAAAACATTCTGCAGAATCTGCTTACCGATGAGGAGGATCTTATTCAATTGGAGAAACTGCTTTATGAAAAGATCCAGAAGAACCCCAATGAATCTTTATATGCATCGTTGCTAATTTGGGTAAATCTGCAACAACAAAACTTTTACGGGGCTTTCGTACAAGCCAGAGCTTTAGATAAAAGGGAAAAGGGGGGAGGTACCCGGGTTTTGGAGATCGGTAAAATCGCCTTAGATAATAATGACTATAAAAATGCCATAAAGGTATTTACTCACGTAGCAAAAAATACTAAAACTGGGGTCAATTACGAACTGGCCAAACGTTTTTTGGTAAAATCACGGGAAGAGTTGGTGAAAAATACCTTCCCTGTGGACCTGGAGGAAATCAGGCATCTTATTAAAGACTATGATGAGATCATTGTAGAAATAGGTAAAAACGAACGGACCCTGGAAGCAATGAGAAGCCAGGCCTTACTGTATGCTTTTTACCTGGATCGCAGAGACTCGGCTATCAGTATTCTGCAGAATATCGTTTCAACTCCAGGAATAAAATCCTCCTTACAGAATCAGGCTAAACTGGATCTGGGAGATATTTATTTGTTGAATCAGGAGCACTGGGAGTCCACGCTGTTGTACTCACAGGTAGAAAAGGCTCAAAAAGACCAACCTCTGGGCTATGAGGCCAAATTGAGAAACGCTAAGTTATCTTACTTCAAAGGTGACTTTGAACTGGCCCAGGGACATCTGGATATATTAAAGCTGGCAACCTCCCGGGAGATCTCCAACAATGCCATGGCCTTAAGCCTGCTGATCCAAGACAACACCGTGTTTGACACTACAGACCTGGCAATGCAGGCCTATGCCGACGTGGAACTTACCTTATTCCAGAATCGCCGACAGGAAGCACTTTTAAAATTAAACCACTTACTGGAATCTTATCCTGGGCATAGTCTTACGGACGAGATCCTTTGGTTGCAATCAAACATTTACCTGGAGTTAGGTAATTTTGATAAGGCACTGGAATTGCTAAACGATGTGGTGACAGGATATCAATACGATATTCTCAGTGACGACGCTTATTTTCTAATGGGTACCATTTACGAGGATCAACTTCAAAATGCCCAAAAAGCCATGGAAATATACCAGGATTTTCTTACCAAGTTTCCGGGAAGTATCTATAGTGCGGAGGCGCGAAAGAGATTCCGCTCCTTAAGAGGGGATTTCGACGAAGGTCCTCCCAATTTGCAGGAAAACTTTAATTAAGTAATACCGTAAGTTCCAGATTTTCGCGGAAGGAGAACTTGGCTTTGTGGAATTTGGGAGGGCCAAATTTACTATTGGGGTTATGGCTAAACCCATAAGCCTCTTTAGGGATTTTGAGAAAATTTGTGTCAATGTTTCCATTGCCATTTTCGTCGTGAACCACGCAGAGTGCATAGTCACCTTCCGGAACATCCGTCAACTCAATAGTCATGTAAGCCGCTTGATCTACGCTTACGAATTTTTCATAAACGGGCTTTTTAAGGAAATCATCTGCATTACTGAACAATGAAATGATCAATTGGCCGCTCTTACTGTCAATATTTTCAACATTTAATAACAATTGTTGTCCGTTTGCGGAAATTACAGCACTCAGGAAAAAAATAACAAAACCTATTTGTTTCATTGTAGCAAAAAATATTTGTTCAATATTAATCATAAACAAGGACTTACCCCATAATATCTTGTAAATACGGTTGGTTTACAGTTTATTTAAAACCTATCAAAGAATGGAGTATACAGACGTGACAATTTCGAGATTATTTGAAATTCCCGCATACCAATTACAACATTACCCACAGGTCGATGCCCTGGCCTACAAAGAAGGCCGCTCCTGGGTAAAAATCTCTATTGAGCAGGTAATAGAACAAATCAACGAGATTAGCTATGGTCTGTTAGCTCTTGGTGTCCGTAAAGGTGATAAAGTAGCCATAGTCTCTCCTAATCGCCCTGAATGGATCTTAATGGACTATGCTATTCAACAAATCGGGGCTATTAGTGTTCCATTATACCCCACGATTACCATTGCCGACTATAAATTTATTCTAAAGGATTCATCAGCCAGCCTGGTGTTTGTGGAAGGGGTCAAATTATTCGAAAGGGTTCATGAAGCCGCCCAGGGTTTGGAAACAGTGAGGGGAATTTATTCTTTCGACCGCATTGAGGAAGCTCCCCACTGGCGAGAAGTATGCCAAAAGGAAACTTCTGCTGCTCGCGAACAACTACAATCCGTTAAATCATCCATAGATCCTCAGGACTTAGTAACTATAATTTATACCAGTGGTACTACTGGCAACCCCAAAGGGGTAATGTTATCACATCACAACATCTTATCAAATGCACTAGCTGTGGGCAAAATTTTCCCCGCTACCGGCCATCAAATTCGTACCCTTAGCTTCCTCCCTTTGTGTCATATATTTGAACGCACTGCGTCCTTCATGGCGGTGTATTTAGGAGTTTCCATATATTTTGCGGAAAGCATAGATACCATAGGAGAGAATTTACGAGAGGTGAAACCTCATTACTTCTCTGCCGTTCCCAGACTTCTGGAGAAGACTTACGAGAAAATTATGGATACCGGGAGATCCCTTACTGGTATTAAAAAGCGCCTGTTTGACTGGTCCTTAGACCTGGCTCAACAGTACCAGCTTCCCATGAAGAAAAGTTGGTGGTATCGCTTTCAGCTCCATCTGGCCAACAAATTGGTATTTAAGAAATGGCGGGCGGCGCTGGGGGGAAATGTTGGTTTTATTGTATCGGGTGCAGCGGCCCTGCACAGCGGTATTGCCAGAGCATTTTGGGCTGCTCAAATACCAGTGTTGGAAGCCTATGGTTTGACCGAAACATCGCCCGGGGTTTGCTTTACTCCTCTCGATTATGAAACCGCCCGCATAGGATGTGTCGGTTATCCCCTGGAAGGAGTCTCCGTTAAAATTGCGAATGACGGGGAGATCCTGGTTAAGGGGCCCAATGTTATGAAAGGCTATTACCAGAGGCAGGATCTGACTGATGATGTTATTAATTCAGAGGGTTGGCTGCATACTGGTGATATTGGCAGTTTGTCCGAGCATAACCTGCTCAAGATCACGGATCGCAAGAAGGAGATCTTTAAAACTTCCGGAGGAAAATATGTAGCTCCCCAATTGTTGGAGAACCATTTCAAAGAGTCTGCGTTTATTGATCAGATGATGGTAGTAGGAGAGGGTGAAAAATTTCCAGCTGCTCTAATAGTACCTTCCACCGAGCGAGTAAAACAGTGGGCAAAATCCCAGGCATTATCATTCAATTCGATAATGGAGTTGTTGGAAGAACCACGGGTCGTACAACTATTCAATGATATAGTAGATCAAAAGAACCAACATTTCGCGCAATTTGAGAAGGTCAAGAAATTTCAACTCATACCCGACGAATGGAGCGTGGAAAGCGGAGAGCTAACTCCCACGTTAAAGTTAAAACGCCGTATTCTTCTAAAGAAATACCAAACTCAGATTCAATCCTTTTACCGTCAAACATCATAGAATTGCATAATACTAAGAAAAAATTGTTATTTTTGTTCTTTTTAAATTCCAGTTTAACGGAAGATCAAACATGTCCAAGGTTACCATATTCGGGGCGGGTTATGTAGGCGTACCTACTGCCGCTCATTTTTCAAGGACTCATCAAATTACCATTTATGATCCTGACGAGCAGAAAATTAATAATATCCGTGAGGTTTTAGATGGGACCACTCATGAGTTGCATATTCACGAGAAAGGCTTACCGGAATTACTAAGAGAAAATCGAGAGAATCTTAAGTTAACAACGGATATTAAGGAAGCTTTAGAGGACCCGGAATTCATATTTATTTCGGTGGGTACCCCGCCAAACGCCAGGGGTAGGGCCAATCTGAAATACGTTTGTAAAGCGGCTGAACAAATCGCAGCCAATCTGAAAAATGATGCCATCATTTTAAATAAAAGCACCGTGCCTCCTGGTACGGCCTACATGGTTCAAGACATTATTGCCTCCAATTTAAAGACCGATTTTAAGTTCGCTGTAGGCTCGTGTCCGGAATTCTTGGCGGAAGGGTCGGCAGTAGAAGATCTGCGAACCCCCGACCGCATTGTTTACGGATGCGATGATCCTGAGGCATTGAGGAAAATAACGGAATTCTTTAGCTACTTGCATGGCAAAGCTACGCTTTGCCCCATGTCCACCATAAGTTCAGAGTTGACCAAGTATGCAGCTAATTCTATTCTGGCTACCAAGATATCCTTTATGAATTCGATGGCTGTGCTTTGCGATTCCATTGGAGCGAATATTAGAGAGATCCAGGAAGGCATTGCCCGTGACTCCAGGATAGGCAGAAAATTTCTAAATGCCAGTATGGGGTATGGAGGAAGCTGTTTCCCCAAAGATACCAGGGCTATTGCGGAATACGGTCGCTTAAACGGTGTACCGCTGTCATTAATCAAGTCCACCATAGCTATTAATGAAGAAATTATAGAGTACTTTGCTAATAAAATACAAGATGATTTCAACGGAGATTTGAAGGGCAAGAACATAGCCATTTGGGGTATTGGTTTCAAGGCCAGAACGGATGATCTGCGAGAATCAAAGGCCGTTGAAGTGGCCCGTTTTCTTATGGACCATGGGACTCATGCCTTTATTTTCGATACGGTAAAAGGAGCGCTGACCAATTTTGAAATTGAAAACCAACAGTATAAGGGGAAATTCACTATTTGTCAGGATCAGTACCAGATGTTCGACCAGGATCTGGACGGATTGGTAATTGGTAACGAACACGAGAAATTTCGTAATCCCAAGATGAGTCAATTGAAAAAAATGCGGGCCCTCAATATCTATGATGGCAAGAATATCCTAAATAATCAGCTTATTCGACAGCTTACCCAAGAGGGCTTTAACTATAAAAGTGTGGGTAAGGACACCGTGGTCAATGGGGTTGATAAGGATAGACTGGTGCATTTTCTAAGAGAGAAATACATGGATTAGTCTCTCTTCCAGTTTTCCTAATACCTTGATATACAGCAATTTGCCGATCTTGGCATCATGCTTGTATCCCTTTCAAAGTATGAATTAAATGTTAGGGTTATGAAAAAAGCAATGATGACAATAGCATTAGTGGCATTTGCTGGATTAGCGGCCTGGGCCTATGCCCCGGCTAAGGCCACCTTTTCGACTCAAGACGGTCGATTAATGCGTGTGTATATAGATGGTAATTTAATAAACAAATATCCCAGGCAACTGGTTAGGGCTCCCAGGATGCGTCCGGGGAAACACCGGGTGGTGGTAGAGGTGTTCGGGCGAAGAGGCCGAAGTATCAAATCCCGGAAGGTGATCGTTTTGAGACCTGGTATGGAAACCAGATTTAATGTACGTACCCGAAAACGGGATGTAGCTCTTTACGCTGTTGATACTCGATCCATGAGAAGGGACAGATATCGTCATCCGGACCGGTATGATTATCATCGTCCCAAGGGGCATGATCGTAATCGCCCGGTTTATCAAGATGATGGATATAGTTGCCGGGTCAATCCTTATCGATACTAACAAAAAAAGGAGGGTTTAACCCTCCTTTTTGTTTTTCAATATGCTTCCAAACTTAAAACACAATTTCAAATTCTACTCTGCGATTCAATGCCCGTCCGGCCTTGATGTTGTTGTCAGCGATGGGCTTGGTAATACCATATCCATTGGTTTCCACAATGCGGGCTTCCTCCACGTCTTTCCTATTGGGTAATCCCTGGATATGAGAAAGTCGGATTGGGACATTGATCTCGTTGGTATTTAGATGAACGAACTCATTTTTCGGATCGATGTTCCAAATTAAACAGCTGATTATCAGGATTTTTTACCCCAGTAAGTAGCTTCAGGGGTGATTAGGGCTGCTTTAAAGTCCTCAGATTGGGTATTCAGAATATTGGGCCTTACAACTTCTGGTATTATTTGAATATCAAAGATCTCGTCTACACTATTGAGATATCGTATTTCACCAACAAAGGCTCCTGTGGGGGCATGAATAATACTGATGCTGCATTGATCAGCTTTTTTGGAGAAATCCAGATTGGCAAAGATCGAAGAGTTTTGCCGAAGTTTGGAATATCCTACAAATAGATAATCTTGGTACTTAGCCAGACCACGGGCGAAACCATCAGAGGCTCCATTGAGAGGATTGGCAGCACCTATTCGCTGTACAAACGTAGGAGAAGCGGCGGTACCGGTATTCTCGAAATAATTAAAGTTGGCCCCGGTCTCACCAGCGAACATATCAAAGTCACCGTCGTTATCAATATCTACAAATGCTGGTGTGGAAAATGAACCTACATCAAATCCGTTAAGGGGTTTGCGGCCCCGGTACGTTGTACAAAGGTGGCGGAGGAAGCAGAGCCGGTATTTTCATAATAGAAAAAGGTCCCGCTGAATTCACCCAGAAATAAATCCTGGTCTCCGTCATTATCAATATCCACGAAGTAAGGAGTGGAATAACTCCCAATTTCTTCTCCGTTCATGGGGTTCGAACCACCGGTAATCTCGGTATACTCCAGTTTAGCACACTGTGCATACAAGGGGTTGGTGGAAATAAGCAATGATACTGCTGCAGCGGAGGAAATGATGAGTATTTTCTTATGGAGCCTTAAAAGTCTATAGTACAACTTTTCCAAGGCCTCCAGTAACCACTGTCGGTTTTTGGTAGGCCCGATACTACTAGTATCGCCTTGATCTATTCATCGGAGTCTTCTTAAGTATCGGCGATAGCGATAAAGGAGTTTATAATACTGGGCTCTTTCTGTCACTGATCGGTCAAATAAAAGCAAAGATAGAAGATTTCACCCAGACAATTTCAATGATAAACTCAAAAACATGGTACTTCTATTTTGCAAATTGGGGCTATTGGCCGACAAAGAATATAGAATTTGCTACCAGCATTTTTCCATTGTACCAAAATGCCCTGAACAGAGGGTTGTCCACCATATATATTATGGCTCCGCTACCCATTTCTTCCACACCCAATGCTAAAGCATTCTGTTGTTTTTCCAATATCTGGTAACCGACGAATCCACTTACCAAAGAGGAAGGATCGGCAATGGTTCCCACATTCCATTCACCGTCCAAATATGGGAAGGTCAAATCATTGGTTTTCAAACTGAAATAACTTTGATCATATCCAAATCCTAAAGGGTGGCTGGCGTCCAGGGTCACTTTAAAGATAGCACCAGGTATGTTGTCGGTTACAGATTCCCGACGACGATCTTTATACAAGCCTGGAGACGGGCTGCCGGATTCAGTCTCGGTAGTGTCTTTTTGTAAGGCAAAACCATCCTTACCGGCTAAAAGATTAAGTGCGTTTCCCACCACCACCAAGCGACCTCCATCACGGATCCATTGTTTCAGTCTAACGAATTCCTTTTCTTTAAAGTCATAGTTGCCACTGGGAAGAATTAACACCTGGTAATGATCAAGGTCCACATTTTTGTAATATCGGGTGTCAATAATAGTTACTGGATAGTTGAGCTGTTGTTCGAAAAAATGCCAAAACTCCCCAAAAGAGAAAGAAGAGGTACCTACTCCTGATAACAATGCCACTTGAGGTCGTTCAATAAACCGAAACGATCGTGCCCCTAGATCTGATCCTTCTTGCGCCCAGCCACCAGTTAAGACATGGACAGTGCGGTTCAGTTCTTTAGCGGCATGAGCTACGATAGTTCCAAATTGAGGATTGTCGCGATTATCAGCCTTGGTTATAACCAGTGATCCTGGATCGTATTGCTGGCCCTCAATGGTAAAGGGCTCTTCTGCAAATCGTACCTTAATTCCTTTTAGCAATAGCTTGCTCAACCAACGTGCATCTTCCAAGCTTTTCCATTTGCCAATATATGCATAGGCGTTTTCAGAGGCATCTGTAACGGGCTTCACCGGGGCTTCCCCCCAGGGTTGCAGGTTGATTCTTTCGGTAAGGGCATAGGCCTCCAGTTGAAATTGGTAGGGTAGGGCCCAACTGGTAATATCATAGGTAAGTGAATCGGATAGCTTCGGTTCGGCGTCAAAAAGAACCTGAGTCAGTACGGACTTTGGTTGGTAGGCACTTATCACCAGATCTGTGCTTTCAACGGTCACTGAGCTGTTTTCTTGTTGAAGGTAGCTATAGCCTTTATAGGACCGGCTGTTAGTGGATCTTCCATAGGTGATCAGATGACTGTCCAAAAAATCACAAAGATCCTTGATCTTCTGGGGGTCATTGGACCCTTTCACTACAAAACTCTTATGCTTTCCTGGGGGATTACTTTGATTATCCCTGAAGAAACGGGTAAACTCCTCAATAACTTCCTCAGCGTTTTTGGAAGTAACCTCGATGGTCGATAAGCCTGTGGTATGATGATGGGCAATCCGGTCCTTGAGTGTCAAGGTATCCTGGTTTTCCGTAATCGCCTGCAAACCGGCGCGGCTGCTACCACCCTGCTCATAGGTCATTCCAATAGAGCCGTTGAACATAGGATAGGAGTCACCATAGCTGGGATACAGCAAATCGAAGACTTCTTTAGTAAAATATAACCAACCTTCACGGTGAAAGTACCGGGCGTGATTTTCTCCTACGCGATGCTGAAACTCTCTTTGCCAGGGGGTGATCAGCTCGTGGTAGGGCTCAGCGGCCGGAGCAAAGTAATAGGGACGGTTAAGGCCTTGTTCGTGAAAATCTACATGAACCTGGGGAAACCATTGATTGTACAGGACAATTCGCTTTTGAGATTCTATTTGAGTTTGCCAGGCCCAATCCCGGTTCAAATCGAACATATAGTGGTTGGACCGTCCACGAGGCCAGGGCTCACGGTGTTCCCGATCGTCCAGAGAAGGATTTGGAATACTATGGGAGACCTGATTGTACCAATTCACATATCGGTCTCGCCCGTCAGGATT
>Ga0224508_10004219_pt1 | contig 11774 bp, 9 predicted proteins | sample SF_Jan12_sed_USG_4_FD_170157 | JGI IMG/M metagenome (GOLD analysis project Ga0224508, IMG submission 170157) | Sediment microbial communities from San Francisco Bay, California, United States - SF_Jan12_sed_USGS_21 | ecosystem: Environmental > Aquatic > Marine > Sediment | place: USA: California...
GGCAGTAACAAGCGCGCTTTGACCTCCTGCCGCGTAAAACCATTTCTTTTGGTATGAGTGCACTGCAATGTGACAACCAGAAAAAGTGCAATCGACAAACTTGGCGATTGAGTCATCTTTTATTTCAGTCCCGACCTGACAATTGACAATTGTCAGACGACTGGCCTGGAGACGCGAATTTTCCCCGACACTGATCCCTTTGTCTCCGGATCCTTCGACATGACAGTTGCTGACCGTTACAGCACAACTCATCAAATCTAGTCCATCGTTGCCACTGTTTTTCCAACGGCAATTTGTTACTGTTCCTTCGCACATATCCAAATCGAGTGCATCAGCCCGCGCATCGGACCAATGGCAGTGGTCGACTCGAATTGTCGATTCGGCAAGATTCACCGCATCGTCGCCGATCTGATTCTTCCCAATCCGACAGTGTCGAAGCGTGATTTGCGGGCAATCGTAAACATTCAACATGCCTTTGAAACGCATTTGATCAAGTTTCCCAATGGATCCGCCTTCGACATCCACATGCTCGAAAACTGACCCCTCCGTTTGAGGTCCACTAATTCCAATGGCCGCCCACGGTTCCTGTTGGCTACCGCGAATTTGAATCGGTTGTTCCTGTGTCCCTTCGAACCGCGTTTTGCCGCGGCTATAAATGCCCACGCCGTGCGAAAGGATTAACACTGTGTCGGCACAAACCGTAAGTCGTTGATACTTTCCGACGATCAAGTCCTGTTTTAACTCAACCGTTCCCGGGCCCAGCACGACATCGCATGTTGGCACTAAAGAAAACTGGTCAATATGAACGGTGCGAGATTTCTCGACTGAGCGAGCCGAAATCTCCGACAGGCTGCTCGGTTTAATCGACTTGTGTGTAATGGCATTGCGAAAACTCAATTGATTGGGCATCGCGTTGACGCGATACGTTTGCAAAGTGGGGAGCAGGTATGGGAACTGGACGTTGCCTTGCTGTTGACGACTTGCATGCAGCGCGTGGTTTTCGCTGAGACCTGGGTAAAGAACTTTGGTTTCTCCTGTGTCAAGATGCATGACTTCCACAGCCACAGATCCAAACACAGAAATCTTGCTGTCGCCCGCTGGATCGGACTCGACCGAAAACTGGGTGTCCTCGAGATACGTACCCAAAAACTGATTTCGTGATACGATCCAAGCAACCAACTCTTCACGCATCGATCCGATTTCAGCGACGCTGGCCGGAATCCAATGCCATCCGTTTCCGGTGAATTTTTTTAAGTTCCCCAGGTGACGGTCTGACATGAGATCTTCGTACATTTTGGACAAGCGGTCGTCGATTATTCTCCTGATTTTCGAAGTCGATGCGGATCTCGTGATGAGGTGATGGATCCACTGATTCCTGCGATGCACCCAGCGCGGGTCGGGGCTGAGAAATCTCAATACGGGTTGGACTTGAACATCAACAGGCGAGTTCGGTTGTGTGTGCAAGCCAAATCCATTGCAGTCCCATGGCATCGGTTCCAGCTTGCCTTGGTTGGGACAATAAAAATACGAATGATTGTGACGATCGTCCGTATGAATGCTGCCAACGACAGTCATTAGTGCCGCCCAACGCGCGAACTTCTCGGTGTCAAAAAGCGAGTCCAATTGCTCAATGGTGGTGGCGGTTCTTGGTCCAGCGAGGATATCGAGCCAGCGTTGCAGTACGACGAGATCTTCCCGTTCCTGCTGCCCGAATGTTTTCCAGGCTTGCGCCGATTGCCACATCTGTTCGCTAAATTCCGCTTTAAAGAAAGTGCCTGGCATTCGCTGATTGGCAAGCGCAAACGGTTCGCCTTGACGAATCGATCGAACGTAAACGCCGTAGTACTTTTCATTGATGAATAGCCGAACGTGTTCCGACGCATCCGTCATCAAACCGAGGTCGCCAGCCAGCTGCATGGGCAACCAATTTATCAACACCAGCGAGTCTTCCGGTGTGGTTAGTTCAATGTATCGATCGCCATATGAGACCTCGTCCTTCTTTATCTTGATACGAAATGACGGCTTTGCGGTTCGGTGATGCCAGTGCATTGATCCGCGGAGACAGATCTTGACCTGTTTAGTTCCCACATCGTCCAAAAGCATGGCTTTGAAATAGGGTTTTATGCCCCCCAGCTCGTGATTCAACTCCGGATCTCCATGTTTCAACGCCCATTGCATCTCCTGCAATGTGTTGTTCGGAATCTCGAGGCGAACGGTGGCTAGCTGGCTATGAAGTTGTGGGCGAGTGACATGAAATGCATTGTTTGCATCGGTCGAAAGCTGGCCAACAACTAAATCTGCCGCGACCAGCATTTTTTCGCCATCCAACTCCCTTGCACTTTGACCGACCAGGCTGGTGACGACTGGATGGGTCACATAAAAAAGAAAAGTGATGGCCAACACCCCATAGAACAGATGCATTGCTCGGGGAAGTCTATATTGGGTTACACGCTGACTGTCACGCACAATTACCAAATGCCCTTCTCTAAACTTGACTTGCATTCTGGTGCCTGTGCTGTGGTTTGCTCACGACTCGCGTTTTTTTGCAAGTGGCGAATTCTTTTCACCGACCTAGTGGATAGAAACGATCTCACCCGCGCGGATTTCGCTATTCGTCGATTACAGTTCGTCCAAATGCGCCGCGTTGTTGTATCGAATTTTCAGATTTCCATTAGCTCGGGCGATTTCATCGACGACCTGAATTGGCGACACGTTTTCAAAAGGACGCACTGAGTAAGTGGCTTCGAGGTAGAGCCCTTGGCGAACGTTTTCCATGGAAACGAGGCTGAAGGTTTGAAACAGTTTGGTGAGCGTTGGATTCAATACGGATTCCGAGTCAGTGCCACAGGGTAACTGGATCGACAACATCCTTTCCGGTTCGATGGTTGACCTGCCAAAGTTGGTAAAGTGCATCGCAACGATAACCCCACAGTTGATCACTGTCGCGAGCAAGGCCACGGAATAGAATCGAGTTCCGCAGGCCATCGCGATTGCCATCACGAAAAAGATAAACGCCACGTCACGGGTCTCCTTGATCGCGTTGCGAAACCGTATGATCGATAGTGCGCCGACCAGTGAAAATGCTCGCGCAATGTTGGATCCGATCACAACCATAATCAAAGTTGTAATCAATCCCAGCAACAACAAAGACTGAACATAAGATTGGGAATACCCGGTTCCTTTGTGAGTAAACCGGTAGATGTTCGCGATCATCACGGAACAGATGGCACTAAGGGCCAGCGCACTGACCACTTCTAGGTTACTGAGGTAGTCGCCTTGCCCGCCTTGAGTATTCAGCAGCTTTATTAGCTCGTCCATTGCGCATCCATTTCGCGTTTCGATGGTCAAGCGGCGAGCGTTTCCGATGGGCATTTGGAACCACGATGGCACTATTACCCGAGTCAAAGTTCAACACGCGGCGCAACAACGACCCACCGGTTGAGTTGTGGCTTTCGCGGTCAATTCTCGCTGGAGCCATCCGTATTTGTTTCGGCATAGTGCTGACAGTAATCGAATTCTTTTTCCGTACCGGATCAATCGTAATTATTCAAACGACCGACACACGTGAACACGGCGGTTGGTTCGTCTTTCTGACTTTCTCTGAGACGGATCTCCGGTGCTTAAATGCTGTGCCAGCTCTCCGCGCGACCGCGGCTCACATTCGGTAACTTTCTTGAGCCTGTGATCCAGCGACGTCTGGAAGGAAGACATTCTTGGCGGCAGACGTGTCCAAGAGCATTGGCCCGTATTAAACGTGGCAGTAATCAGTTCATCAAGAGCACTCGATTCAGCCAACAATCGTAACGTAGTCGCAAGTTTTGTCATCCTGGATTGGAAGTGCGGCCGTTCTTACACCACTATTGCAAAATGTTCCTTCGGTATACTCTAACGAGTCATGCAAGTCGCCTTCCTTGGTTCATCGGATAGCTGGTACTTTAAAGACCTAATTCGCGCCACCGGTGCGCGTCACACCGTGCATTCGATTGCCTTCGGTCGACTTTCGGCCTCGTTGATCGAATCGAAACAGTGCGGAGTTGCCAGCGATGATTTCGACTTGTGCCGCGCCGATGCGATCCTCATGCGAACAATGCCGCCCGGTTCTCTGGAGCAGGTAGTGTTTCGCATGGATGTACTCGGTCGTCTTGCAAAACAGCAACGGGCGTACATTTTGAATTCGCCGCGAGCGATTGAGGCGGCCGTCGACAAGTACCTTTCGTCTGCAAAACTACATGAAGCTGGATTGCTTACTCCAAAGACGATCGTCTGTCAGACCGTTGAAGACGCAATGCTTGGATTCAATAGTCTGGGTGGCGATGTTGTCGTCAAACCGCTGTTTGGGAGCGAAGGCCGCGGCATCACCAGAGTGACGGACGAGAACATCGCCCTGCGTGTATTCAAAACGCTCGCACAACTCAACGCGGTGATCTACCTCCAGACCTTCGTCGAGCATGAGGGGTATGACATTCGGTGCCTTGTATTGGGAAAGCACATCTGGGTCATTCGCCGCCGTCATCCCACGGATTGGAGAACAAATGTGAGTCGGGGGGCGACTGCTGAGCCGTTCGACATTGAGGATCGGTTAGTTGAAGTTGCCCACAAGGCAGCGAAGTGCGTTGGAGCTGAATTTGCGGGTGTTGATATACTACCAGGCCGCGACGGTCAGAATTATGTGCTCGAAGTGAATGCCGTTCCAGGATGGAAGGCATTGTCGCGCGCATTGCAGGTTGACATCGCAGCGCATCTTCTCGAATATCTGGACATGCAAGTCAACCGATAATCCACGAAGCAAGCTCCACGAACACACTTCGCATTCGTGGTTAAGTTACATGCCTGATCTGCACGTAAGTGAACGCATCGTCAATGTCGGCCTTCGCTTGAAAGCGATGGCCGAGCGCGACCCAAGCGGAATCGCAGCTATGATGCCGAGGCGACACGACCAAGCAGGTCGACGAGAGTATGAAACCGTTTCTTTTCAGGAACTTGAAGAAGACAGCAATTTGTTGGCGGACGGCATACTGAATCTCGGTGCGAAGCGAGGGATGCGTCTTGTACTGATGGTTCGGCCGAGCATTGATTTCATTTCGCTGGTCTTCGCAATGTTCAAAGTGGGGGTCGTCACGGTGCTGATCGATCCGGGGATGGGGCGAACAAACCTAATAAAATGTTTGGAAGAAGTCGAGCCGGAAGGGTTTGTGGCGATTCCACTTGCTCAGGCAGTTCGTGCCTTCTTACATAGGCGGTTTCCAAAAGCCCATTTGAACGTGACTGTCGGCCGACGATGGTTTTGGGGCGGAGCGACGATTGATCAATTGCGTTCCCAGAGCGTTTCTGAGTCTTTTGCGTGCGCCAAAACAAAGTCTGAAGATCCGGCGGCAATCATATTCACGACTGGCAGCACCGGTCCACCCAAGGGCGTCTTGTACCGGCATGGGAACTTCGACAAACAAGTCGACGAAATCCGCGACCGTTACGAGATCGAACCAGGCGAGATTGATTTAGCTGGATTTCCACTCTTTGGACTGTTCAATTGCGCGATGGGTGTCACGACAGTCATTCCCGATATGGACCCCACGCGACCTGCGGCCGTCGATCCTCAGAACATTATCGAAGCCGTTGAGGATTGCAACGTCACACAGGCGTTCGCTTCTCCGGCGCTATGGAACACAGTTGGTCGTTATTGTGAGAAACACAAAACGAAACTGCCGAAACTGCGTCGGATCTTGTCCGCGGGTGCTCCTGTTCCACCACACGTACTTGGCCGCCTGAAGAATGCCATTCATCCTGACGGAGAGATTTATACACCGTACGGAGCGACCGAAGCTCTCCCAGTTGCTTCGATTTCCGCAAGCGAAGTATTAAACGAAACGGCAAAGGCGAGTGAGGGCGGCGCGGGAACTTGTGTTGGTGTCAAGTATCCAGGAATCCAGTGGAAGGTGATAAGGATCACTGACAGACCGATCGCAACGATCGATGACGTTGAAGAGTTGCCAACCGGAGAAACAGGAGAACTTATTGTTCGCGGACCGGTTGTCACGCGCGAGTATGTTACTCGAGTTGAAGCCAATAAAGAACACAAGGTCAGCGACGGCGAATCGATTTGGCACAGGATGGGAGACGTAGGTTACATCGACGACATTGGCCGCTTCTGGTTTTGCGGCCGAAAGGCGCATCGTGTGCAAACCGTGGATGGAACGATGTTCACCATCCCATGCGAAACAGTCATTAACACTCATGGCAAGGTTTACAGATCGGCTCTTGTGGGCGTCGGTCAATCGGAACGCCAGCGGCCTGTAATGATCGTTGAAACGTGGCCCGAATATCGACCTAATTCCGCCGCGGAACAAGGCAAACTAATTGATGAGTTGGTTCAACTCGCAGCAACGAATTCCAAAACCGAAGCTATCCGCGAATTTCTGATTCATCCGTCCATGCCCGTCGACATTCGCCACAACGCAAAGATCTTTCGTGAGAAGCTGTCAATTTGGGCTGAAGCGATGTTGAAAAAACGTCGTCGTTGACAACGATGGACACTTGTAGTTACTTTGACCTGAAGAGTAATCCACAGAGACCGAAAAGAAATGTCAACGGAAAACATCCAAATTCAATGCACTCACTGCGCTGCCGGTTACAATGTGCCCGCGTCAGCAATCGGTCGGTCCGTACAATGCCAAAAGTGCAACCAGACGTTCGTGGTGGCCGCGACTGCGGTAGCTAGTCCAAGTGCGCCAACGCAGAGCCAAGCAGCGGCGCAAACTTCGGCACCTGCTGCACACAACCCGATCCCTCCTCACCTGTTGCAAGGTGGCGGTGCGCCGACAGCGGCGATGTCCGCGCCCACTGACCCCCTACAAACTCCAGGCGCTTCTACGGAGTTTGGAGTCGAAGCACATACCGACAAGATGAAGGAAAAGTACACAAAGTCGTCCGGCGGAGTCGGTATGGTATTGGTCATACTCGGCTCGCTTATGGCTTTGGTGTTTGTCTGTGCAGTGCTCTATGTCTACTTCAAACGTCCCGACCTGTTTAAGAAAGAAAACACGATCGTTATTAGGGAGGGCGGTTCACAGACTGGCACCGGCACGAACGCTGGGAGTCAAGAAATTAGTTGGGCCAACGCCACGTCGAAAACAGTTGTACAGAACGGCGTTGCAGTAAAAGTCGAACGGGTTGAGTTTGGGCCGATTCGAGCAAGAGACCAGCGAAACATGGTTCAGCAATCGGGCGGAGGTAATTTCCTTCAGGTGCATATTAGTATCCGAAACGATACGCAAGGCGCGGTAGACTATCAGAGCTGGTACGGAAATGTCTTCGATGCCAAAGGAAAACAAGTCACCGCTGCTCTGAAAGACAATAAAGGACACATTTATCAAATGCTGACTTTTGGTGACGTAACAAAGATTCAAGGACACATCGAGGGCGCTACTCTCGATCCGAAGGAAAAGCGATCCGACATGATCGTCTATGAAATCTCCGACGACGTAAAAAGAGACGAGGTTGAATACTATCGCTTAGAGTTGCCGGCCGAGGCGACTGGCCGAGGAGGGGTGTTTCGTTTCGAGATTCCGGTCAGCATGGTGAATGAGAGTTGAAAGCCCTGGTAACTGGCGCGGGTGGCTTTCTCGGCCGTTATATCGTTGAGCACCTTGTCGCGCGAGGAGACACCGTTCGTGGGTTCTCGCGAAAATGGTATCCCGAACTGGATCAGTTGGGCGTCGAGTCAATTCAAGGTGACATTCGAAACGCTCAGCAAGTGGCAAGTGCGTGTGAAGGTTGCGAAGTTATTTTCCACACGGCTGCTGTTGCTGGCATCTGGGGACCGTGGGAACACTTTTACGGCATTAACACGCTCGGCACGAAGCATGTTGTCGCAGGGTGTCTTCAACATGGCGCGCGCAAGTTGATCTATACAAGTAGCCCGAGCGTTACGTTTGATGGAAGTGAACAGGAATCCGTCGACGAGACTGCACCTTATCCAAAGACTTGGCTTTGCCACTATCCGCACACCAAGGCACTCGCTGAACAACTTGTACTCGAGGCAAATGGCACCAACGGACTTCGTACTTGTTCACTGCGTCCGCATTTGATTTGGGGGCCACGCGATCAGCATCTTATACCCCGTTTGCTCGACAGGGCTCGGCGCGGAAGATTGCGTCGCGTTGGCGACGGTTCGAACTTGGTCGACATGATCTACGTGGAAAACGCAGCTGAGGCTCACTTGCAAGCGGCTGAACATCTCGTACGGGATTCCGCGGTTTGCGGTCGCGCCTATTTCATCAGCCAAGACGAGCCGGTCAACTGCTGGGAATGGATTGACGATATTCTCACTCTTGCGGGCCTTCCGAAAGTGCCAAAGGCCATCTCGTTCAAATCGGCGTGGAGAATTGGTGCGATGATGGAAGCAGCTTACCAAATGCTTCGAATCAAGAATGAACCAGTGATGACTCGCTTCCTAGCTGCCCAACTGGCAAAATCACACTATTTTGACATTAGTCGGGCAAAGAATGATTTTGGTTATTCGCCGAGTATTTCCACGGTTGAAGGGATGCGTCGACTTGGCGAGGAATTAGCGCCCCAAAGCAGGCCACAGCCCTAACACCCAGACGAATTTGGTTCGCAAATAATCTATCGCATCCTTGTCAACAAGTGTGGAAATAGGTAGTTTCAACGGTTCCCACCAGCAAGGACGTTCCCCTTATATGATCGCTTCGAATACTCCTGGTAAATTGCCCGATTGCGACCGTATCGTCATTACGGGGATCGGTCTGACTGCACCAAACGGAAACAATCTCTCCGAATATAGAGAGAATCTGCTGAATGGTGTGAGCGGCGTTCGCCCGTACGAAATCCGTTATGTGGGTGAGACGCTCGCGGGCGTGTGCGACTTCGACACACGGCGTTATCAGGCTCGCAAAGACATTCGTCGTGGCACGCGCGCCGGAAGCGTTGGTGTCTACGCATCGAATGAAGCCGTTAAGAATTCGGGAATCGATTGGGAGAACACGGACAAGTCCCGAGTCGGTGTGTATCTGGGCGTTACCGAACATGGCAACGTTGAGACAGAAAACGAGATTTTTGAATTGAAGGGCTACGACTATGACACAGCCTTTTGGTCGCATCACCACAATCCCCGTACGGTAGCGAACAATCCGGCTGGAGAAGTTGCGCTGAATCTTGGCGTGACTGGCCCTCACTACACCATCGGAGCAGCATGTGCTGCTGGAAATGCCGGAATGGTTCAGGGTGCCCAAATGCTCCGGCTGGATGAATGCGATGTGGCGTTAGCGGGTGGTGTTTCTGAGAGCATTCACACTTTCGGTATCTTTGCGAGTTTTAAGAGCCAGGGTGCTCTCGCTGATCACGAAGATCCAACCAAAGCGTCTAGGCCATTCGACATAAATAGAAATGGAATCGTTGTATCTGAAGGTGGTTGTATCTACGTCCTGGAACGGCTCGACGACGCCCGGTCGCGTGGAGCACAGATTTATGGCGAGTTGGTTGGTTACGCAATTAATACCGACGCGACTGACTTCGTGCTCCCGAATCCCGAACGTCAGGCACAATGCATGAATTTGGCCCTTCGTCGTGCAGGACTCAACGCCGAACAAATCGACATCGTAAGTACCCACGCTACTGGAACCGACAGCGGCGACACGCAGGAATGCGACGCTGTTCGGAGGGTATTCGGCAATTCGAATAAAACGCACATCAATAACACGAAAAGCTTTATTGGCCACACAATGGGGGCCGCTGGTGCGTTGGAACTTGCCGGAAATCTAGGAGCCTTCGAAGATGGCGTTTGCCACGCAACGATCAACGTCGATGAACTCGACCCACAATGTGAACTCAATGGATTAGTCATCAACGAGCCTCGTGAAATAGACCGGCCAACGTACATTCTCAATAATTCATTCGGAATGCTGGGAATCAATTCGGCCGTAATCATCAAAAGACACTAGAGAATACTATTGGAGAGACTAGACGTATGACAGCCTCGGACATTCGCGAAGAAATAATTGATATCCTCAGCGACATCGCGCCGGACGAAGACTTGTCCGATTTAAAAGACGAGGTCGCGTTTCGCGATCAGTTAGAACTTGACAGTATGGACTTTCTCGACATCGTAATGGAACTGCGGAAACGCCACCGCATTCAAATTCCCGAGGAAGATTACGGCGAACTCGCTAGTATGCATAGCACCGTCACCTACCTCGAACCGCTGATGAAAGACATGCAAAAGGCGTAAGCAAAGGGTCATTTGTCGTTTGTCACTTGCTTTCATCCAATGACGAATGACCAGTGACAAATGACAAAATACGACACCATCATCATTGGCGCTGGAATGTCGGGGCTTGCGGCGGGCATTCGTCTTGCATATTTCGACCAGCGCGTGTGCATTCTTGAACGGCACTACACAATTGGCGGGCTGAATTCATTTTACCGTCTTGGTGGTCGTGACTTCGACGTCGGACTTCATGCGGTAACGAACTTCACACCCAAAGGTGCCAAGAAAGGACCGCTGGCTCGACTTTTGCGTCAGCTTCGTTTCCGTTGGGAAGACTTCGCACTTGCACCTCAACTAGGCTCGAAAGTCGCGTTTCCGGGTGTCGAACTCAACTTCGACAACGACATCAAGCTACTCAAGTCCGAAGTCAGCAAACAATTCCCACAACAGACCGACAACTTCAATCGATTACTGCAGGAAATCGTTGACTATGATGATCTCGAACAGGAAATGTACAACAAGTCGGGTCGCGAAATCGTAGGCCAGATCATCACTGACCCATTGCTTGTGGAGATGTTAATGTGTCCGTTAATGTGGTACGGAAACGCCCGCCAACACGATATGGACTGGGCTCAATTCTGTATTATGTTTCGAAGCATTTTCCTGGAGGGATTCGCAAGACCATATCGCGGCGTTCGTCTAATCCTGAAAAAGCTTGTGCGAAAGTTTCGTGAGTTGGGCGGCGAATTGAAGCTGCGTAGCGGTGTCGATCGAATCAAAGTAGACGGCAACCGCGCAATTGGTGTCGTACTTGACAACGGGGAAGAATTGTCCGGACGCCGAATTCTCTCTTCGGCAGGCAGAATTGAAACGATGCGGTTGTGTGAAGACCTGACAAAACTCGACGAAACCCAGGCCGGCCAATTGTCCTTCATTGAGTCCATCTCTATTTTAGACGACTCGCCAAAAAACGTCGGTTACAACAGCACGATTGTCTTCTTCAACGACTCCACAAACTTCCATTGGTGCAAGCCGGAAAACGATTTATGCGACATTCGCACCGGCGTGATATGTTCGCCAAACAACTTTCATTACGATTCGTCGGACGGCGAGCTAGCAGATAATGCAATTCGAATCACGGCGTTGGCGAACTTCAATCGTTGGACGGCACTCGCAGAGGAGGAATACCAATTAGAAAAGCTGCGCTGGTACGATCGAGTTCTGGCGAGTGCAGTTCGTTTCATCCCCGATTTTCGCGGCCACATCATCGACACCGACATGTTCACCCCCAAGACCATTCGCCGTTTCACCTGGCACGACAACGGAGCGGTCTACGGCGCACCGGAAAAACGAATTGACGGCAAAACCCATTTGGAAAATCTCTTTCTCTGCGGGACAGATCAGGGATTTGTCGGTATCATAGGTTCGATTGTAAGTGGAATCTCGATTGCGAATAACAATTGTCTGCGCGAATAGCGCTCATGCACCGTTTAGACTATACTGTACGCACGATGATGATTAAGAATGCCAAAAGACTTTCTTAAAGGTGCGA
>Ga0224508_10004220_pt1 | contig 11772 bp, 9 predicted proteins | sample SF_Jan12_sed_USG_4_FD_170157 | JGI IMG/M metagenome (GOLD analysis project Ga0224508, IMG submission 170157) | Sediment microbial communities from San Francisco Bay, California, United States - SF_Jan12_sed_USGS_21 | ecosystem: Environmental > Aquatic > Marine > Sediment | place: USA: California...
CCGCGGAAACGGGCGGTTATCGCCTCGGCGAAAAGACACGCGGGACGATCAAGATCTACGTTCCGCGACAGTACAAGGGTCTCTACATCAAGGGGATCAACGCCAGCAAGCGCGACGACTTCCTGGCGCTCACCGATGTCGAGGACTTCAGTCGCGCGCGCGATGTCGAGACGATGCGACCCGAGGTCGAGACCAGTCTCGATGACCTGTTCGGCCTGCTCGCGCAAGCCTACGAAACCGGGGACGCCGACCGCGCTGCATCGGCCTACGCCGAAGACGCGGCTTACATGGGACCGCGTGGCGAAACGATCCGCGGCCGCGACGGAATCCGCAAGATCTTCGCCGGTTTGTTCGGTGACGCCGAAGAAAACGAAGAGCAGTTGACGTTGGCGTTCGATCACGAGGAGCGGGTTGTCGAAGGCCGCCTGGCCTACGAGACCGGGTACTACACTCTGACCCGCCGAGGCCCGGGCGGTGAGCGGAGCAGTCGGGGTAAGTTCGTCGTCGTCGCTCGCTTCGCCAAGGGAACGGGCTGGCGATTCCAAGTGGATTCCTACTCTCCCGTGAGGAACGAAAGATGAGCAAGGTGTCACGAAACGAAGCCTGCCCCTGTGGGAGCGGGCAGAAGTACAAGGCCTGCTGCGGCAAGGGCGAGAAGACGCGCACTGGAGTGATGAGCGGGCGCATCCTGGCCTTGATCATCGGTGTCGTGGTGCTCGGTGGCGTTGCGATAGCGATCAACCAGTTCCGCAACACCGATTTGGCGATCGCGGACCCGGAACCGTGGGAATACGACCCGGTCAGGAACCAACACTTCGACCCCACACCCGGGCACGGCCACTGGCACGACGGACCGCCACCCGATCGGGCCGGTGGAAATCTGGTTCCGTCAGCGACACCGGACGCCGGTGGGTTGCCGACGCTCCCACCCCTAGATCTGGCTGAACCCGCGCCCGCGCCCGCACCCGCGGCCCAAGCGGGCGATCCCGGCGCCTGGGATTACGACGCCGAAAACGACCGGCACTGGAACCCGAACACCCGTGTCTGGGATCAGGGCATGCCGCCGCTCGAAGCGTTTACGTCCGGCCAGTAGGTCGGAGCCCGCTCAGGGGCAGATCGCCACATCCGCCGGGCCGCGTCCCGCTCCAAGTGTCGCCGAGCCACAACCGTTGGTCGCGCGAATCAAGTAAAAGTACCCGTCTCCCACGGCCGGATCGGGTTGCCCGTCGTCATAACTATCCGCCGGGATCGAACCCTCGACGCAAGCGGTCGCACCGATGCCGATCGTGCGGAGGGCCGAGAGGTCTCCACCCATGACATCGTGCGTCAGCCCCGGACCAACGACACCGCTCTGATCGCTCCAACTCAACCGGGTGAGCCCTGTTTTTTCGAGGGTGAGATCGGAGATCGTGACCGTGGGCGCCCACGATCCGGAATCCGCCGGCGCGCAGTCGTCCCCGTCGAGGACGATGTCCTCGTCGAGATCGCCGCCGAGTCTCGGGCCGGAATCCAGCGTGACGCAGGTGAACGTGATCGGCCCGTCGGCGGTTTCGCGCAGCATGGTCGTGGTAACCGGCGGATCGGCCGCGGCATCGGTGACCCACATCCCGCCGACCAGGTGCCAGCGACGCAAACGCCCGCCCGAGAGCGCCGCGGCGGTCAATTCGCAGTGACGCCCGCCGTCGTTACGATCCCCGAGCGAAACCAACGTCGCGATCAATGTCTCGTCGCCCGTCGAGCCGGTCGGGGGTGTGCCCGCGGGGACGGTGGCCTGGCGGCCGACCGACGGCTTGACGCCGGTGGGAAAGTGCAGCATGAACGTCGAGAGATCGCGCAACTCGCGCGCCTGGTTGGCATCCGGCAAGGTGAACACGGCGTTCGAGAGGAAGCGGAACATGTCCGGGATCGACCCGTCATGGATCAATCCGAACCCGGTCTTGGCATCGGTGACGGGTCCCAGGGGATCGGGGAGGACCGGTCCGAACTTGTCGTAGATGTTGCGCAGGTGCGGGATCTTCAGGTCGTTATGCGGAGATTCGTCGGCATCGCCGTTGAACAGCGCGCCGGTCGTCGAAGCCGTGGGCTCCGTCGGCGTCACGCCTCCCAACTGGCCGCCCCCGTCGCCGAACGGATGCGTGTGGCATGAAACGCACGGCTGTCCTGCATCGGAGGCGAACGTATCGAACAGAAGCGCGCCCTCCGTCGGATTGCCGGCGCGGATGCTGCCATGTGGCTGGACCTCGCAATTCGGATCGACGCTGCGCGGCGGGCAGGGCATCGTGTCGTCCACGTTGCGGTTCGGGTTGGGCGGGTAGCTGGTCGCCAGGGCAAACTGGCGGAAACGCTCCATGTCGGTTGCGCTCAGTCCCGCAGGCTTGCCGTTGATCGGCCCGATGTCCTCTTTTCCCATCAAACCCACGAAGGCCATGTTGAAGTCGTTCATCGTGGCGCGATCCCCGCGCCAGTGCAGCGGTTCGAGCATCCCGCGCAGCGTCTGCGTGGTCATCGGTCCTTTCTGAGGGTCGAACCCCTGATGTGAAGCGCATACGGCCGGATCGCACTCGACTGGAACTCCGCCGACCGGAATCACGAACCGGACGTTATCCAGCGCGGTCGTATACGGGACCATGTCGCCGGTCGGATCGCCGAGATCCCAGGCCAACCCGTCGAGGTCGCCCGACAGATGGCAACTCGAACACGCTGCATCTCCATGACCGGACGAATCGATTCCGTCGTAGAGAAAACGCCGGCCCAGCCGCGTGTCCTCGGCGCTGGGATCGTGCAACGGAAGCGTTTCGAGCAGCGTCATCGTCGAAGCCTCGACGATCGCGACGCTGTGCGAGATGCGGTTGAGCACGTAGAGCCTGTCATGGCCCTCGTGCAAGGCCACGCCGGTTGGTCCCTCGCCCGTTTCGACGGCATCGGGCGTCGCGCGTGTCCCGCCGAAGATGCAACTCCCCGTCAGGCAGGCACCCGCGATACGGAAAACCTTACGCGAGCCGATCGCGGTGAGGTAGCCGCTGCCCCCCGTCGAGTTCCAGACCATCATGCCCGGTTGGGAAATGCTGGCCACGCGCTCGGCCAGGTTCGTCGCCGGGTCGCTTGCCCGGTTGATGTGCGTGTTGAGATCGACGTGAGTCACCGAGTTTCCCGCGCCCGGGTCGACCACGGTGAGTACGTTGTCGACCACGTGCCCCTGCACGCCCAGCGGGTGTTCGAAACGTACCGTATTCCGAGCATCGGTATTCGGCACATAAATTCGACCGGTCCCCGGTTGCACCGAGACCTCGAACAACGACGTGCCGAGGTGGTCGATTTCGCTGACGGCCAGTGTGGTCGCGTCGATCACGAAGAGATCGTGGTCCGGCAGGCGGTAGGGCAGGCAAGGCGTCCAGTCCGAACCGGCCTCGTCGGCCCACTGTAAATTGTTCTCGTCCCAGCCGACGATCAAGCTCACCGGTGGGTCCTGGTTGGACGGTGGGTCGGTCAGCGCGGTGTTGCGCGTGATTCCCGCGGGCAGTGGTGGGTAGCTCGGGGGTGCGCTGCTGCACGTGATGTCGGTGAGGTTGAGCGCGGCCAGCCGCGACGGGCTCAGCCCCGATTGGTTGCCTTCGAAAATAAGGTTGCCGTTGACGATCGTGGTCTGGTTGCCCGAACGAAGCGCAACCGCGTAGACCTGGCTTCCCGAAACCGCGAGCGCGCGAATGTCGCGGCTGAATAACGGGACGACGGTCGGCGCCAGGTTCAGGTTGGAAAGAACGAATACTTTGACCGCGTCTTCCTGGGAAACGGAGACGAAGGCCTTCCCCGCCGCGAAGACCACGTCGGTCGGTTCGTCGCCTACATCCAGAGTTTGCGTGACGGACCCGGCCGACAGATCGACGATGCTGATCGTATCCGACAGGTTGTTGACGACCCAGGCTTCCGTGTCGGTGCGCGCAATGACGGTGACCGGTTCGAGTCCCACAGGGATCGCCGCCTCGTGCGTCAGGCTCCCGTCCGTTTCAATCGTCCACACTTCCAGCAGGGCATCGGGGGTGTTGACCGCGAGCAGCCTGGAACCGGACGGCGTCACCGTCATCGGGTGGACGTGCGACGATTCGAAGTTGACGTAGGTTGCGGCGCCCGCCGTTGAGAGCACGGCAGCGGGCCAGGTCAACAAGATTGAAAACAGCGTGACCCGAAAGTATCTCGACGTCATCGGTTCCTCCTGAACGGTCCTCTCAAACTACGTCGGTCGCTGCCCAAAAGAAAGGTGGTTTCCGCCGCTGCTTGCATCCTGGGGGCATCGCTGGGTTAATGTTACGGGTGTGATCAAATATTGAGGAACTTCAATGATTATCGAAAAAACCATGAGCGATGGATGGCTGTCCAACACGTACCTGGTCGCGGACAAGCCGGGCGGTCATGCCGTGCTGATCGACACCGGGGGGCCGATGGGACCGATCCTGGAAGCGATCGAGACCCAACGGCTCGAGTTGACGCACATCCTGTGCACGCACCACCACATCGATCACGTCCAGAATAACGGGGAATTCAAGCGCAAGTTCGGTTGCCCGGTGTGCGGCCATACCAGCGAAGCCCGTTTGTTCGGGGGGCTCGATGTCGAGATCTCCGACGGCGACGAGCTTGTCAGCGGCGGGCTGCACGTTCGCGCGGTGCACACCCCGGGGCATACCCTGGGCATGTTGGCGTTTGTCGTCAACGACGAACGGATCTTTACGGGGGACACGTTGTTTCGCCGCGCCGTCGGCGGCACCCGCGCACCCGGTCACACGAGTTTCGAGGAGATCCGGCATTCGATCATGGAAGTCCTGATGCGACAGCCGCGGGAGATGATCGTCCATCCGGGTCATACCGACCCGACGACGATCGGCGAGGAGTGGGAGGAGAACCCTTTCATCCGCATGTGGCGCGGCAAAGACAAGGAAGGCAATCGGCGTTGTACGGCGTTCGGGGAGCCCGCGACGTTGCTCCTGTCCGCCCGCGATTACGACGGAGGCTCGAAGTGCTGGGTCCGCTTCGACGAGGGCAACAAGCTGGATATCGTGCCGGGATCGCAGGTGAAGACGTAGTAAAGACTGAAATCTGTCACGGCCCCGGCAGAAGGTTGATTCTGGGTCTTGTCCGGGGTCCCAAATCAAAGTAAGTATGAGGAGCGGCGAACAATCGCCGCCTACCCTGGGGGGCTTCCATGTCGAATATCCGTAAAGCCATCGGCCTGTCTATTCTGGCCGTCGTCCTGGTGACGCCGGCGTTGGCCGGTGAAGCGCTCGGCCGGACCAAGGTCGGCGAACTGGCGATGACGCCGATGTCGACCGATCATCCGTACGCCGCGGGCCAGACGTTGCAATACGTCGTCGAACATCCCGGCGCCACGTATATCAAAGTCCACTTCTCAACGTTCGACCTGGCCCCCGGCGATCGCCTGGTGGTCTCGTCGGCCGACGGCACCGAGCGCTACGCGTTCGAGGGCAAGGGATACAAGAATCGCGGCGCAGATTTCTGGGTCAACTCCGTTCTCGGAGACCGCGCGATCCTGACGCTGCACTCGGCCGGGAGCGGCGGATACGGCTTTGACATCGATTACTACGCGTACGGGATTGCGCCGTTGTTCCCACCCCCGGACGAGGACGAACTCGAATCGGTTTGCGGGACGAACCAGTGGACCGACGTCGCGTGTAACACCGCGTCCTACCCCACCGAGGTCGAACGTGCCAAGCGCGCCGTGGTCGTGTTGTACAACGGGATCCACAACTGCACCGGCGTCAAGGTCGGTTGTCCCAATCAGTTCCTCACCAACGAACACTGTGTAACCAGCCAGTTCGAGGTCGACATCACCGAGGTTCGGTTCGACTACCAGCGCTCGGCGTGCAACGGCGGGACGACGACCTTCAGCGAATCGTATCTGGGCGATCTTTTCGTACAGGACGACTTCACGCTCGACTATTGTTTGTTCACGACGCTGGGCGCGTCCGACAACTACCTCGCGGCCGAACTCGACGATCGCCTGCCCCCCGTGGGTGAGAGGTTGTACATCTCCGGCCACCCGCAGGGCGGTCCGAAGAAACTCTCGATCGAGGACGATCAGAGCCCGACCGGACTGTGTCGCGCCGATTTCTCGCCGATCAGCGGCCGCGGCGTGGGCAGCGACGTCGGTTACTTCTGTGACACGACGGGCGGGTCTTCCGGCTCCCCGGTGTGGTCCGGAGTCACCCACAAGGTCATCGCGCTGCATCATTTCGGTGGTTGTCCCAACAGCGGCGGCCGCATGGATTTGATCCTCCCGCAGATTTCGTCTCTGCTGAGCGACTGCACCGCGAACATCTGTGGTGACGGGAACGCCGCGGGAACCGAAGAGTGCGACGGCGCCGATCTGAACGGGGCTGCTTGTTCGGACATCGGTTGCACGTCCGGTACGCCGACTTGTCTGACCGATTGTACGCTCGACTACAGCGCCTGCGGCGGTTGTCCGGCGTGCGACAACGACGGTACCTGTGAGGCCGGTGAAGACTGCACCAGCTGCGCGAACGACTGCCCGACGTTCACCGGAGGCGCGGTTTGCGGGAACAACGTCTGCGAAACTGCGGCGGGCGAGGACTGCTTGAGTTGCTCCAGTGACTGCAATGGAAAGCAGAACGGCAGGGAGAGCAGGCGTTACTGTTGCGGAGACGGTGACGGCCAGTCACCGGTTGGTTGCAACGATTCCCGATGTACTTCGGACATAAATACCTGCACCTCGACGCCCACGGGTAGCGCGTGTTGTGGCGACCTCTTGTGTGAGGGCTCCGAGACCAGCGCCAATTGCGAGATCGACTGTGGCGCCGACCCCTGCGGCAACCTCATCTGCGAACCGGGATTCGGCGAAGACAGTTGCACCTGCCCGGGTGATTGCGGCCCACCGGCCGGTTCGGAGACGAGTTGCGGCGACGGCACCGACAACGACTGCGACGGTAATGTCGACTGCAACGACTCCGATTGCAACGGAGTCCCGCCGTGCCCGGACTGCGTGACGGCCGGCGGCAGTTGTTCCGCCAATTCGGACTGCTGCTCGACCCGTTGCAAGGGGAACGGGACCTGCAAGTAGACCCCGAGTCGTCTGGCTCCAGCATAAAAAGGGCGGCCCCCGGGGCCGCCCTTTTTCTAGTTCTCGGAAGAGGGTTGTTGAAGTTCGTAGCGCATGATTGACGCATGGCGCTCGGATTCCCGTTCGAGCCGATAAACCTCACCCTGTAAGCCGTCAGGAGCATCGCGCTCGAGCGTGTTGTGATCGTCGGAATCCAACTGGAAATCGAACACGCGCAAGTTGTGTTCCGCATGTACGGCGTCCCGGGCGCCAACGACTGCCGCCGCCACACCGGCGGCTTCGAGCACCCAGCGAATCGCGACGGCGGCGGGTTCGACGCCGTGTTTCGCCGCGACGTTTTGGATCGCGTTGAATCTCAGCTGCAAAGCGTCCCAGCCACCGCACTCGTCGGAGATCAACAGGTACTTGATCAGTGAACGGTTGACCGACGCGGATTGCGGGCGAAGTTTGCCGGTCCAGTGGCCCGTGAGGAGACCGCCCGCGAGACTGCCGTAGGCCAGCAGACTCACCCCGCGACGCCGGCAGACTGTGGCCAGCTTGCCGCCGGGCCTACGGTCGAGCAACGAGTACTGCACCTGGTTGGTGCGAATCGGGAGCCCCGTATCGAGCAGGGTTTCCAGTCGGGTTGTATCGAAGTTGGTAACTCCGAGGTGCCGGATCTTGCCCTGCTCGCGCAAGCGGTCGAGCGCGTGAAGCGCGTCGTCCCAGCCGTCGATGTCGAAGTCCCACCAATGAAACTGCAGCAGATCGATTCGCTCGACCGCGAGCCGTTTCAGGGAGCCGTCAACCATGGCTTCCAGAGCGGTCGCCGAGAGGTGCGCTAGGCGCGAACGATCGGGAACGCATTTGGTGTGGATCTGAACCCGGCCCGGCTCGAAACGCGCGGCGACGCGGCCGGCGAGCCGCTCGACTCCCGTGTAAATGTCGGCGACGTCGAATGTGGTGAAACCGGCCTCGACAAGCCGTGTCCAACCGTCGAGGATCTCCGTGTCATCGGTACTGCGGTTTGAGTGGCCCGGCGAGAGTTGCCAGCCGCCGTTGATCACGCGGCAAAAACCGTATCCGGCGCCAAGCTCGTAACGTGCCGGCCGGCCATCCCGCATCGCTCAGCCCCGGTCGTCGCCGGGAAGCGGAACGGCAGTCGTATCGCCGTGTTTGAACACGCGTGTGGCGGTGCGCGCAATACGAAAAATTGCGCCGCAATGGGGATCGGGGCAGGCGATGTCGTTGTCCGTGGTCATCCAGTCGGCGTCGTCGGTCATGCGCTGTTTGGCGGGCAGCAAGGGAAGCAACGCAGCGAGCGCATAGATCGAGAACGTTTGTCCCGGCGGGAGGCTCAGGTTCTCCCCGGATAGTTCGAAGTAGTCGCCGAGCCGGTGGCCGCACACCATCTTGCCGCGGCATTCGGCGACCTCCACCCGCAAATCGTAGAGCGTGAACGTATCCCCGGTGTTTTGCGCCATCGCCGTCCCCCTCTCGCCGGATCGGGGTGAGCGTACCACGCGCCGCGCGCGCGAACCGGGTAAGCTGAGTCAGCAACGTAGCCTAGTTTTGTCGTTCGCTACCGCCCATCCCGTTATTGAATCTCAGTCCCGTGCTTGTGTAATCGACCCCGTAAGTTTGGTGGAGGCTGACGACCTGCCTCGCGCCGGACTTTAGCTCGTCGGCGGACAGCCACGACAGGGGGTGCACGAACGTCGCCCAGACCGTGTCCTGCCAGATCGTGTACTTGGCATCGAGGGCACTTTCGAAGTTGACTTCCAACAGGAACCTCAACTGCTCCTGGGTCAGCTCGCCGGCCGCGCCTTTATCGGCGACCGGCGTCATCACGCGCATGCGATCGGCGTTCTCATCGGAAACGACGATCATTTCGACGTCGTACCAGGTAAAGACCCACTGGCCTTCCCCGCCTTCGACCTCACTCGTGATCGCCCGTAACGTCCTGTCGAGATAGTGGTTGTTCATCGCCACGCCCGGAGCCGGTCCCGGGCTGTCGGGCGCCGGCGGCGCTGCAGGTACATCGGCGCGGATTGCCACGACGGAGCAAGCGAGGCCGATCAGCAGGATGAGTGTCAGTTTCTTCGACATATCAGACCTCCCGGGGTCCACTCGGTTAGAGTGAGCCCCCCATAACATCTTACCGAGGAAACCATGGATATCTACGAACGCTCGCTGCAGCGGCACCGCCAGACCCGGGGCAAGATCGAGATCCGCTCGCGGATGCGGCTGGAGACCCAGGAAGATCTGTCGATCGCCTACACCCCGGGGGTCGCCCGCCCGTGCGAGGCCATCGCCGCGGACGAGTCCGCCGCCTGGGATCTCACATGGCGTGGGCGCACCGTCGCGGTCGTGTCCGATGGTTCGGCCGTGCTCGGCCTGGGCGATATCGGGCCGGCGGCGTCGTTGCCCGTGATGGAGGGCAAGGCCGCGCTGTTCCACGAGTTCGCCGGCGTCGACGCCGTCCCGATCGTGCTCGATGCTCACGAACCGGACGAGATCGTGTCGATCGTGAAGTCCATCGTTCCGAGCTTTGGCGGGATCAACCTCGAAGACATCTCGGCGCCCCGCTGTTTCGAAATCGAAGACCGCTTGCAGGACGCGGGGATCCCCGTGTTACACGACGATCAGCACGGTACCGCGATCGTGTTGCTGGCAGCGATGACGAACGCCACCCGGGTGCTGGAGCGTCCGTTGTCGAATCTGTCGATCGTGATCAACGGCGCTGGTGCGGCCGGTCGCGCGATCGCATTCCTGCTCAGCTGCCACAACGAGGATCCCGATCGTTGCGTGCCCGTCGGCAAGATCCGCGTCTGCGATTCGAAGGGTATTCTGTGGCCCGGCCGCCCGGGCCAGAACCCCACCAAAGAAGAGGTCGCCCGCGTCACGAACACGGAATCGCAGCAGGGTACTCTCCGCGATGCATTACGCGGAGCCGACGTATTCATCGGTGTGAGCCGTGGCAACCTGTTGAAGGCCGACGACATCCGATCCATGGCGCAGGACCCGATCGTGCTGGCGATGGCCAACCCGACCCCCGAGATCGACCCGCAAGAGGCCCGGGCCGGCGGGGCGGCGATCGTGGGCACAGGACGTAGCGATTACCCCAACCAGGTCAACAACGTGCTCGCTTTCCCCGGTCTGTTCCGCGGTGCGTTGGAGGCCCGGGCACGCAAGTTCAATGCGGCGATGAAGCTGGCGGCGGTGGCCGCGATCGTGAATTGCGTGGAAGAACCGACAGTGGGCCGGATCCTCCCCGCGCCGTTCAATCGTTCGGTGGCCGTGAGGGTCGCTGCCGCCGTCAAGCAGGCAGCTGAAGACTCGGGGGTCTGCCGAAACTAGAGTTTCGTCGAATCTTCCTTTTCCCGGGACTGGACGTCGTAGTGCGAGTCGCGACACTCGTTACACAGCGAATGCGTGAAGCTGGTGTCGTAGTGTTTCGAGATGTACGCCTCGATTTGATGCCAGGTGTTGTCGTCGTCGCGGATGGATTTGCAGTGCATGCAGATCGGTAGCAATTCGCGGAGTTCTCGAATTTCGTCGAGCGCATACTGCAACTCGTCGACCTTGGAGCGCAATCGAGCGTTGAGGTCATGGACCTCGGTGATGTGTCGCTCTTTTTCTCTCAGTTTGCCGTGATGGGTCGAGTAAAAGTTGAGCAGCACCCAGATCGGCGGAAGGCCGAAGGCCAGGCCGAGTGGGCCCTGGTAGTCGTAGGCGGCGACCAGGCCGAGCGCGAGGATGACACCGGTGAAATGCGACGAGGCCGTCCAGCGCAGGCCTTCCCAGACCCTGCGGAATGAGAGCCCGCGTTCGACGGCGACAGCCATCGCCACCAGGCCGTTGTTGATAAAGAAGTACGCGGCTGTGGCGGCGAACAGCGGCCAGAAGAGCATCGTCTTCATGTCGCCGGGCACACCGCCCAACGCCAGGAACAGGTGCGCGGCTATCGCGGTCGACAACATCACACCGGCGCAGTTGAAAAAGCTGCGGATCCGCTTGGGACGGTGCTCGCGGAAAATCAGAGTGGCCATCAGCCCGGCCGCGGCGGTCAGCAGGGCCGGGACCGCACCGAGAATCGCCAGGGCGCAAACAATCGCCGAGTGCGTCGCCGTGATCTCGTTGCCCTTGCCGACAAACCGTACCGGCCGCGCACCGGCGACCCCTGCGAGGAGCACGAGTAGCGTCAACGCGACGAAGTCCACGCCCGCACGCACCCCGGGGAGAAGCGCGACGGCTACCCCGGCGGTCAGGACGACGGCTGCGACGTACAGCCTGAGGACGATCGATCGCATGGCTCTGTTTCCGGTTCCTTTCTTCTTACTCGCCGATCACGACGGAGTCGGCCCACAGGGTCGAGTCACCCCAGATGGTGGTCTCGCCCCACAGGGTCGTGTCGCCCCAGATGGTGGTCTCGCCCCACAGGGTCGTGTCGGACCACAGGGTCGAGTCACCCCAGAGCGCGCTGGCGTCCCAGATGGCGCCCCATTTGCCGTTCATGTCTTCGACGTAAAGGTCGCAGCAGACCGCCGCGCGCAGCACCCGTGGAGAGTGCGCCACAGCGGTGAGCGAAGTGTCGGACAGCGCGCCGGCGATATCGACCCGGCCGGCGCCGTGCTCGAGCGCGTTGCCGGGCAGCGGGTCGGCGGTCAACATCAACCGAGCCTTGATGGTGTCCGGATTCAGGT
>Ga0224508_10004222_pt1 | contig 11768 bp, 12 predicted proteins | sample SF_Jan12_sed_USG_4_FD_170157 | JGI IMG/M metagenome (GOLD analysis project Ga0224508, IMG submission 170157) | Sediment microbial communities from San Francisco Bay, California, United States - SF_Jan12_sed_USGS_21 | ecosystem: Environmental > Aquatic > Marine > Sediment | place: USA...
GATTGGCCGATAACGTCAGCGTACGCGATTTATCCGCCAACGAGGCATCTCTCATACCGGGTACGCGCGTTTATTGATTTTCTGGCAGAGCGATTTTCCGGAACCCCTCTATGGGACCGCGACTGCGAGGTACTTAGCGCCAGGCAGACCTGACCGGCGTAATACAACGGCAGCCCCCAGACATAGGTCGGGAAGTCGGTTTGCACGAGGCGCAAAGCAGCAACGGACAGATCCGATAAGAAGAACATCACGGCGCCGGCGACAATCAATATCGATGCGCCTCGTCCACGCGTTCCGATTGCCGCGATAACCATCAAGCTGATAACGGTCGTGTAAGCGCGCACTGGAATCACAAGCGCCGACGGAATGTGCGGCGCGAGCCACACAGTTATGGCGATCGCAATCGCAACGATTGCCAATGCCGCGATGGCAGCCCACTTGACGCTGATTCCCCGCAATACGAATGCCGCAATATAGGCAAGGTGCGCGAGGAGAAACGCGCCGAGACCCGCGAGGAAAAGCGTTTGAGTTTCGCCAATAAGAAAAGCATCGCCAAACCAGGAAAACGCGAGGCCCAGCAAGATTATGCGACCGTAGTCGGATCGCAGCGCGCCGGCCCGAATGGCCAGCGCGACGAACGCACTCGATGCGACGAGTTTGGCGGCGGCAGCCCCCATGTCCTGCCCGATCAGCAGTAGTACGACCAATCCGATGCAGGAGACCGCGACGAGCAATGCCAGATTTCTGGTGCTGAGTGTCATGCTGGCATTCTAGTACAGCTATTTCTTCGGGCTGAGTGATTTGAACGCGACCAACGCACGTTCGCGCGACGGTTTGAGCTCGACGATGGGTTCGGGATAGTTCTCGCCGATCTTTACACCGGATTCGCCGAGTATCTCGGTCGGTGCTTCCCATGGGTTGTGAATGAACTTGTCGGGCAGCGCTGCCAGTTCCGGTACGAAACGACGAACGTAAGCGCCGGCAGGATCGAATTTCTTCCCCTGTGTTACCGGATTGAAAATTCTGAAGTAGGGTGCGGCATCCGCGCCGCAGCCCGCGATCCATTGCCAGCTCGCACTGTTGTTGGCGAGATCGGCATCGACGAGAGTATCCCAGAACCACTTTGCCCCGTGCTGCCAATGCAGCAACAGGTTCTTGACCAGGAAAGAACCGACAATCATGCGGACGCGATTGTGCATATAACCGGTGCGCCAGAGTTCGCGCATGCCGGCATCGACGAACGGGTAGCCGGTTGCGCCGCGTTGCCACCGACGTAACGACGTTTCGTCGTCTATCCAGGGGAAACGATCGAATTTGCGCTGCAGGTTCACGCCGGGAAGGGTTGGTTCGTGAAATAACAGGTTGTTGGAAAACTCGCGCCAGCCGATTTCACTGAGAAACCGATCGGCATCCGCCGTGAGTTCTTCGGCCGACGCGGTTCCACCAACGGCAGACCACACCTGGTTTGGTGAGATCTCGCCGAAGTGCAGATGCGGCGAGAGCCTGGAGACGTAGCGTCGGTCGGGTCGGTTGCGGCCTTCGTCGTAGTGATTGATCCCCGAGGACAGAAACTGCCGAAGTCGGTTCGCGGCACCGTATTCGCCGGGCGACCATTCGGCGGCTATTTCTTCGTACCAGTTAACGTTCGGCATCAGCCCAAGTTCATGCAGCTCTAGCCCTTCGTCGACCCTGTAAAGCGGGATGTCCTGCGGCGCAGGAATCGGTTGCCGTGGCGGGATTCCGTTTTTCAGACAGCCTCTCCGGTAAAAAGGCGTAAAGACCCTGTAGGGCGTGCCGTCCGGCTTGCTTGTATTCGGCGGTTCGAACAGCAGGGAGCCGTTGAAACTCTTGACCGCAATCGCATCGCGGAGCAACTTGTCCTTGATTTCGGTATCGCGGGTAATGCGCCACGGTTCGTAACAACGATTCCAGTACACGCATTTCGCGTTTACGTCGCGAATTAGCTCTGGCAGGATCGCTCTCGCATCGCCGCGCAGTAAAAGCAGGCTGCCCTGCAATGACTCGTTGAGTTTCTCGAGACTCTGGTGCAGCCACCAGCGACTCGCAGCCCCCATTTTCCATTTCTTGGGATTTTCGTCGTCAAGGATATAGATCGGCAGTATCGGGCGTCCCTGCCGAACCGCGGCATCGAGTGCCGGGTTATCGGCCAGCCGGAGGTCCTGCCGGAACCAGACGACTACAGGTGTGGACCTGGCCATCGAATTTTCCGCGTCTTTAGGGGTCTGAACATAGCAGTGAGTATAGGATCAGACATCCTTGAGAGACGTATTCATTTGTAACAGGCCCAAGTACAGGGGAGTTGGCAAGCGTGAGAGTTGCAATTATTGGCGGTACCGGGTTTGTCGGCGGCCATTTGACGGATGCGTTGCTGGCAGCCGGTCACGAACCCTCGTTGCTGGTTCGCGCCGGCAGCGAGTCAAAAGTGCGTCGGTCCAGCCAGGTTCGAATGACGTCCGGCGATATTTCCTCCCCGCAGGCGCTACGGTCCGTGTTGGAGGGCTGTTCCGCCGTCATCTACAACGTCGGCATCCTGCGGGAGTTTCCGGGTCGCGGGATCACGTTTGAGGAATCTCAATACCAGGGCCTGGTGCGGGCCGTCGAGGCCGCTCGAACGGCTGGCGTAACGCGCTTGCTGTTGATGAGCGCCAATGGCGTAAAGCTACCGGGCACCCCTTACCAGGAAACCAAATACCGTGCCGAGGAATATGCGCTGCAAAGCGGTCTCGACGTTACCGTGCTGCGCCCCTCTGTAATTTTCGGCGACCCCGAAGGCAAGATGGAATTCGCCACACAGCTCTTTAATGACATGATTCGCCCGCCGATTCCTGCCGTTGGTTTCTTTACGGGGCGGAACCGGGAGCAAGGTGCCATCGTGATGTCGCCGGTTCATATCGACGATGTCGCGAGTGCGTTCGTCGCAGCGCTCGAAGACGACCAGACCATCGGACAGACGTTGTCCCTGGGCGGTCCCGAGGTACTCACCTGGTCGGCCATGATTCACCGCATCGCGGAAGCGACGGGCAAACGGAAGTGGATTTTGCCAATGCCCACCTGGGTCATGCGAGCAGGGGCGACGCTTTTTGACTGGTTACCCTTCTTTCCCGTCACACGTGGCCAGCTTACAATGCTCGAAGAAGGCAACACGGCGGACCCCCGGGTTCTCGAGCAACTAATCGGCCGAACATTAAAAGGATTTACTGTCGAAAATCTCAACTACCTGGCGAGCCAATGAGCCACCTGCTCGTGCACTACAGGATGAAGTGTGGCGGCTAATACTGTGATGGAGTTTGATATGCGTCGATTTGCCACAACATTGATTTCTGCAGCGATTCTGCTGCCGATGTCGTTTGCCACGGCGAATGCGGCGGAGCGTGTCAAGGAATTCCGGGGCTCAGGCAACACGACGACCGCCATCTTCAGGGTTGAGTCGCCGTGGCTGCTGGATTGGCGTTTGGATGGTGACTACGATCAGTTGGTCGCGCTCGACATAACGCTGGTGGAAGCGAACACGGGCAAACACCTTGGCCGAGTCCTGCACACCAAGCGCAAAGGCAATGGTGTCAAGTTATTCAAGTCCGGCGGCTTGTATCAGCTCCGAATCAGTTCGTCATTGGCACGCTGGACGATCAAGATCGATCAACTCACGCGCGAAGAAGCCGTGTTGTACACGCCCAAGCACTGAGCTGTCGCGACGGCACGCCGTCGGCGGAGCCCATGTCAGAAATAGTCGGGTTCGTTACCAGGACGCCATTTGATATTACAGCCAATGCTCGGTTTTTGATCTGCAATCGGCGGTCTCGAATCGAGGGCCGCGTCCAGAGCTGCGCGCAAATCGAGACCATTGACCGGCAGGTCGTTCGATGGCCGGCTGTCGTCGAGTTGACCTCTGTAGACTAGTCGCCTGGACGCGTCGAACACGAAGAGGTCTGGCGTGCATGCCGCGTGATAGGCTTTCGCAACATCCTGGCTTCGGTCATACAAATAGGGAAACGTGTAGCCCCAGGTTTCGGCTTCGGCTTTCATGTTGAGCGGGTTGTCGCCAGGGTATTTGTCGATGTCGTTGCTGTTGATTGCGTATATTGCAACGCCGCGTGCCGAGTAGTCACGGCCGATGCTCGCCAGCTCATTGCGCACATGCTTGACGAAAGGGCAGTGATTGCAGATGAACATTATGAGATAAGCGCGGGCGTCATCGACGAGCGAGTGGTGCTCACCATCCGGGTCCGGTAATGAAAATGCCGGCGCCTCGGTTCCCAGCGGTAACATTTCTGATTCGACAGCAGACATAATTCGATCCCGATACGGCAGTGATCCGACGAGACTAGCAAAGATGACCGCTTGGTGGCATGCGATCGTGCCGTTGTTGTGCGATCATCGCATGCACGTTTGACAGTAGAGATCCCCTTGCACGATACGCCAGCACAAAAAGGCAGCACCATCATGGTTATCGCGGCCATCGTGATCGTGGTCTACGGCATGCAGATGGCCAAGGTGATCCTTGTACCGTTTCTGATTGCTGTATTCCTCGCACTGATCACCGTGCGGCCAATGCTCTGGTTGCAGGAGAAGCGGGTACCGTCAATTCTGGCGGCACTGTTGATTGTGACAATGATCATGCTGATCCTGGCGGCCGTTGGCATGATTCTGGGCACCTCGATCGCCGACTTTACGGCCGCAATTCCCGTTTACCAGGCGCGCCTCGATACCATCGTTGACGGCGTGGTCAAGTTTATTGCCGAGAATCTGAGAGGCGACCAGTCTATCGAAAGCCTGGGTGACATGGTCGACCCGGGTTGGGCAATGGGTCTGGCGGCAACCATACTGAACAGCCTCAAGGACGTCTTGACAAATACGTTTCTTATTATTTTCACTATGATTTTTATTCTGCTCGAAGCGTCGAGCGGTCAGACCAAGTTCGAGGCGGCGTTCGGACGCAGTGAAAGTTCGCTCGGTCGGCCAAAAATTTTCCTGCAAAATCTCGGCCGCTACCTGGGCATAAAAACCGTCGTGAGTATAGCTACGGGTTTGTGCGCCGGTCTCCTGACCTGGTCCATCGGGCTCGATTTTCCTCTGCTGTGGGCAATGCTGGCGTTCCTGCTGAACTACATCCCGACGATTGGCTCCATCATTGCCGCGGTTCCCGCGGTACTGCTGGCGTTGGTGCAACTCGGGCCTGGTGAGGCGACTGCGACGGCCATTGGTTTCGCCGCAATCAACGTCATTTTCGGCAACCTCGTCGAGCCGCGACTCATGGGCTATGGCGTCGGCATTTCGCCACTAATTGTTTTCATCGGCCTGGTCTTCTGGGGCTGGGTTTTCGGGCCCGTTGGCATGCTGTTGTCAGTGCCACTTACGATGACACTCAAACTTGCCCTCGAAAGTGATGAGAGCACTCGCTGGGTCGCAATTTTGCTGGGCTCGGAGCGCGATGCCGAGTACGAACTCCGAAGCAGGTCAGTGGAAGATATAGACGAGCCTGATCAGGCGACGTCAACGTCCCCGTAGTCATCTATAACCGGTTCGGTCTCCTCGATTTGCTCGAGCAAATTGATCGCGACAGCTACGAAGTCGGTATCCGTAATTATGCCGACGAGCTTATCGTCGTCCATTACGGGTAAACAGCCAATTTTGTGTTTCTCAATAAACAGCGCGGCGTGGCGCAGGCTGGCGTGGACGTCGACAGTCGCGACATCTGTGACCATTGCATCCTCGACAGGAATCTCGTTTGCGTGAATGCGATTCTTGGGATCGCGCAGAAAACTATCGGTCGCCGCCAGCACGTTGGTCAACGTCACGAGGCCGACCATGCGATCGTCATCAAGGACAGGGATATGATGAATCCGATTGTCGTGCATCAGCGCTCGAGCCTCGGCCAGGGTGGCGGATGGCGCCACCGTAATGAGGTTGGTACTCATGATTGCTTCGATGCTGAACATGTCCCTGTCCTTCTTCGTCTGTCTACTATTCAGTCTAGCGATGATGGCTCAGAGTGCTATTGCGAGAAACACGTATTCTGCTCCTGGACGGGTCATCTTGGGGCCCTCATGAACCGCGGTTCAGTGGTCGTTGCGCCGGCGCCGACATGAGAATCAATTGTAACCAATACTCGAGGAGTTGCAAAAGCAGGGTGTTGATCTAGACTGAACAGCCTCGCACGGACGTGGTCTTAATCAGTATGAATAAGCCATTCTTGTTGATCCTTTTTCTTGTTGCACTGTCGCCTCGTGTGGTGGCCGATAAGCACGACGCGACGCAGATCGTGCGCGATGCGATCGATCACTGGCGCGGTCTGTCGTCGTACACGGAAATGACCATGGTCATTCATCGCCCGGATTGGGAACGCTCGATGACAATGCGCGCCTGGACCAAGGGACAGGACCAGTCACTGGTACGCGTGACCGAACCGAAGAAGGATCGTGGTAATGGCACATTGATCGACGACGACAGTATGTGGACGTTCTCGCCGAAGATTAACCGTGTCATCAAGGTGCCCTCGTCGATGATGGGCCAGAGCTGGATGGGCTCCGATTTTTCCAACAAGGACATCACCCGAGCCGATGACATCATTGACCAGTACGACCACACGATTCTCTCTCGTGAAGAAGTCGACGACATTACGGTGTACGAAATCCAGTCGATACCGCACGAGGACGCTGCCGTTGTCTGGGGCAGGGAAGTACTGAAGATTCGCGACGACCACGTCGTACTCGAGCATGCGTTCTATGATCAGGACGGCGAGCTCGTCAAGAAACTTGTGTCCCTGGAGATTGCGGATATGGGCGGTCGCACGATCGCGAAGCGGCAGCGCATGGTAAAGACCGAAGACCCGGATGAATGGACCGAGATCGGAGTCAACGACGTTGAATATGAAATTGACCTGAAGGACAGCCTGTTTACCTTATCGAACCTGCGTAACCCGCGAAATAACTGATCAAGGCTCCTTGGATGAACATCGTCCTTCGCCTGGCATGGCGAAATATCTGGCGACAACGGCGGCGCACCTGGTTGACCACCGGCGCGATGGTATTTTCGAACACGCTCCTGGTGTTCATGATCTCGCTGCAATTCGGCATGTACGGCCTGATGATCGACAACACGCTCAAGGTGTTCTCCGGCCATATGCAAATCCAGGTGCCGGGTTACAAGGACGATCAGAAAATACGCCAGGCAGTCCCCAACGTGGTACCGCTTGCGTCCGGGCTCAGGCAACAATTCCGAACCGACACAATCGCTGCGCGCGGCTGGGCATTCGGTCTCGCTTCGAGCGCGGAGCGCAGCTACGGAATCGGCATATTCGGGGTCGAACCGACGTTTGAGCCCGAAGTGTCGAGCATCCCGGGACTCATCAAGGAAGGTCGCTACCTCGAGGATAGCGACGCCACAGATATCGTCATCGGTTCGGTGCTGGCACGTAACCTGCGTGTCGGGATTGGCGACGAACTCACGTTGCTGGGCAGTGGCCGCGACGGTTCCTTTGCCGCGGCCGTCGTCAATGTCGTCGGCATCTTCGAGAGTGGCGTCGTCGATATCGATCGAAACATCGCGCAGTTGCCGCTGGGCCTTTTCCAGGAAGTGTTTTACATGGAAGGGGCCGGCCACCAGGTCGTGATCAATGCCGCCAACCTCGACGAAGCGACGTTGCTCGAGCCGCAAATTATCGAGGCGCTTCCGGCCGGCGAAGATCTCGTCGTGCATGACTGGGACGCATTACAGCCGGGTCTCAAGCAGGCGATCCAGGCGGATATGAGCAGCGCGTTTTTCATGTACGGAATCCTGGTTATCCTGGTCGCGTTCAGTGTCCTGAATACTCAGTTGATGTCCGTGCTCGAGCGCACCCATGAGTTCGGTATCGTCATGTCGCTCGGTCTCAAGCCCGGACGACTGGGCAGACTGGTCATGCTTGAAACGGCAATGATGGGCATGCTCGGCTTGATTCTCGGCGCCATTGCCGGAGCCCTCTTCACGTCATGGTTCATGGTTAACGGCCTCTCCATTCCTGGCATGGAGGAAATGTCCGCGAAATTCAATCTGCCACCCAGGGTGTATCCCCAGGTCAATATCTGGTCGACGCTCATCGGGCCGGTGGTCGTTTTCCTGTTCACACTGCTGGCTGCCGTTTACCCGGCCTTGCGACTGCACCGCCTGCATCCGGTGGAAGCGATGAGGGCCAACTGATGCGCATGCTTCCCGTCCTCAGCCGGCTTGCCTGGCGGTACCTGTGGCGCAATCACAGGCGCACGATCATCATGGTCGGCGCCATTGCCGTCGGCGCATGGGCGATGATTTTCATGACGGCCCTGACGCGCGGCATGGTCGACCAGATGATCAGGGACGGCATCAGCGTATTGCCCGGCCACGTGCAGGCTCACAATCCCGAGTTTCTCGACGATCCGAGTGTCTCGAACCGTATTGCCATGGGTGACGAGGAACTTGCCGGGAAGTTCGATGCGATGGACTTCAGGGCGTGGGCCAGCCGCGTCAGGGTGCCCGCGGTGATAACCAGCGAGCGCGAGTCACGCGGCGTGACCCTGCTGGGCGTCGACCCGGAAGCCGAAGAAGAGTTTTCGTTCGTCTCCTACGAGGACGTGGAAGGTCGCTTTCTCGAGACTCCCGACGACAAGGGCGTCGTCATCGGCAGAAAGCTCGCCGACAAGCTCGATACCGAAGTTGGCAAGCGCATCGTAATCATGAGCCAGGATCCGGATAACGAGATCGCGGATCGTGGTTTTCGTGTTGTCGGCCTGTTCAAAGCCAACATGGCAGCTTTTGAAGAGTCGTACGTGTTCGTTGGCAAGAAGACGGCACAGAAAATGCTGCGTATCGGTGACACGACGACCGAGATCGTATTCGTCGGTGACGACTATCGAAATGTCGACCCGACTTATCAACGCGTCAGCGAGGCAGTAGCGGGCAAACTCAAAGTGAGTCGCTGGTATGAGGTTGATACCTACCTGGGCACGATGATGAAAGTCATGGATGGCTTTGTCCTGATCTGGGTCATCGTAATCTTCCTCGCATTGTCCTTTGGCCTGGTTAATACACTCGTTATGGCGGTGTTCGAACGAATACGCGAAATCGGGCTTATGCTGGCACTCGGCATGAAGCCATCGAGTATCCTCGGTCAGATCATCATAGAGTCGATGTTTCTGTTGGCTATCGGCTTGGGTTTAGGCGACATCCTGGCGTTCGCGAGCGTCAAGCCGCTTGAAAGCGGTATCGACATCTCGGTCGTCGCCGAGGGCATGGAAATGTGGGGCGCTTCCAGCATGCTGTACCCGAAGCTCTATTGGAGCGACATGGTTCTCGCGAATGTCGTGGTATTGATTCTTGGTTTTCTCGCGAGCCTGTCACCGGCCTGGCGCGCATCGCGTTATGAGCCGGTCGAAGCAATTACGAAGGTGGGATGATGAGTTCCGTACGTTGTGTGGATCTGTGCAAGACCTATCGGCAAGGCGACCAGGATATCAAGGCGCTTGACCACGTAAGCATCGAGATCGAAGAGGGCGGTTTCGTCTGCTTGTCGGCGCCGTCGGGGGGCGGCAAGACGACGCTGCTCAACGCGATCGGTGGGCTGGATATACCCGACAGCGGTGAGGTCTGGATTGCGGGCCAGCGTATCGATGAAATGAGCAAAGGTGAACTCGCTGATCTGCGGCTTTCGAGCATCGGGTTCGTATTCCAGGCCTACAATTTGATACCGGTATTGACGGCGCAGGAAAATATCGAGTTCGTCATGCAGGTGCAGGGCGTCTCGGCTGTCGAGCGACGCAAAAAATCACTCGCGATCCTTGATGAGGTGGGATTGAAGGGGCTCGAAAACAGGCGGCCGGCAGAGATGTCCGGTGGCCAGCAGCAACGTGTCGCCGTTGCCCGCGCTATCGTCTCGCGCCCCGCGCTGGTGCTTGCCGATGAGCCGACTGCAAACCTCGACTCGAAAACGTCGGACGAGCTGATGACGCTCTTCACCGAGCTCAATCGCCATCACAATACGACTTTCGTGATCGCAACGCACGACCAGCGCGTCATGGGTTATGCGAAACGCTTGATTCGCATGCTGGACGGCCGCATCGTTGGCGATATCGAGCAAGATGCTGCATAGAGTTGTTATCGGCCTGCTCTTTTTGTCAGCGACGGTATTTGCTGATGACAGCAAGACCGAGTTTGGTGGTCACACGAAGTTTCGCCTGACGGGACAGGCCTATCCGGATCAGAGCCTGTTCAGAGATGAGGTGGGTAGTGATTCCCTCGATGTTGCAGGGATCCTGCGTCTCAATTACAAATTCGACGGGGGTCGCTGGTCCTTCGATGCGGCCTACCAGATGCTGGCACTGCATGGCGACAGCGTCGAGCTTGGGCGCGCGCTTCCTGGCGGCACGGATATCTTCTTTCCAGGGTTGCCGGATGATGACCGTCGCCTTTTTGACCTGACAGACGTCGTAAAAGACAGCGGTAAGAACGCTGTGTCGCAGCGCGTCGACCGTTTGACCGTCGGTTACACGAGCGAAAAGGCGGTTGTACGATTTGGCCGACAGGCCTTATCGTGGGGGAACGGCCTGTTTTATGCGCCGATGGACCTGGTCAACCCGTTCGACCCGGCGGCTGTCGATACCGAGTACAAGATCGGCGATGACATGTTTTACGGACAGTATCTGCGCGACAACGGCGACGATGTGCAGGGGGCATACGTCGTGCGTCGCAATCCCGAAAACGATGATGTCGAGGCCGATGAGTCGACCCTTGCCATCAAGTACCACGGATTCGCAGGCGAGGCTGAATACGATTTGCTCCTGGCGCAAAGCTACGGAGATACCGTTGTGGGACTGGGTGCAAGCACGAGCGTTGGTGGGGCAATCTGGCGGTTGGATCTTGTCGCTACGCATACCGACGACGATAATTATGTGCAGCTGGTGACAAATTTCACCTATTCCTGGAACTGGTTCGACAGGAACATGAGCGGTGCCATCGAGTATTTCTACAATGGCTTCGGCCAGCGATCGGGCCGATATGATCAAGACAGCCTGAGCGGCAATCCGGACCTGGTCATTCGGGTGACGCGTGGCGAGCTGTTCTCGATCGGGCGGCACTACCTGGCAGGCAGCGTAATGATCGAAGTGACGCCACTCTGGGGGCTTACACCCACGGTGCTCACCAATGTGGCGGATCCGAGTGCGTTGTTTCAGCTCGTAACGAATTACAGTTTGTCGGACAACATGACATTCCTGGCGAGTGTCAATGTGCCGCTGGGGCCGAAAGGCAGCGAATTCGGCGGCATCGAGTCCGGCTTCCCGGACCGCTATTTGTCGGGTGGTGCCGGACTGTTTGCCCAGTTTGCCTGGTACTTCTAAGCCGCTTACTAGAGAACCGGTTTGAGACTCGCCAGCAGGCGCCTGAACCCGGCTTCAATCTCGAGTTCGAACACCGGGTCCTTGATGTGTTCGAATTCCTTGACGTCGAATTCGTGATCTTCGGCGTCGAGCATCGAATCGATTCGCCTGAAGAGGTCGCGCTCCTCCCAGCCCATGTGTTCTCGCAGGCGATTCACGTAACCCGATGTATCCCTGATGAACTTGTCGCGTCGCACCGCAGCGCCAGCGTTAATGGCTTCCACGTCATCGCGCAGCGCCGAACCCAGCTCAGCAATATCCTGGTGATCGGCGGGCACATCGTCGAGGTCATCGGCGAGATCCGGGCGCTTCTTGCGCAGCTGCTCGTAAACGATGTTTTCCTTGGGGTGGTGCACGGCATCC
>Ga0224508_10004223_pt1 | contig 11766 bp, 10 predicted proteins | sample SF_Jan12_sed_USG_4_FD_170157 | JGI IMG/M metagenome (GOLD analysis project Ga0224508, IMG submission 170157) | Sediment microbial communities from San Francisco Bay, California, United States - SF_Jan12_sed_USGS_21 | ecosystem: Environmental > Aquatic > Marine > Sediment | place: USA...
TCGGTGGGTCAGTGTTGTTACCCGGCCCCATAGCCTGGCAGACGGAACTCGCTGATGCCGATCCGGGGTGGTTCACCGACACGGAACGCCGCATGGCTTCCTCGGCCGGTACTTTCGCCTCTACCCCGGGACCCCGGAAAGGGCGATCCTGCAATCGGCCCCCGGTGGGGTCCATTCGATCCTACGAGGCGGCACAGTTGGGCATTTCAGCATCTACCCCACGATCTCTTGCCGGGGCCCGCTCGTCTTTCCCCGGTCTCGAGGACCAGACGTTCCTGGATGCAGCCTGCGTCAGCCTGGCCCCCCGCGAGGCACGAGACGCCATAGTGGAGTTCCTCGACATGGCCCTCTGGTGCCGAGAAAGTGATGCCTCAGAACATCACGTCGCCATGGACCACGCCCGCCGCCAGGCCGCCGGTGAGGCCGCCCTCCTGTTGAACTCCCCGGACCGGAACCTGGCCCTGATTGAGAGCACTACCTACGGGCTGAACGTTGCCGCCCGAGCGATTCCGCTTCGCAGTGGGGACAACGTGCTCATCGCCGACTCGGAGTTCCTCCAGGTGGCGATCCCGTGGCTGGCGCGTCGGAACGATGGGATCGAAGTCAGATCGGTCGAGAGCCAGCAGGGGGAGCTACCCCTGGAGCGATTCGAGGAGGCGATTGACAGGCACACGCGAGTGGTCTGCGTGTCCTCGGTGCAATGGTCGAGCGGGTACCGGGTCGATATTGAAGGCCTGGGCCGGCTGTGCCGGGAGCGCGACGTCTGGCTGGTCGTCGATGCCGTCCAAGAAATGGGAGCCTTGAAGATCGACCTGTCAGAGCAACCGGCCGACTTCGTGATAGCCGGTGGGCATAAGTGGCTCAATGCTCCCTTTGGGTGTGGGGTCATGTTCATGTCCGACCGGGCCCTCTCGGCCCTCACTCCCTCCTCGTATGGATACCTCTCGATGGAGGAACCGGAGGGCGGCTGGGGAACATTCTTCCGGACGCCGGGCATTCCGACCGTGCGGGAGTATCGGTTCCCTCAAACCGCGCGGCAGTTTGAAGTGGGAGGTACCTCCAATTACCCGGGAGCGATCGGGCTGGCTGCCTCGCTGCGGCTGGTCAACTCGGTCGGGATCGACGTGATCGACGAGCAGGTACGGGGGCTGACCCGGACGCTCCGGCACGGCCTGGAGGAGCGGGGTGCCCGGATTATCTCTCCTCCGGCCCCCGAAGCCCGCTCCGGCATCACGACCTTCATGTTCTACGAGACTCCCGAGGAGGACCATCAACTGCTGGAGAAGCTCCTCACCGATCGGATTCTCATCTCGCAGCGGTACACGGGCCCGGTAGGCGGGCTGCGCGTCTCGACCCACTTCTACAACACCGAAGAAGACATTGAACAACTCCTCGACAGTCTCGCTCACCACACGTAGGGCGCCCTCGGATTGCCTCTCGCCGTAAGGTGGGGCGGCACAGGAGGAGCAGCTTGGACTATCGACAGTTGGGCCGGACCGGGCTGCGGGTCTCGGCGTTCGGAATGGGATGTGGCAACTTCGGCGGCATCGGCAGCGCTCCCGAATTCTTCGGCCAGGGCGAAGACGAGACCGAAGCCTTTGCCCTCCTCGATCGGGCAGTGGAACTGGGGATCAACTTCCTCGACACCGCCGACGCCTACGGCGGAGGGCGAAGTGAGACCACCATCGGGAAGTGGCTGAAGACCAAGGACTCCGACCTGCGGGATCGGCTGCTCATTAGTTCCAAAGTCGCCAATCCGGTAGGCGACGATCCCAACCAGCGCGGGCTCTCGCGTCGTCACATCCTCCGTCAGGTTGATGCCAGCCTGACTCGTTTGGGAGTCGATCACCTCGACATGTATCTCGTCCACGAGCCAGATCCCACCACACCGCTGGAAGAGACCCTCGACGTGCTGGACTCGGTGGTGCGGGCCGGCAAGGTCCGCTACCTCGGGGCCTCCAACTTCCCGGCCTGGATGATGGCCAAAGCGCTGTGGCTGAGCGATGTCGGGGGGCTCCATCGCTTCGATTGGGTTCAGAACTCCTTCAACCTCATCGACCAGGCCGACTCGGCCGAGATGCTCGCTCTCTGCCGCGATCAAGGCCTCGGGTTCACGCCCTTCAGCCCGTTGTGCGGCGGCTGGCTGACCGGGAAGTACAGCTACGAGGAGACCTACCCGGAGGGGTCGCGGATGACCCTCCGGCCAGAGCCATATCTGAAGTATTGGAACGAAACGACCTTCGGCGCCATCGACCGCCTTGCCAAGGCCGCCTCAGATCTGGGAGTCAGTAGTGCCGGGCTCGCCCTTGGTTGGCTGATCAACCATCCAGACATCACCGCTCCGATTGTTGGTCCCCGTCGGCCCGATCATTTTGCACCCATGGAGGAGGCGCTCGGACTCGAACTCCCCGAGGCTCAGTGGGACGAGGTTGGCCGCATGTTCGTGACCGGAAATTGATGGTGGAAACGCTCATCATCACCCAGGACGAGGTGCCGGCGCTGCTGCCCATGAGCGATTGCATACAGGTGGTCCGTGAGGCACTTGCCGCGCTGGCTCGCGACGAGGGCATCCAGCCGCTGCGGCCGATCATGTGGCTGCCGGAGAAGGTCGGTGCCCTCGGGATGATGCCCGGCTACCTGGCAGACATCGACACCCTGGGGATCAAGACCGTGACCGTGTTTCCCGGCAACGCCGGAACTAAATACGACTCGCACCAGGGCAGCATCATGCTGTTCGACGGGGCCAATGGTCGGCTGAAAGCTGTGATCGACGCCACCGAAATCACCACCATTCGCACCGCCGCCGCCTCGGCTGTGGCAACCGACGTTCTGGCGAGGCCCGATGCCAGGGTCCTCGCCATACTCGGCTCCGGAGTGCAAGCGGGCAGTCATATCGACGCGATGGCAGCGGTTCGGCCAATCGGAGAGGTGCGGGTCTGGAGCCGCCAGCCGGCCAACGCCGACCGGTTGGTGGCGTTGAAGGCGGCGTCCGGGCTGACCATTCGAACCGTCGCTTCTGTTGCGGAGGCAGTAGGCGGGGCCGACATCGTGTGTACGACGACGGCCTCACACGATCCCGTCCTGACGGGTGACCTCCTCGAGCCCGGAATGCACATCAATGCAGTCGGGTCGAGCGTCCCGTTCGCCCGGGAACTGGACACCGGGGTCATGACCAGGTCCCGACTGTTCGTTGACCGGCGCGAGTCAACTCTCAACGAGGCCGGGGATTTCCTTATCGCCCAGGCCGAGGGAGCGATCGACGAGTCCCATATCGTTGCCGAAATCGGGGAGCTCTTGATAGGCGCAGCCGAAGGACGCGGTAACGACGAGGAGATCACGCTGTTCAAGTCGCTCGGTCTGGCCGTCGAGGACGTGGCGGCCGGCAACCTGGTCTACTGCAACGCTCTGGCGGCGGGAGCGGGAACTCGATTGGTGCTGGGAGGCCTTCGCCATGACTGAAGACAGCGGACCGATTCCTCTCAGTGAGATTGAAGCCGCCCGGGAGCGGCTGAACGGGATCGCCGTTCGCACCCCGCTCGTGCGGCTGAACGCCGACACCGGCCCCATCGAGATCTATCTGAAGCTCGAGAACCTGCAGCCGATCGGCGCCTTCAAGATCCGGGGGGCGGGGAACGCCATGGCGATCGCCGGCCCTGCCGCCCTCGAGGAGGGCGTGTGGACCGCCAGTGCCGGCAATATGGCCCAGGGAGTGGCCTGGAATGCCCGCCGGCTTGGAGTTCCCTGCTCGGTGGTGGTTCCCGACCACGCCCCGGCAGCCAAACTCGGCGCCCTCGAGCGGCTCGGAGCTCGGGTCGTGAAGGTGTCCTTCGAAGAATGGTGGCAAATCATCGTCACTCATGCCCACGAGGGTCAGGACGGCGTGTTCGTCCATCCGGTGAGCGACCCGGCGGTGATGGCGGGCAACGGCACCATCGGCCTTGAGCTGGTCGAGGACCTGCCGGATCTGGATGCGGTTGTCGTTCCGTACGGCGGAGGGGGGCTGAGCTGCGGGATTGCCTCCGCTCTACGGTTCCTCAAACCTGCGGTTCGGGTTTACGCAGCAGAGGTAGCGACGGCGGCGCCGCTGGCAGCAGCGTTCGAGGCTGGAGAGCCCACGGACGTGGAATATGTTCCTTCGTTTGTTGATGGGATCGGTTCGACCCGGGTGTTGGACGACATGTGGCCGCGGGTGAAGGAGCTGTTGACGGGCTCGCTGGTGGCGTCTCTTGACGATGTAGCCGCTGCCGTCCGGCTTTTGGCAGTGCGCAATCGGGTGGTTGCGGAGGGCGCCGGGGCGGCCGGAGTTGCCGCCGCATTGCTGGGTGGGGCCGGTTCCGGCAAGGTGGTCTGCATTGTTTCGGGCGGCAATATCGACGCCGCCAAGCTGGCCTCCATCCTGTCAGAGTCTGGCTAACCGGCAGGTACACCTGCTTTTGGCTGGTATCTATGCCAGAATCCCCGGCAATGCGCGATGCCGCGCGTTTGGGAAAGCAAGGCAGGGGAGGCCAATGCCGGGATACATCACTCAGGAGACAGACGTCTCTCCGGTTGTCGATCCCGATGACACCGTCTCGACCCGCACCACCATCGACGCCTCGGTGGGCGCAGAGCATCTCGAGCAGCGGGTGCTTCACTTCGCCACCGGCCGGTCTCGTGCCCGCCACGCGCTCGGCCGTGATGAAGTCGCGTATGTCGTCTCCGGCTCCGGAACCCTCGTGCTGGCCGGCGACTCCCATGAGCTCACCCCGGATATGGGTGTCTACATCAGGGCCGGGGAGGGCTATGAGGTTGACAACCCAGGCGCCGAGGACCTGGTGCTGGTATCGGTGACGGCCCCGGAGCCCTCCGAGGGTGACGTGCCGGTGGAACGCAGCGTCACTGTCCGTGTGGCCGATCAGCCGACTATCCCGGCCGGCAAGGATCGAGAGTTCAGATTTGTCATCAATCCCGACGCCGGGTGCCGCGATGTTACGCAGTTCGTCGGCTGGATTCCGCCCGGGCGAGCGCCGACGCACCACCACCTCTACGACGAAGTCATTTATGTCCTCGACGGCAGCGGCGTTCTCCACCTCGAAGGGCAGCCCGATGTGCCAATATCCACGGGTTCATGCATTCACCTTCCCCCACCGGTCCAGCATTGTCTGGAGAACACCGGTGACCGGCCGCTCCGCGTGCTGGGTGTTTTCCACCCGGCCGGGAGCGCGGCGGAAGCATACGAAAACGACACCAACGAATAGCTAGCTAGTACATAAGGAAATGAAGGGAAACCAATCATGAGAACAAGATTCAAGATCGTCGGGCTGCTTCTAGCCCTGGCGCTCGTCGCCGCCGCCTGCGGAGACAGCTCGTCTGACACGACGACTACCACCGCAGACTCGGGCGCGACAACGACAACGGCGGCTGATACCACGACCACGACTGTCGAACCGATGGTCTGTGAGGCCACGCTTGGCTTCATCGGACCGATCACGGGGCCGGTGGCCTTCATCGGTGGCGTGCAGCTCAACTGGTTCAAGTACGCAGTCGACACGTTCAACTCCGACATGGGGTATGACTTCCAGATTGTCGAGGGTGATAACCAGTTCGACACAGCCCAGAGTGCGACCCTGGCGGCTCAGTTCATCGACAACGGTGACATCGTTGGTGTTGTCGGCCCGGCCGGAAGCGACAACGTAGATGCCGCGGGCGCAGTCTTTGAGGCCGGCGATCCGGACCTGACGTTCATTTCCCCGTCTTCGACTCGGGTCGGTATTGCGGCGAAGTTCACGGGCATGTTCCGTACTGTCGGGACAGACGATGACCAGGGACCGACCACGGCCCAACTCATGATTGACCAGGGCGCCTCCAAGGTATTCTTGATCGACGATCAGTCGTCATATTCGACGGGTTTGGCCGCTTCAACCACGGCTGCCCTCGAAGCCGCCAACGTTGAGGTTGTCAGCGAGTCCGTGACCCAGGACATCACCGACTTCTCCGCACTCGTCAGCACCATCCCGGATGATGCCGATTTCGTGTATCTCCCATGGCAGGTCGCGGCGAACGCTCAGATTATCGCCAACCAGATGCAGGAGCAGGGCAAGGACATCACGATTGTTGGTTCCGATGGACTGGATTCCGGCGACTTCGTGGTTCCCGGAGCACTGATCGTCAAATTCGCGGGTGACATTTCCGTCATTCCCGAGTCGGCTGACCTGTTGGCCGGGTTCCTGGCTGAGTACCCGGAGACCAATACGTTCGGTCCGCCGGTCTTTGTAGCTACCCAGGCGCTTCTGGAGGCCGTTGATCGCGTGTGTGCGGCTGGTGAGGTGCCCAATCGAGCCAACGTCCAGGCTGAGGTGAGGAACACCAACCTCGCCCAGACGATTCTCGGCACCCCGGTGTCGTTCAACAGCGACGGCGACCTGGCAGATGGACGGTTCTACATCTTCCAGACGGACGCCGACGGCAACGACATCGGCTTCGCCGGCTAAGGAGGAAAGTACAGAGCAGAAACAGTGGAATTCTTTCTCCAGCAGACGGTGAATGGCCTGACGCTGGGGAGCGTGTACGCCCTCCTAGCCCTTGGCTATTCGATGGTGTACGGAATTCTGAAACTGCTCAACTTCGCCCACGGCGAGGTGTACATGTTCGGAGCCTTCGCGGGCTACGGGATGCTGACGATCCTCGGAGGGTCGTCAGCTCTCGTAGTTCCCGTGTGGCTCGCATTAGTTCTCATGTTTCTGGCGGCGATCCTCGCGTCCTCGGCCATCGGGGTCGCGCTCGAGCGCTTCGCATACCGCCCTTTGCGGCAATCGACGCGAATCGCGCCGCTGATCAGTGCCATCGGTGCTTCGTTCTTCTTGCAGGCGGCCGCTCTCTTGATGTTCACGGCCAACTCGCGCACGTTCAACACACCTCAACTGATAGCGATCGATAGCGGAATCCCGTTTGGTCCTATCCGGGTATGGATGGTGCGAGTGTTGGTGATCGTCACCTCCTTCGTGCTCATGGTGCTGCTCTACCTGTGGGTCAATCGGACCAAGACCGGGAAGGCAGTGCGGGCGGTTTCCTTCGACCGGGAGGCTGCCGCCATGATGGGGATCGACGTCGACAAGGTCATAGTCGTTGTGTTTCTGATCGGCTCGGCCCTGGCCGGAATCGGCGGGGTCATGGTTGGGTTGGTGTTCGGCCGGATCTTTCACATCATGGGCTTCGTCGCCGGCTTAAAAGCCTTCACCGCCGCAGTGCTTGGAGGCATCGGGAGTATCCCGGGCGCGATGTTGGGCGGCCTGATGATTGGGCTGGCCGAGGCCTTCACCACCGGGTACATCTCCTCGACCTTCCAGAATCTCATTGTTTTCGGCCTGCTCATTGTCGTGCTGCTGATTCGTCCGAGCGGCCTGCTCGGCCGGCCAGAGTTGGTGAAGGTGTGATATGACCGCACCCGACGAAACCGGCATTGGCGTAGATGAGTGGGTCGAGCAGTCAGAGGGCCGCCGCGAGGGGCACACCGGGTTTACGGCCCCGGCCCGCCGCTTGTTCGACAAGCTCACGCCCGGGTCCCGGCTAACGCTCTTTCTGCTGGCGGCCGCCACCTACCCGTTCCTGGTCCGGGGGAGTGACGTCCGGATCGGCATCACGATTCTGCTGCTGGCCATGGTCGCTCTCGGTCTCAACGTTGTGGTCGGATGGGCAGGCCTCCTCGACCTGGGCTATGTGGCCTTCTACGGGTTCGGGGCCTACTTCTATGCAATTGTGGCGTCCGATCAGCTTCCCGCCCATTGGCCAACTTGGATCGCGATCCCGATCATCGTGGCCGCCTCGGCGTTGCTTGGCGCGTTGCTGAGCTTGCCTTCCCGTCGCCTGGTCGGTGACTACCTAGCGATCATGACCCTGTTCTTTGCCCAGATCTTCGTCGAGCTCGTGCGGAACTTCGAGCGACTTCCCTTCGTTCCCGACGATCTCAACCTCACCGGAGGGCCGAACGGGATCCCGGGGGTCAAGCCCTTCGAATTCTTTGGCTTCGAGTTCAACGGGCAGGAGCTCCTTGGCGGCACCCTCCCCACTTTCAGCCGTCAGTACTACCTGGTGCTCGTTTTCCTTGGTCTGCTCATAGTTGGGCTTCACAACCTCAATGACTCCCGAACGGGTCGAGCCTGGCGGGCCTTGCGCGAAGACACGCTGGCCGCCGAACATATGACCATGCCGGTTAACCGGCTGAAGCTTTTGGCGTTCGCGGTGGGGGCCGGTATCGCTGGACTGAGCGGTGCCCTGTTCGCGACTGTCCAGAACGGCGTCTTTCCGAACAACTTCAACCTGTTCGTCCTCATCATCATGTATGCAGCCGTGATTCTCGGGGGATCCGGTTCGATCCCCGGCGTGGTGCTCGGGGCCGTTGCCATTGCCTATGTGCCAGAGTTGCTGCGCGACCCCACCAAGGCCGGGTTGCTGTTCTACGTGGGGATCGCGGTGGTGCTGTTCGTCCTCGTGCGGCGGTGGGACAAGATTGCCGCCACCGTGGGAGGCGTGTTTGTGCTCGGCCTGGTTGTGCGCTTCTTCTCGAGCCGAATCTGGGACGAATCGATCTTGGGCGAAGTCAACGACACCTCGCTGAGCCGACTGCTCGATGATTGGGTGCTGAACTTCGAATCCCAGCGCGATGTCATTACCAGCTACGCCTTCGTTCTGGCCATCGTCGGGGTGCTGCTCGTGGTTCTCGCCACAGGCTGGTGGAAGATCGCGGCACTCATTCCCACGCTCTACCTCGCCATCCTGGTTTGGGAGAACAAGCTGGTTTTCCAGCCGAGTATCACCCGCCAGCTGCTGTTCGGTGCCGTATTGGTGGTCATGATGGCGGTTCGGCCTCAGGGTCTGCTCGGCACTCGACGAGTGGAGATCATGTGAAACCGATTCTCGAGTTACGCAGTCTTTCCAAGGCATTCGGGGGCCTGCAGGTAATTCAGGACCTCGACCTCGTCGTCGGGGCTGGACAAATCGTCACCGACGACGATCCCGTCGTTGGACAGGGGGAGGCGGTAGCCGATCTCGACTTCTCGCTTAAGCCCGGTGAGATCGTCAGCGTGATCGGTCCGAACGGGGCCGGAAAGACAACGCTCTTCAACCTCATCACGGGTATCTACGAACCGGATTCGGGCGACATCCTCATGGACGGGCGGAGCATCATCGGGCTGTCGCCTGAACAGGTTTCCAACCTGGGCGTGGCCCGGACGTTTCAGACGCTGCGGGTCTTCCTCAACATGACCGTCAAAGAGAACGTCATGGCGGCCGCCTATGGCAACACGAAGGTCGGTATGTGGGGGTCGGTGTTCCGGACTCCCTCTGCTCGCCGGGAGGAGAAGCAGATATCGGACCTGGCCGAAAGCAAGCTGAGTTTCTTTGGAGAGCGCCTCATGGGCTACCGCTGGGATCAGCCTGCCTACAGCTTGTCCTATGCGAATCGTCGCCGGCTCGAGATCGCCAGAGCCATGGCCACTAACCCCCGCCTGCTCATGCTTGACGAGCCGGCTGCGGGCATGAACCCCGCGGAAACCCATGAGATAACCGAATTAATTGGTCAACTGCGAGACGACGTTGGGTATTCGATCCTGGTGATCGAACACGATATGCATGTTGTCGAAGGGATCTCTGACCGGGTGATTGCCCTTGATCATGGCGTCAAGATCGCAGAAGGCAGCTTCGAGGAGGTCGCCACCAACCCCCACGTCATAGAGGCGTACCTCGGCGCCGGAGCGGCCGGTACCAAATGAACGACCAGGCTCCGCTCCTTGCTCTCAAGGACGTAAACACCTACTACGGGCAAATCCACATCCTCCAGGGCATCTCCATGGAGATAAAGGCCGGCGAGCTGGTGTGTCTTCTCGGCGGGAATGCGTCAGGCAAGTCCACGACGTTGAAAACGATTCTGGGCATCGTTACGCCGCGGTCGGGGACAGTGGAGTTCCAGGGAATGGATGTCACCAGCAAGTCCACAACTTTCCGGATCGGTCACGGGATGGCGATTGTCCCGGAGAATCGGCGGCTGTTCGCTCCCATGACCGTGCTTGAGAATCTGGAGATGGGGGCCTATCTGCGTGAAGACGACTTCTCAGAGGACCTCAACGACGTATACGAACTGTTTCCGCTGCTAGCTGAGCGCAAGCATCAGCTGGCAGGAACGCTCTCCGGTGGTGAACAGCAGATGGTGGCTATGGGCCGGGCCCTCATGTCGAAACCCAAACTCTTGCTCATGGATGAGCCCTCCATGGGTCTGGCGCCGGTCCTGGTCGAGCAGAGCTTTGAGATCATCCAGCGGGTCCACCGGGCGGGTGTGTCGATTCTCATGGTGGAACAAAACGCCAACATGGCCCTGTCAATCGCCGACCACGGATATGTGCTGGCCACCGGCCGCATCGTTCTCGCCGGAGAGGCGGCCGCGCTGGCGGCTGACGAAGGGCTGAAGAAGGCCTATCTTGGTCGCTGAAGGAACCGAGGAGCGCAAATGACGATGACACTTCCCGACTCGATTCGTGCTCGCTTTCCTTTGCTTGAGAACGCCGTCTATACCAACAGCTGCTCGCAGGGCGCCCTCTCGGGGGAGGTGCGGTCAGCCTATGAGCAGTACCTGACCGACTGGGACGAGAAGGGTGCACCCTGGGAGTTATGGGTCGAGAGAGCAAACTCGGCTCGCCACCGGTTTGCTCGCCTATTGAACGCAACCCCCGACGAGATTGCGGTAACCACGTCGGTGTCGGCCGGGGTTAGCTCTCTGATGAGCGGGCTCCGCCGGCCGGACGGTCGCAACAAGATCGTCATCAGCGATTTCGAGTTTCCGACCATCGGGCAGATCGTTCACGCTCAAGAACTCGTGGGGGCCAAGGTTGAGCACGTCCCGCCGACCGAGGAAGCTACGGTCTCCCTCGAGCGCATGGCCGAGGCGATCGACGACGAAACCGGCCTCGTGGCCATCACCCATGTGTGTTTTCGCAACGGCAGCAAGACCGACGTCAAGGAAGTGATCCGACTGGCACACGAAGCCGGTGCCCTGGTTCTTCTCGATTCGTTCCAGGCGGTGGGTGCGATCCCCATCGATGTGCGTGAGCTGGACGTGGACTTTGTTGCCGGGGGAACCCTCAAATACCTGCTCGGCTCTGCCGGCCTGGCCTTCCTCTACTGCCGGGCCGACCTGTTGCCGGAGATTACGCCAGTACAAACTGGATGGTTCGCAGACGAAGACATCTTCAAGATGGACATATTCGATTACTCGCCGTCGGCTACCGCCACCAAGTTTGAGAGCGGCACACCGCCGATTCCGAATATCTACGCCGGCATCGCCGGAATGGACCTCATGGACGAGATCGGGATCGCCGAAACCGAGCAGCACGTGAGCAAGCTCACAGACCAGCTGATTGAGGGACTGGACCGGATCGGGGCCAAGCTGGTCACGCCACGCGATCCGGCCAAACGAGGCCCGATGATCGCCGTTGCCACCACCGATGACTACGGCATGGTGGCGGCATTAGCGGAGGACCGGATCCTGACGTCACCCCGCGACGGCAATGTCCGCCTCTCATGGCACTGCTACAACTCGGAGGAGGACGTCGAAGCTGTTGTGGCTGGACTTGAACGGCACTCCGACCTCCTGGCCCGTTAGCCGGAGGACAGGACCGAGGGCCGGGTAATCGGAAGCTGGCCGGACTGCCTCAGCGTCAAGGCGGGTCCGGTCCCGGGGGGATTGATCGCCGCCGATCCGGTGGGCTGTCGGGATCGATGCGGTGTCCGCGGCCGTGG
>Ga0224508_10004224_pt1 | contig 11766 bp, 11 predicted proteins | sample SF_Jan12_sed_USG_4_FD_170157 | JGI IMG/M metagenome (GOLD analysis project Ga0224508, IMG submission 170157) | Sediment microbial communities from San Francisco Bay, California, United States - SF_Jan12_sed_USGS_21 | ecosystem: Environmental > Aquatic > Marine > Sediment | place: USA...
ACCGGTCTTCGCCCTCACGAACCTTCCGGAGGTCGTGAAGGCCGCGCTCTTCGCCCGATACTCGCGCAGCTCGAAATCGCTCCGGCGCCTCCTGATCGACGAGTTCCTCGACGGCGAACGGGAACTGCCGCGTCAGGCCGGCGCGGGCGAGGTCCGGGCAAGCGAGCTCTTCGACCGCGTGTTCTTCGAGTACGGCGACGACTCGGTCGCACAGCTCGCTGGAGCGCACCTCGCCGTCGAGGGCATCTCCAACGTGATGACCAAGGTGCTGCAGTGGGGGCGGCTCGCGTCCTACCTTGAGCAGTCGACCCGTTACATCTCCTTCGCGGAGAGGCGCGCCGGACGCTACCGGTACCACGTACCCACCGAGCTGGCCGGCGCGCCGCAGCAGGAGTACCGCTTGGTGCTGGACCGGGCTTTCGACCGGTACGGTGAGTTGGCGGAACGCTTGCGGGCCTATGTCGAGTCGCAGGTGCCGCAGACGCCGGGCACCCCGGCGGCCGCGCGGCGGCGGGCCGTCAACGCGCGGGCGCTGGATGCCGTTCGCGGGCTGCTACCCGCGGCCACGACGGCAAACGTCGGCGTGTTCGCATCCGGTCAGGCATACGAGGCGATGCTGTTGCGCATGCGGGCGCATCCGCTCGCCGAGGCCCGCGAGTGCGCGGAGGCGATGCTGCACGAGCTGCGCCGGGTGATTCCCTCGTTCCTCACCCGCGTCGACCGCGAGGACCGCGGCGGCGTGCACTCGGCGTACCTCAGCGACATCGACGCGGCGGCGGCCGAGCTCGCCCAAGAGATCTCCCCGTCAGCCAGGCTCGACGAGGAATCACCGACTGTCCGGCTGGTCGATTTCGATCCGGACGCCGAGAGACGCGTCCTCGCACACGCCCTGCTGCCACACACGAACCAGTCGCTCGCCCGGGTGATCGCTGCCGTCGATCGGCTCGGTGCTGCCGAGCGGCACGACGCGCTCATGCGCCTAGCGGGGGACCGCTCCAATCGGCGGCACAAGCCGGGCCGCGCGTTGGAGGCCGCCACCTACACCTTCGAGATCGTCTGCGACTACGGCGCCTACCGTGACCTTCAGCGACACCGGATGCTGAGCTTGCAGGTGCAGCCGCTTTCGGTGGACTTGGGCTACGAGATGCCGGTCGACGTCGCGGACGCCGAATGCGCCGGCGACTATGCCGAGGCCCAGGAAGAAAGCGCAGCCCTCTTCCGGACGCTCCTCGATGCACGCCCGACCGTGGCCCCGTACGCGGTGACACTCGCCCACCGGATACGTTTCACCCTGGTCGTCAACGCCCGCGAGGCGATGCATCTCATCGAGTTGCGCAGCCAGCCGCAGGGGCACGAGGCCTATCGCCGGGTGGCCCAGCTGATGCACGACCAGATCGCGAATGTCGCCGGGCACCGGGCCCTTGCCGACATGATGCGCTTCGTCGACCACAGCACTCCTGCGGCTGGGCGCCTGGCGGCGGAGGCCCGCTCTGAGGGCCGCAGCTCGAGCACCCCCTGAGGCGATTCGGCTGGACGAGATGGCCGCTCCGGTCGGCGAGCGCGCGAAGATCCGCAGCGAGGTGATGCCGCCAGTCCGATCCGGCCGGAGCCCACCCCGGCCCGGGGTCATCCGGGTAGTCTCGGCACGATGCTCCTCGTCCTCGCGATCGTCCTACTGATCGCCCTGCCCTCTCCATGGGGCTTGTTGGCGGCGGTCACCTTCTTCGTCGGCTTCCTCGCCGAGATCGCGACATGGCAGAAGTGGCTCGGAAAACGCAAAGCCGCCGTGGGGGCCCACACCCTCGTAGGGAGGACCGGTCGAGTCGTCAGCGACTGCGCCCCGGCCGGGCAGGTGCGCATCGGCGGTGAGATCTGGGCGGCGCGGTGCGAGGCCGAAGCGCTCGAGGGGCAAACGGTTCGCGTGCATGCGGTAGACGAGCTGACGTTGGTCGTGGAGCCCGAGCGCTAGCTCGAGAGGGATCCGCCCGCCCGCCGGGGGCGAGCCACAGGTCGCTGGTAGATTCCTGCCATGCCCGAGACCACTCCTGCCCGCCAGATCGGCGGCATGGCCCTGGCGAACGGACTGCTGGTTCATGGGTCCACTCACTGGGCCGCCGCGGTACAGGCTGCCGACGGCTCGGTCTCGGTGGCGACCGGCCGCAAGGTCCGTTTTTCCCGGGGATCAGCCGGGCGTTTCCCGGTCGTGCGGGGTGTGCTGAGACTCGCCGACGCGTTCGCTGTGCTACCGGCCGTGAAGCGCGCGATGCCGGAGGCCCGCTTTGCCATGGAGGACGCGGGCACCGGTATGGCCCTGATCGCGTCCGCCGCGATCGCGGCGGGCGTGCGCCGCTCAGTGCGCTGGCCGCTGGCACAGGAGGCGGCCGGTGCCGCGGCCGGGCTCGCCCCCATGCTGCTCGCGCTTCGCACCTCCTCCGCGGCGGTGTGGCACGGGGTGGAGCACAAGAGCATCGCGGCATACGAGAGCGGCGGAAGCGAGGGAATCCATCGCGCGGCCGAGCACGCCAAGGAACACCCACGTTGCGGCTCGAACTTGGTGGTTCCACTGCTGGTGACAAGCGCGGTCGCGAACACCGCAAGCCGCGTCCTGTTTCGCCGACAGGGGCCCCTCACCCGAGCCCTCGTGGGCGCCGCCAGCGTCGGCGCCGCCGTCGAGGTCTTCGCGTTCTCCGGTCGCATGCCCGAGCATCCGCTCGCGCGGGCGGTGCACGGCGCAGGCCGCATGATCCAGGCCGGCTTCGCCACTCGCGAACCCAGCGCCGCGGAGCTCGAGGTCGGCAAGGCGGCGATGGACGCGCTGATCGAAGCGGAGCGCGTCACGGCAGCGTGAGCGTTGCCGCCAGCGTCGTCATCCCGGCTGAACCGGCCGAGGTGTGGCAGATCTGGAGCGATATGGAGGCTTGGCCGCAGTGGAGCCCGGTGTACCTCCAGGTTGCGCTGGACGGCGCTCTCGCCGTCGGCACCCGAGCGGAGATGCAGATGCGCCATCCCCGCGGTCGGGCGTACTGGACCCGCCCGTGGTTGACGGAGGTCATCCCGGAGCGCGAGCTCTCTTGGACGGCCAAGGGAATGGGCTTGCGGGCGCGAACTCTCACCACGCTGGAGGCGGTTCCCTCGGGCACGAAGCTCCGCATCCGGGGCGAGACCACGGGAGTAATGGCCTTCGCGTATCGCATCGCCATGACCCGGAAGGTTCAGGCCAAGATATTTCTCGAGACACTCGACGCATTCGCCGAAGAGATGCGCCCATGAGGGGCATTGCCATCCTCACCGCGATCTTCGCCCTGCTGAGCGCCGGCCCGGCGCTTGCGCACATCGAGGTCTTCCCCACCTCGGCGCCGGTAGGCGAAGCGCAGACCTTCACGATTCGCGTGCCCAGCGAAGGGCGGGACACGACGGGTATCAGGATGACGTTCCCCGACAACATCAGCGTCTTCAGCTTTCGCCCACCGGGCTCTGGGTTCGCGGTCGAGCCGCTGCGCGGAGCGAACGGGGAGCTGAACGGCGTTCGCTACCGGGGTGGGAGCTTCGGACCGGACACGTACGAGGAGTTCGAGGTCATCGCCACCCCGCAAGAGCCCGGCGCGGCGATCTGGAGGGTCGAGCAGCAGTTGGCCGACGGCACCACCGTACTCTGGACCGGGCCTCCGGAGAGCGAGGGCGAGAGCGCTGGAGAACCGAGCGAGGGCGAGCCCGGCCCCGCCGCAGCCATCGAGATCACCGCCGAGCCCGTTGCCGAGCCGGGCATCGGCCCGGGGTCGAGCGGAGATGCCGACGCCGCGATGTGGCTCGCCCTGATCGCGGCGGGCCTGGCCGCCGGCGCCCTGATCGTCGGTGGTCTGCTGTGGGCCTCGAGGCCGATGGAGCTCCCGAAGGACGACTAGTCGATGATCGCTCGCCTCCTCGCCGCGGCACTGGTCGCGGTCCTCACGGCCCTCTTGGCCCCGAGCGCTCTCGCGGTTCTCGAGGTGCGCCCGAACACGGTCGCGATCGACTCCGAGGTCGACTTCGTGCTGCGGGTGCACTCCGTTCGGGCCGGCACGGCGACCCAGGCCGTGAAGGTGCGTTTTCCGGACGAGGTGACCGGGGTGGCGATCGCATCCCCACCGCTCGGCTGGTCGATGCGGGCCATAGAGAGCGACGGCCGCACCATCGGCGTGCGGTATATCGGCGGGATCATCCCCGAGGGAACCCATCAGGACTTCCTGATTCGAGCGCGCACGGAGGTCGCGGGGAGCAGCCTCTGGGCCGCGGAGCAGTTCTACGAGAACGGGGAGGTGGTGGAATTCTCGCTCGCGACGGCTCAGGCCGGCGATCGCGGGCAGGGCCCGGCCGCCGTCGTCGAGATCCGCGGACCGACTCCCGCCCCCGAGCCAGGCGCTCCCGCAACGCCTGCGGCACCACGAGAACCGGAGGCGCCCACCTCGGAGCAGCCCCTCACCGTCGTCTCCCAGCCCGAGTCTGAGGATGGCTTGGGCCTGCTTCGGGGGTTGGGCGTCACCCTGCTGCTCATCGCCCTTGCAGCCTTCGTCGCGGTGCTCGTGCTGCTGCGGACCCGCTCCGACGCCGCGGAGACGCCCGCATGAGCGGGGCGAAGCGCACCCGCCTTCCACCGGATACGTTCCAGCTGCCGGTCACGAGGATGCGCGAGGGCTACTACAGCGACGCGTACTTCAACTTCACGCGCGAGGTGCTCATTGCCGATGACCAGCGCCCCGAGGTGCTCGTGCAGGTGTTCCAGCGGGAGCGCTCGGTGTTGGGGGGCATGGACGAGGCGCTCGCGATCCTCCGACTCTGCGCCGGCCGCTTCGCCGCGGGCGAGTGGGAGGGAGGATGGGACGATCTGCGCGTGTCGGCGCTCTACGACGGGGATGAGATCGCCCCGTGGGAGACCGTGCTCACGATCGAAGGAGACTACTCGCTCTTCGCGCACCTGGAGACGCTCTACCTCGGCGTGCTCGCGCGGCGAACCCTGATCAGCCGGAACGTGCGCGACGTCGTCAGTGCAGCCCGCGGCAAGCCGATCCTCTACTTCCCGGCGCGATTCGATCACTGGCAGGTGCAGACCGGAGATGGCTGGGCGGCCCACATCGCCGGCGCGATCGGCGTGTCGACAGATGCGCAGGCGTCGTGGTGGGGCGGACGCGGGATGGGCACCGTGCCGCACGGACTGATCGCGGCATGCGGGGGCAACACCGCGCGGGCGGCGGAGCGCTTCGCCGAGAGATTCGCCGACCACGTGAACGTCATCGTGCTGGTCGACTTCGAGAACGACTCCGTGCGGACAGCGTTGGAGGTTGCAGACGCTCTCGAGGACCGGTTGTGGGGGGTGCGCCTCGATACTGCCGGGACCATGGTCGACCGCGCGCTCTGGCAGGAAATGGGCCGCTTCGACCCCACCGGGGTGGTACCGGAGCTCGTGTGGAAGGTGCGTGCGGCCCTCGACGCCGCCGGTCACGATGCCGTGCACATCGTCGCGTCGGGAGGCTTCGACGCCCAGCGCATCAGCGCATTCGAGGACGCCGGCGTCCCGGTCGACGCCTATGGCGTGGGCAGCTCGCTGCTTCGCGGGGCAAGCGATTTCACGGCGGACGTCGTGCGCGTCGACGGCAAGCCATGCGCCAAGGTCGGGCGCGGAGAGGCACCGAATCCCCGACTCGAGACAGTCGACTAGTCTCCTTGGCCGTGCTGATCCAAAGACTCCACCACGTAGCGTACGTCGTGCACGATCTCGACGAGGCGCTGCCGCTTTTCACCGACCGTTTCGGTCTCGAGGTCAGCGTGCGCGAGCACATGGACGACCAGGCGGTCGAGGCTTTGGCACTCGATACCCACGCCGGCCAGATCGAGCTGATCGCCCCCACCACGCCGGACAGCGGCATACGCCGGTTCCTGGAATCCCGCGGGCCCGGCCTGCACCACATCGCGTATGAGGTGGAGGACCTCCGCGCAGCGCTGAGGCAGCTCGCCGAGCAGGGCGTCGAGTTGATCGACAGCACACCGCGCAGGGGGCTCGGAGGCCACCAGGTGGCGTTCGTCCACCCCCAGTCGGCGGGAGGCGCGCTGACCGAGCTCGTGCAAGCCAACCCCGACCACTGAGGAGCCCAGCTGTGTCACGTCAAATCGAAATCGGCTACCAGGGCGGCACCGTCGTGAGGCTCACAATGGATGTGGCGGTTGCGGAGAAGCTGCTGAACGCCGTTGAGGGCGGGGGCTGGCATCGCGTCGACGCATACGAGGGCACCCACGCGCTGAACCTGGAGCAGGCCGTCTACGTGCGCCTCGAGGACAAGCCGGAGCGCATCGGGTTCGGCGGTTCCTAGCCGACGCGATGCAGCCGCCGCGCACCGGGGTGCTCCTAAGACCAGAACAACCCCATCGTGTGGAGGTGTTCCCGCCGGCGATACGCTGGTAGCGTGGCTCGTTAATTGCTGAAATCACCCGTTTATGCCCCGCAAATCAGGACATAGCTGACTCTGCCGACTCCACTCCGCCACCCCGCGCTCGTCGTCGCCATCGGCGTCCTTGCGGTTACGCTCGGAGCGTCGAACGCCTATGGCGCGTCGATCACCCTGAATGGTCCGGCCCACGGCACGGTCGTTCCGACGACGAGTACGTCGACCAGCGTGACCCTGTCGTGGAGTACGGACGCAACCGGGTGCACCACCGATCTACTCACCGCATTACCCCAGATCTCCGGGCCCATCCCGGTCGTCGGGCAGGCCGTGACCGGCGCGCCGCCGAACGGTGCGAACGTTCTCACGTTCATCAACAGCAAGCCGAACCGGACGTACTCCTGGTACGTCACCATGAACTGCCCCGGGCTGGGCGAGGTGCGCTCCGAGACGCGCACGTTCACCATCGAGGGTGCCAACCCGTGGCCTCGGCTGGGCGGTAAGCATCAGGTCGTCTGGGGCTCGACGCCGCAGACCTGGCGCTTCATACCGCGCTGCAAGCGCGGCGCCTGTAGGACGCGGGTCAAGATCCCGGGCGTTCCCTGGTTCACCCTGCGCTACAACCGCAAGAAGCGACTCTACTCAGCCCGCATCACCGGCAGCAAGGGCGCTCGGGCCGCGATCTGCACCGACCAGAAGACGAACAAGCAGTTTCGCAACGCCTACAAGGGATGGTTCAAGCTGACACTGCGAGTGAAGTTCACTCGCGTGGAGGGCGTCCACACCCTTGCCGAGCAGTTGGTCGGACGCCTGAACGGCCGTTACACGCCCACGAGGCGCGGCAAGCGCCTTCGGTGCCCGGCCTTTCGGGCCAACGACCCGGTGCGCGCCACTCTGAAGTAATGCGCAGCCCGCCGGCACTGGCGGGCCGCGCGGTCGACTGCTAGGTCTTCGCTGCTGTCAGCGTGGTGCTGAGGGTCTCGGTCGTCCCCGGCACCTTGCGCGCGGTGATCGTCAGCCGCCACGTGCCCTTACGCGGCTTCTTCACCGTGTAGAAGGCGAAGGCCCGGCCGCGCCGGTACGCGACGCTCTTCATGCGCTTGGCCTTGGCCGGAGTGATGGTCCGTCCCCTCGGGTCGATCAGGTTCACGGTGAACGTGCCCGTGCCCCATCCGGCGAAGAAGGTCGCCTCCTTGAGGCCCTTGGGCAGCCTGCGCGTGAGCACCCGCGTCTGGCCCTTCTTCACCCGCCACGTCTTCTTGCCAAACGTGCGGTCGCCCGCGTTCGTGCCACGACAGCGAAAGTAGACGTCGGTGAGCTTGGCATTACTCGGCGCCTTGACGTAGATGCCGCCCGTCTCACGGGCGATGCGCTTCAGACGCGCCACGTCGCCCTTCTGGAAGGCACGTCCGAGCTGCACGACGCACACGGGCCAGGCCCGGCCGGTGCCGTTGTACGCGAACTTCAGGTGGCTGTTGTCGTAGGTGCCGTTGTGGCCACCGTCGGTGAGGAAGATCGCCGCCTTGGGCCGCTTCTGGCTGACGCCCTTCGCGGTGAGCGTCTCATAGGCGTAGTCGAACGCGACGTCGTAGTCGGTGCCGCCCCGATTGATCGTCCGAGAGCGGGCGACCCGCGCCAGCCTGTTCACCTTTCCCTGAGTGATCCTCTGGAACTTGAAGATGCTGCGCCGCTTGTTGTCGAAACCGACGGCCCCGACGTAGTCGCCCGTGCTCGACAGCCGGAGCACGAGGTCCATTGCATCCGCGCGGCGCTTCTCCCGATCGCTCGCGGCCATGCTGCCGGAGATGTCGACGATGTTGATGAGGTCGAAACGACCTGGGAACGCCGGCGAGCGCTTGACGCGCTTGCTCTCGATGGTCCCGAGCGGGTGGCTCACGACCGACCCGTCAACGGTGTAGGTGACCTGAAAGGGCCCGCTGTAGCCGCCCGCCGGGAGGAACACCCGGTAGACATTGGTCTGGTTCGGTGCGAGCCCGCCGACGGCGGTGCCGTCGGGGAGGGTGAAGCTGACCGATTCGGCCCGGAAGGGGACGTTCGGTTGTAGATACGCGAACGTGCCGGGCGCACCGACGATCTTCTGCTTCTGCGTATCGACGAGCGCCGTCGGGCGCGGCAACGTGCTGGAGAAGAAGGTTGCGCAGAATCCGTAGAGGTCGAGCCGCAGGTCTTGGACCGCTCCGTCGTTGACCGGGCCGGCCACCGTCGTCCGCAGGCGGTTGGGGTCCCGGAAGTCTCGGCAAACGTCGGTTTCCTCTGCGGCCAGCGTGTACGGCCCGGGGCCGTTGTCGACGGTGGTGGCGCCGAACTCGTACTTGCCGAGGGCGTCGGTGAAGTCGGTGCCGATCGTCGCGCCGGTCGCATCCTTCAGCTCGACCTTCGCGCTGGAGATCGGCCCGCCGTTCGCGGTCGTCACCGTACCCGAGATATCCGCGTATGCGGTAGCGGAGAAGCCAAGCGTGAGCGCGGCCGCCAGTGGCAATGCGCGCCGAAGAGCGCTTGAGCGCTGGTAGCGACCTTTGTGCATGGTGTTCCTCCCCAGATCTTCGACGCGGCGGCGCCGCTGTGCCGTCGGTGATCACGACGAATGATCACCTGAACTGGCCACTTCATAATCCGGAAGGTCTTCCGGGATCAAGCCCCGCGAGTACAGGTTCGGCTAGTCAGTGGGGCCGGAGCCCTCGAGGCGCCCTTTCACGCCCGCCTCGAGCGCGTTCGCGCGGAGCAGGGCAAGCGCCTCGGGGCTCGCGGAGCTCGGGGATTGGCCCGGAGGTGCGCCGTGATGCCAGGCCACCGCGTGTCTCACGGCGAGGGCGCGAGAACGGTCGAGACCGCACCCGGCGGCGCGGTCGCCGATCATCGCGTCGCCGAGCGTGAGATGGCCAAGGGCTCTTCCCTCATCGGTGAGCTCAAAGGTCGCCCCGACCCGAAATGCCCGGGCGTGGCCGATGTCGTGCACCAACGCCGCCGCCAGCAGCAGGTCTACGTCCAGACGCGGGTGCCACTGACACAACGTCTGGCAGAGGGCTGCGACGCCCACGGTGTGCTCGATGAGCCCGCCGCGGTAGGAGTGATGGCCGCCGCGGGTGCACGGCACCTGCTTCCACGCCTCGACGAGCACCTCGTCGGAGGTGAAGCTCTCCATGAGAGCGCGCAGCCCGGGGTCCGCGATCTCATCCGCCAGATGGAGGACGAACCCGAACAGCTCGTCCGGGTCGCGGTGGCTACGGGGCAGGAGGTCCACGGGCGCCTCGTCGATGTCCGTGGTGGCGCTGATGTGGTCGATCAGCAGCTCGGCCTTGCCGCCACGTTCGCTGACCCGTCCGGTGACCCGCACGGTATCTCCGACCGAGAACCGCTCCGCGAAGAAGTCCGGCTGGTCGAGCACGACCCCACGAATCGCCCCGGTCGCATCTCCGAGCGTGACATCGAGAAACGGCCTCCCCTTGCGTGACAGCCGGCGGTCGGCGCGACGCACGCCGTAGATGCCCTCGATCGCGGTGCCGGGCGTGAATGAGTCGATGGTGGCCATCAGCGCTCGACCGCCGGGCAGATCAACCGGAAGTCGCAACTCTGACAGTGCCAGCCCGGCTTCGCCTCGAACTTCTGGGCGGCGATGCCGTCGGCCGCTGCCTGGGCGATCTGCAGCTGGTCGTCGACCTCCGGGCCGTCGACGATCACCCCGAGGATCGGCTCGCGATCCAGTACGTAGTGAAACGTGGCCTGCACCTCGCCGCCGCGCTGGCGCCCGATGGCAACCGCGTACAGGATCAGCGGCAGAGTGTCGTCGGGATGCAGCCGGCGGCTGGGGCGGCTCGCCGTCTTGTAGTCGACGACCTTCACGGCCCGGTCGCCGACGGCGTCGACGCGATCCACCCTCATCCGCAGCCGGTGCTGGCCGAGGGGCATCGTCAGCTCGAGCTCGGTGTCGAGGACGTCCGCGGACGCGCCATAGGCATCGTGGTAGCGGGGAATGACATGGCGAGCACGATCCATCGCGTGCTGCCCGGCCGCGGTCTCCGCGACGCCGGCCTCCTGCAGATGGGTCTCGATTCGCTCGACGAGACGCTCTCCATCGCCCCCGCCGCCGTCCCCGTAGTGCTCCTCGAGCGCATCGTGGACGGCGGTGCCGACCCTACGCTGCGCGTCGTCCGGCGACGGCACCCGGTCCACCCTGCCGAAGCGGTACCGCAGCGGACAGCCGATGTAGTCGGTGAGAGCCGTCGGAGTGAGCGCGATCGACTGGGGTGGGGGCGGCGAGATTGGCGGTGGCGTGGGCCCGGGGGCCTCGTCGCCTGCCCCGATGCGGACCTCGACGAGATGCTCTGCCGCCGACAGCGCAGCCTCACGCGCGCGCTCGTGCGCACCCCCACGGGCCGTTACCGCCACCTGACACGCGCGCTCGAACGCCTGCTTGGCCCGCTCGACCGCCTCCAGCGGAGGCGCCGGGATGCTGCCCACCGCCTCCTCCCGAGCGTCCAACGCGGTGCGGGCCTCGCGGAAGAAGGGCGACGGCCGCTCCGACCATCCGCGATCGTTCTCGGCCGGTCTCACCAGGTAGAGGTGCTTCCTCGCACGAGTCATGGCCACGTAGGCGAGACGACGCATCTCGGCCTCGTGGGCGGCATCGCCCGAGGGCACGACCTCCTGGAGAAGCTGGTCCGGGATCTCCAAGCGGTTGCGCTCGAAGCCCGGCAGATTCCTCTGGGTGAGGCCGACGAAGAAGACGGCGTGAAACTCGAGTCCCTTGGCCGAGTGGATGGTGGTGACCTGGACGCCCTCGCGAGGCCCGGAGGTACCGCTCCAGCGCACGCCCTGTTGCGCGAGCCCGTCCAGAAGCTCGACGAGCCCCGCGAAGTCGAGCTCGGGATCCCGTTCCAGCAGCTCGAGCGCCAACCGCTCGAGCTGGGCAAGCCCTTGGAGGCGAGCGGACCCCTCGGCGCCGCCGAGAGCGGCGGCTCTCGGTCGTAGGCCGGTCCTGTCGAGCACGGCCCTGACGCTCGCGCGAGGGCTCTCGTTCGCCGCTGTCGCAAGAAGCCCCTCGATGAGCTCCGCGGCATCCTCGCGACCCTTCTCCCGGGCGAGCCCGACGAGCGCGCCGGTCAACGGACCGGCGGCTGAGGAGACGAGGTCGACGACCTCGGCGTAAGGCAGGGCCAGGGCCGGATCCGTGGCTACCCGAAGGTGGGCCTGGGCGTCCGACGCATCGGCCAGGAGGCGCAACCAGCCGAGAGCCTCACGCGCCTCCCGACGCTCGAAGAGTCCGGTGCCGCCGCGCACCTGGTAGGGGATGCCTGCCGCGTCGAGCGCCTCGGTCAGCGCTGCGGACTCCGTG
>Ga0224508_10004225_pt1 | contig 11762 bp, 10 predicted proteins | sample SF_Jan12_sed_USG_4_FD_170157 | JGI IMG/M metagenome (GOLD analysis project Ga0224508, IMG submission 170157) | Sediment microbial communities from San Francisco Bay, California, United States - SF_Jan12_sed_USGS_21 | ecosystem: Environmental > Aquatic > Marine > Sediment | place: USA...
GTCGCTCTCCGCCTCGCCTGACATCACAGAGGTACCCGCGTTTTCCGCCGAAGCCAACGCGCTGCTTGACACGATCGTGACTGCTTTCGATCCATCGCAGGCACAGCGCATCAAGGATATCGAGAAAACCACCAATCACGACGTCAAGGCGGTCGAGTATTTCCTCAAGGAACAGGTGTCGTCGAACGAGGAGCTAAACGCGGTATCCGAGTTCATTCACTTCGCCTGCACCTCCGAAGACATCAACAACCTGTCGCACGGATTGATGCTGAAAGCAGGCCGCGATCAGATCCTGCTACCGCAACTAAAAGCGGTCGAGCAACTAATCGGCGCGCTCGCGCAGCAGCACGCTTCTTTGCCAATGATGAGCCGTACCCACGGTCAGCCCGCCTCGCCGACCACGCTGGGCAAGGAAATGGCAAACGTCGTCTATCGCCTGCGGCGTCAGATTCAGCAGATCGAAGCGGTCGAGATCATGGGCAAGATCAATGGCGCGGTCGGCAACTACAACGCGCATCTGAGCGCTTATCCGCAGGCCGACTGGCCGGCACAGGCGCAGCGCTTTGTCGAATCGCTGGGGCTGGCCTGGAATCCCTATACCACGCAGATCGAACCGCATGACTATATCGCCGAACTGTTCGACGCCATCGCGCGCGCCAACACCGTGCTGATCGATTTTAGCCGCGATATCTGGAGCTACATCTCGATCGGATACTTTCGTCAGAAGACGGTCGCCGGCGAAGTGGGTTCTTCGACCATGCCGCACAAGGTCAATCCCATCGATTTTGAAAACGCCGAGGGCAATCTGGGCATCGCCAACGCCATACTGGCCCACCTCGCGCAAAAACTGCCGATCTCCCGCTGGCAACGCGACCTGACCGATTCCACCGTGCTGCGCAACCTCGGTACCGGTATCGGTCATGTGCTGATCGCCCTGGCTTCGCTCGAGCGCGGCATCGGCAAGCTCGAAGTAAACGCCGATGTCATCGGCGCCGACCTCGAACAGAACTGGGAAGTACTGGCGGAACCGATTCAAACGGTGATGCGGCGTTACGGCATCGAACAGCCCTACGAGAAACTGAAGGCACTTACGCGCGGGCACAAGATCGACGCCGACGCGGTGCGTGAATTCGTCGAGGCACTGGAGATCCCCGAATCCGCCAGGCGTGAGCTGCTGGCATTGACGCCAGGCGGTTATATCGGCAACGCCGCCGAACAGGCCAAAGACATATAGGCCCGCCATGTGGACCCTGCAGGGATTTGATGCCGAAGAGTTTGTCAGCCAGTACTGGCAAAAGAAACCCTGCGTCCTGCGCCAGGCCCTGGTCGATTTCGAATCCCCGGTAAGCCCCGAGGAACTCGCCGGCCTCGCCTGCGAGGAAGACGTACATTGCCGCCTGGTGATCGAAAAAGACGGCGCCAGCCCGTGGCAATTACGCTACGGCCCGTTCGAGGACAGGGATTTTCTCGAGCTGCCCGAAACTCATTACTCGTTGCTGGTCTCGGAGTGCGAAAAATGGCTTCCCGAACTCGGCGACTTGCTCGACCAGTTCGGCTTTATTCCCGACTGGCGTATCGACGATTTGATGCTGAGCTATGCCCCCGAGCACGGATCAGTCGGTCCGCATGTGGATGAATACGACGTGTTTCTGTTGCAGGCGCTCGGTTCGCGCCGCTGGCAGTACACCGAATCGCGCCTCGAGAATCCGCAACTGATTCCAAATCTCGATCTCGCAATCCTGTCTGATTTCAAACCGGAGCAGGATATCGTGCTCAATCCCGGCGATATTCTTTACCTGCCGCCCGGCTGCGCTCACCACGGCATCGCGCTCGAACGCTGCATGACCTATTCGATTGGTTTTCGCGCGCCGGACGCGGTGACGACCTTTGAATCCTTTGCGCTCGAAATAGAACGCCTGGGCGCCAATGTGCCGCGTTATCGCGATCCTGACCTCGAACTGGATCGGCATAAGGCCGAGATCACGGACACTGAAATCGATCGTTTCAGGACGCTCACCGTGGAACTGTTCGAACATTCGCCCGAACTGTGGCGGGATGCGGTCGGTAAAATGCTGTCGGACAGTGCCGTTGTCCAGGATGAGGAAAACGATCAGCCGGTTTTCGTTTCCGACCTGCAGGCGTGCGGCTGGGTGCGCCACCCGGAAACCCGCCTGTTTTACCACCTCGCCGAGCAAAGCATCCAGGTGTACTACAATGGTCATATGCACCAGTTAGAGCGTAACCCTGAAATACTCGAGCTACTGCAGCAACTGTGCGATCGACGTGAGTGGACGGCTCAGTTTATCAATCGCTGTATAGATATCGAGGCACTCGAAAAACTGCTCGTCGAGCTCGCGTCGAACTCGGCAATACTACCTGTTGAAGATTAATTTAACATATAATTCAAAAGCTTATGGATGATAATTCAAGTATATTGTTAGATGGGCGCCAGGATTGTAAGGAAGCGGCCAAAACTCTGATCCTGGGTTCGGTGGGGCGCGTCTACATTCTCACTCAGCATCTCGAGCCCGAACTTTACAATGACGGGGACATTCATCAGCACCTGTCGCAACTGGCGGCCAGCAACCGTAACACCGATATCCGCATCATCGCCCACGATACCCGCGTGGCGGCAAACCAGGGTCATTACCTGATCCACCTGGCGCAAAAGCTGCCGAGCTTTGCCAGCATTCGCACCACGGTTACACCGGCGCACCGTAATTTCAGGGAAAGCTGGTTAATCGCCGACGACAGCGCCTATATGCGTATTCGCAATCCGGAGCGCTACGAGGGTTATTACGAAATCGACAACAAGCTCGAGTGCCGAGGGTATTACGACGATTTCATCGAAATGTGGGAAGCCTGCGAACCGGACCAGAATACGCGCCGACTTAGCCTTTGAACCTCGGTTCGGCGCGCCCGCGATATCCGCTGCCGTCGATCACCAGCACCCTGCCGGGCCGATCGGCCGCGGGAAAGGCGCCATGCACCGCATCGCCTATCGTGGTGACGAAAATCCGCTCTAGCCCGGCGCCGCCGAACATGACGCTGCTGACCACCTGCCCCGGAATCGCCAGCCGCGCATCGATTTCACCGTCCGGGCTAATCCGTAACAGGCATTCGTCGTCCCACTGCGCGCTCCAGATGAATCCCTCGGCGTCGACGGTGGCGCCATCGGGGTTGCAGTCGTCCAGCAGTACCCGGCCGTTACGAGGCAACTGTCCGGCACCGTAGTCGAAAACCTCGATAACGCCCTCTTCGCGTCCGCTCACGTATAGCAGTTCTCCATCGTCGCTGAAGCAGGGTCCGTTGAAACAATCGAATCCATCGAGGATTTCGCTAGCCTCGAGCCGCGGCGACAGGCGAAACATGGGGCAGTTTTCGTGCCGGGTGAAGTCGATGTTCATGCCGCCGGCAACGAAGCCGCCAAAGGGATCTACCTTGCCGTCGTTGAGGCGTAAATGATCGCGCCCGGCAAGCGGCCGGGCGACAAGCTCGATCTCGCCAGACCAGGGATCGAAGGCATAAAACCCCTGATCCATGGCCAGAATCAGACCGCCTCGCTGGCGCAGTGCCAGGCTGCCGACCTGTTTACCGGGTAATAGCCAATGATCGAGCCGGCTACTTTCGAGATGGCAGCGATAAACCGTCGGACCGTAGCTGTCGACCCAGTAAAGCGCCTGTTCTTCAACGTCCCAAAGCGGCCCTTCTCCAAGGTGGCATTGAATTTCATTCAAAACCGAGATTTCCATGCTATCGCGATATCCCGTGCTATTTGCTGCCGAGGCTAGCGGCGAACTCGAGCACTTCGTCGAGCTCGGAACTGCGCCGCATCGGCGGCAGGCTGTTGAGCATGCCGCGGCCATAAGCTTTGGAATTGAGCCGATTATCGCACAACGCTACTATGCCGCGATCGCCGACATCTCGAATCAGGCGCCCTACCCCCTGGCGCAAACTGATCGTGGCTTCCGGGATTTGCACCTCGACGAAAGCGTTACCGCCGTTTTGATTGATGCGCTGCAGCCGCCCGCGGTAAACCGGATCCTGTGGCGATTTGAACGGCAGCTTGTCGATTATCACGCAGCGCAACTGGTCGCCTTTAACATCCACGCCTTCCCAGAAACTGCTGGTGCCCAGCAGGACCGGGTTTTCATTGTGCACGAATTGATGCAGCAATTCGTTACGCTGCAGTTCACCCTGCACCAGCAGTGGGTAATCGACATGCGCGCGCAGGAATTCGGCGGTCCAGCTGAGCATGCGGTAACTGGTAAACAGGATGAAGCAATGTCCTTCGGTCGCCAGCACCAGCTGGCGGCAGAGCTCACCGAACAGCAGCGGGTAGCGATCGTCGGCGGGGTCCGGCAAATGCGTCGGCAAGTACAGCAAGGCCTGTTTTTCATAGTCGAAGGGGCTGTCAAAACGGGCACAGTCGATTGACTCGAGTCCGAGCCGCTCGCAGTAGTAGGCAAACGACTGTTGTGAACTGAGCGTTGCCGAGGTAAAAAATACCGACTTGAAATCCGCCAGTTCGAGTTGCTGGCGGAACGGCTGCGCCACTTCCAGCGGCGATTGCGCCAGGCGAAAGCTGCGTTCGTTCAGTTCGTACCAGCTTACCCGGTTGTCATCCTCTTCGAGAAATCCCTCTATCGCGGCTTTTAAAGCGCCCAGACGCCGGTGGCACATGGCGAGCTCCTTGCCGCGACCGATCATGGGTTCGAGCTCGTCATCGAGCGCATCGATGGCGCTCTGTAGCGCGGTTACCGCCGCTTGAATGGCGGGCGCGTTCTGAATGCGTTCCCACTCGCCCTTTTGCGGAAACGAGCGCAGCGCCAGGCGTAGATCGGAGGCGGATTTATCCAGGTGATCGCAACGTTTTCTCAACGCCTTCGATTCGGCCGCCTCGGCCACCTCGGCTTCGATCGTATCGCGGCACAGGTTGTTGATCTGGCGCAGGGTTATCTGCTGCCCGTAAAAATGTCCCGCGACATCGGGCAACTGGTGCGCCTCGTCGAAAATCAAAACGTCGGCGTCGGGCAGAATTTCGCCGAAGCCGTCTTCCTTCAGCGCCAGGTCGGAAAAGTACAGGTGATGATTGATCACCAGGATATCGGCGTCCATGGCTTTCTTACGCGCCTTGAAGACGAAGCAGCGGTCGAACTCCGGGCACTCGCCACCGAGGCAATTGTCGGCATTCGAGGTAGCGTAGTACCACAGGCTGTCATTTTCCGGAATCCCGGCAAACTCGCCGATATCACCGCTATCGGTCTGCTCGGACCAGCCGGCAAGGGCGCCGAAAATGGCGGCCATTTCGCGGCTCTTGAACCGGTCCTCGGCGCGATATCGCTTTAACCGGTGCAGACAACAGTAATTACTACGCCCTTTTAACAGCGCGACCTTCCTCGGCCTGACGATTGCCTTGCGAATCAGCGGTATATCTTTTTCGAATAACTGGTCCTGCAGGTTACGGGTGCCGGTCGAGATCACGACCCTGGCGTCGCCGAGAAAGGCCGGTACCAGGTAGGCAAAGGACTTACCGATACCGGTACTGGCCTCGATCACACGCGACTCGCCGAGCGCGATCGCCTGGTCGATGAGCGCGGCCATACCCAGTTGGCTTTCACGGGGTTCGAAATCGGTAATATATTCGCCGATGAGGCCGTCACGGCCGAGCACCGCGTCAACGTCGAGTTCGCTTGCAAGCTCTCCCATGACTATCCCTGCTGACAAATTTCCCGGAGCTGTTGATTGGCGTGATCGAGATCATCCGCACTGCTACTGTAGCTGAACGAACGTTCGACCATTTCGATGCAGCGTCGGTTGTCGCCGCTACGCCAATAGGTTTCAGCAAGGTAATGCCAGCTGCGCGGGTTGCGCGGTTCGATTTTTATCGCCCGCTGCAGGTATTCAACCGCCTGCTGGTAATCGCTGCGGCTCAAGGCTTCACGGGCATTTCGCTGCAGCTCGGCGACGGCGCCTTGCTGGCCGGGCTGGTTCTGCCGCGTCGGTATTTGATACTGGTTATAACTTTGCTCGAGGGTGCAGCCGGATAACAGCAGCGCGAGCAGCAAAAGGCCATGGAAACGAATCAGGGACATGCGGATTTACGGCTGGGCAAGCGCCCTTGTGGAAATGGTAACAATACACCATTTGCGCAGGATTGTTGGACAATTCCACCGTTCAGCGGATTTACGTTGCGCCATTTCAGGCTACCGTCCCGGCTTAAGCGAAAGGATTCGAAGCCCTGCTGCTGCATGATATCCGACCATACCCGCAGCGCGCCCGAAGCGCCGCTCAGGTTGATGGGCTGATTGTCATCGCGGCCGAGCCAGACCACGCTCAACAGGCGTTGCGAAAAGCCGGCAAACCAGGAATCCCGCGCCGAGTCGGTGGTGCCGGTCTTACCGGCGATTTTGCGCCCGGCAAAACGCTGCCCAAGGTAAGACGCGGTGCCGGATTCGGCAACGCCAATCATCGCGCGCTGTACCTGGATCATGCGCGCCTGGTCGAACAGCTTGTGCGACTCCAGCGGTATCCGTTCGAGGCTGCGATGCTGTTGATCGCTGACGCTGCGAATCGTCGTCAACGGGGTGAAGTAACCATTGTTGGCGATCACCTGGAACATTTGCGCGACCTCGTAGGCCGACATTTCGGTAGTGCCGAGCAACATCGACGGGTAAACCACGTCGTGCTTCAATAATCCGATCCTGGCCAGATTTTGCGCCAGCGCCTCCAGACCGCCATCGACGCCAAGGGTGACGAAAGGCAGGTTATAAGATTGGATAAAGGCCTGGTAGAGGCTCATTTCCCCGTGTAGCTGGCGATCGTAGTTGCGCGGTTCCCAGACCTTGCCGTCCGACTGGCGAATACGAATCGGCTGGTCGCGGACCAGGCTCGCCAGCGTCAGATCACCCTGCAGCAAGCTGTACAGCAGCAACGGCTTGATCAGCGATCCGATCGGGCGCTGCGCCATCAGCGCGCGGTTAAACCCGGGAAAGTCGGTCTCGCGGTCGCTGACCAGGGCCAGCACATCGCCGCTAAGGTAATCGGTAATCACTACAGCGGCCTGCAGTTCCGGCTGCTCGAAGCGCCGCAGGCCGTTGGCCAGGCCGAGTTCGAGGTTGCGCTGCAGCAGTGGATCGAAAGCGGTGAACACGCGCAATCCGCGTCTCGCCAGTTCGTCGCTGGAATAACCCGTTCGTAGCTGGCGCTTGACCAGGTCGAGATAGGCGGGGAATGGATTGACGCCCGGCAGGCGGTCGACGATACCGAGCGGGGCCGACGATGCCGCGGCATAGGGCTGCGCCTCCAGCAGCCCCTGTTCAAGCATTATCTTGAGCACCAGATTGCGGCGCTGTGTGGCCTGTTCGGGCGACTTGAACGGATTGTAGCGCGAAGGTCCCTTGACCATGCCGATCAGCAGGGCCAGGTGCTGCGGCTCGAGGTGTTCGACGCTGCGCCGAAACAGCATACGGCTGGCGCGCGCAAAGCCGTGAATCGCGATTCGATTCTGTTGCAGCAGAAACACTTCGTTGATGTAGGCGGTGACGATTGCGTGTTTGCTGAAGCGCAGTTCGAGCAGCAGCGCCATGAAAGCCTCGTTAATCTTACGCAGAAGCGATTTTTCCGGGGTCAGGAACATGTTCTTCGCCAGCTGCTGGGTCAGCGTGCTGCCGCCCTGTACCGTCCTGCCCGCTTCCAGGTTCGCCAGCAGGGCTCGCAGAATAGATTTCGGGCTGAGTCCATGGTGCTGATAAAACTTGCGGTCCTCGACCGCGATCAACGCATCCACCAGCGCCTGCGGAATCTCGTCCTCGCTCAACAGCAGTCGATCCTCGCCATTGTCGGGGTAGTAACTGCCGATAATGACCGGCGGCAGGCGGAACAGTTTCAAATCGCCGCCGCCGCGGGAATCCGTCAGCGCGGACACCCGCCCGCGGTCGAAAAACACCTGCAACAGGCGCGCCGATTGCCGTTCACCGGTAAAATCGAAGGCGCGTGCATGCAGCTCGACCGATTCGCCCAGCCGACGATACTGACCGGCCAGCGGTTGGGATTCGACCCGCAGGTAACTAGACAATCCCAGTTCATACTCGAGTTGCTCGCGGGTCAACGCCAGGCCCGGGTAGAGTTCCAGCGCGCGCGCGTAAACCCGCGACGGCAGTGCCCAGGTATCGCCCTCGAAACGTGCATTGATCAAATGGTTGAGATAGCCCAGGTAAACAGACAGGCCAACCACCATTGCCAGCAGCAGGTAGCCGGCAATTTTACGCCAGTTGCGCGGCGGCCTGGTGGAAGCCGGCTTTTTGCGTTGCTTTTTACTCGACGGCCTGGAGGCCGTCTTGCTGCGTCTGGATTTGCCTGCCATTACGGCGCGTTATCTGCTCCCGAGGCTAGTCGAGTTCCCGTTTTGCCCTGACGCCAGCGGCGAGTTCACGCAGCAGCAGTTCGGAATCGTCCCAGCCGATACAGGCATCGGTAATGCTCTGGCCGTAGGTGAGGTCGGCACCGACCTTGAAATCCTGCCGGCCCTCGACCAGGTGAGATTCGATCATCACGCCGAAAATATTATCCTGTCCTGTTTTGATCTGGTGCACGATGTCGCGGCACACCTCGACCTGCTTGTGGAATTTCTTCTGGCTGTTGGCATGGCTGCAGTCGATCATCAGGCGCGGATTCAATCCGCTTGCCTTCAGCCTGTCGGTCGCATCGGCGACGCTGACGCGATCGTAATTGGGCCGATCGCTACCGCCGCGCAGTATGACGTGAGTGTAGTCGTTGCCCGTAGTCGTAAAAATCGCCGAATGCCCCTGCAGGGTAATCGAAATGAAGTGGTGCGAACCCTGCGCGGCGCGCATGGCGTCGATCGCTACCTGTACCCCGCCATCGGTACCGTTTTTGAAACCGACCGGGCATGACAGTCCGGAAGCGAGCTCGCGATGTCCCTGGCTCTCGGTGGTGCGCGCGCCGATAGCGCCCCAGGACACCAGGTCGGAAATATACTGCGGGCTGATCAGGTCGAGATACTCGTGACCCGCCGGGATACCTTTTTCAGCAAGACTGAGCAGCAGCTCGCGCGCCTTGCGTACGCCCTGATTGATATGAAAGCTGCCGTCAAGGTCCGGATCGTTGATCAATCCCTTCCAGCCGACGGTGGTGCGCGGTTTCTCGAAGTAAACCCGCATGACGATGATCAGGTCGTCCTTCAGTTCGTCCATCAGCTTCGCCAGTCGATCGGCGTATTCGTGCGCGGCCTCGATATCGTGAATCGAACAGGGGCCGATAATCACCACCAGGCGATCGTCTTTACCGTCGAGCACGTCGTAAATCTGCTGGCGGGTATCGGTCACGGTGCTGGCGGCCTTTTCGGTCAAAGGCAGTTCCTGCATCAACGCCTCGGGCGTCTGAATCTCCTTGGTACCGCTGATGCGCAGGTCTTTGGTTTGGTGCATTATCATTTCAGTGCTTTCCGCAACGGCTATCTAAGGAACTACCGCAAGAGCAGTATTTCCCGCGGCACAGGGATGTGCCGTCATTTCTCGATCACTCAGGTGATTGAAAAATGAAGAAAAAGGTGAAATCGAATTTTACCTTTTTCGTGCTCTGCCAGGTCAGGATGACTTGTGCAGAGCTTCAACAATTAAAAAGGGCGGTATTCTTAACGATTGGAGGATTAATTACCAGCCTTAAATGAGTGCAGCAGGGCTTGCGTCTGGCCAGTCTGCAGACGCGGGCCGTACTGGGTGACAATTTTGGCCGACGCCGTCGAGGCCAGCTCGCCCGCCTGGTGATAGCTCATACCGTGGGTAAGGCCGTAGAGGAAGGCGCCTGCGAACATATCGCCGGCGCCCAGGGTATCGATTGCGTTAACGTTTTTGGGCTGCACTTCGATTAGTCCGAGGCCATCGAACAGTAGTGCGCCCTGCTTACCGCGGGTAATGGCGAAACTGCGAGATATCTTCTTGAACAACTCAACCGCCTGGTCGAGACTGTCGGTTTGCGCCAGCTCCTTGGCCTCGTCCTCGTTGGCGAACAACAGGTCGACCTGGTCGCCGATCATCGCTTCCAGGGATTCGCGGAAAAATTTGACCATGTTCGGGTCGGACAGCGTGAGCGAGGTCTTGATATCGCGGTTCTCGGCTATCCGGCGCACCTCGATGGCGGCGTCACGCGCATTATCCGCGCTCGCGAGATAACCCTCGATGTACACGTACTCGGACTTTTTGATCGCGTCCTGGTCGATATCGCTGCTATCGAGTTCGCCGCTGACGCCGAGGAAGGTATTCATCGTGCGGTCGGCATCCGGCGTAACGAACACCAGGCACTTGCCGGTTATGCCGTCAGGCAGGGGTTTGAAATCGAGATTGGAAAAAACCCCGGAATCGTGCAGGTCGCGCGCGAACACCTGTCCCGTCATGTCGCTGGACACGCGACAGTCGAAATGCGTACTGGCGCCCATCTGCGCCAACGCGATGATGCTATTGGCGGCCGAACCGCCGCAGGTCATGCTCTCGTGCGAGTCCTCCAGCTGCGCAATCAGGCTGTTCTGCCGCTGCTCGTCGATTAGCGTCATGACGCCCTTGTCGATACCCAGTTCGACCAGCTTGTGCGGGCTCGAGTGATACTCGATATCGACCAGCGCGTTGCCGATCGCATATACATCAAATTTGCTCATAAATGTCCTTTAATCAGTAGCTTACCCGGGCCATTTGACCCGTGTTATCAGCATGGCTGGGTAATCTTTTGATTCACGTGTGAAAATAAAATTAAATCCGCAATACTGCCAGATATTGCTTTTCAAATCAGCTCAAAAAGTCTATATATGTGCCTCGCTTGTAAGGAAACGGGGGTGTTAGAATGTATCGCATTGAAACAACCGACCCGATTACCGGCAGATCTTTGAAGCAGCTCGTCAATATGCCTTATGTTATCGAAAACGATGACGACGACAGCCTGGTAATATACTTCGAGTCCGAGTACAACCGCGATCTGTATCTGCAGAATCCGGGCGAACACCGGCTCGTGCATCACGGGAAAAACCGGGCCTGAGGCCCGCCGCAAACAACCACAATAGCAGGCAATAATTCCATCTTTCAAAGCCATCGTATCGATGGCTTCTGTTTAGCCAGATTCATAGCCTGACTCAATCAATTTTATTAATAAAATTAACTACATTTATACAGGTGTCTTGCTAAGATACGCGACTCACGAATACATTTCTCACACAACTGGAGGCATCATGTCCCTTAAAGGATCACAAACCGAACAAAACCTGAAAGACGCATTCGCGGGTGAATCTCAGGCTAATCGCCGCTACCTGTACTTCGCCGCGAAAGCCGATGTCGAGGGTTTCAACGACGTATCCGCCGTGTTCCGTTCCACCGCCGAAGGTGAAACCGGTCATGCCCACGGCCATCTCGAGTATCTCGAGGAAGTCGGCGATCCGGCGACTGGACTGCCGATCGGAAACACCGAAGACAACCTGAAAGCCTCGATCGCCGGTGAAACCCACGAGTACACCGATATGTACCCGGGCATGGCAAAGACCGCGCGCGACGAAGGTTTCGACGAAATCGCCGACTGGTTCGAAACCCTGGCCAAGGCGGAGCGTTCTCACGCCAACCGCTTCCAGAAAGCGCTCGACAACCTCGACGCTTGATGAAACCGTTCCGGGCTGCAAAACGATTGTTTTTGCAGCCCGGTCACATCTCTATTTAAACCAGAGAAGCAAACCGATGTCCTCTGCATCCCGTGAAGGCAGTCTG
>Ga0224508_10004226_pt1 | contig 11762 bp, 11 predicted proteins | sample SF_Jan12_sed_USG_4_FD_170157 | JGI IMG/M metagenome (GOLD analysis project Ga0224508, IMG submission 170157) | Sediment microbial communities from San Francisco Bay, California, United States - SF_Jan12_sed_USGS_21 | ecosystem: Environmental > Aquatic > Marine > Sediment | place: USA...
AACCATTTCGGAACCCCTAAGCTCAAGCGCTTTCAATTCCCGATAGGTGACATATGCTTTCACTTTAGCATGTTTATAGATGCTTTCTTTGTAGTTCCACCCTTGATCACGGTTCTTCTGTAATTTGGGAGTAACCTTGGCTTTGTCTAGGTAAAGATGCAGTGTTTTGCCATCCAGCTGCGCATTTAGCTTATCCACAGTGATATTCTTAAATTCCCAGCGCACCTGCTCCTTGTCTCCCTTTATCAAGATCAACTCAATGTGTGGGCTGACCAGCAATTTGTTAAAGGCTTTTACCGTTTCTGAACGTTCCTCCTGGGCCCAGGAGTTCAGGCTTGTCATTAAGAAAATCATTAACAAGCTGGTGGTCAATATGGTTTTGATAGATTTCATGACGCAGTTTAATGTTGTATAATTGAATGATGCTTTTGGGGACCCATTGGTTGCATGCGTAGCAAAAGTAATTGCTATCTGGAATTATCATCCCCTACTTATCAACGGTTGAATTTAATAATTCATATATTTGTTATTATCATTGATTGTTTTATCAAGTTTGAGCGGTAAACTTAAACATATTGTTCGTTCATTGGTTCTGCTGGGATTGTTCAGTTTTGCTCTGATTTATCAAAGTATACATCAATTCAACACTATTGCACAAGCCCCGGCAAACTGTGAAACCGCAGATCGCCATTTTCATAGCGATCCACAAAATCACCACTGCCAGTTGTGTGATTATCAAGTCAATCATTGGGTGAGTACCCTGACAATAGCAAAACCTTGGCCTCAATTCATAGCTGATTTGCTGGTCTTCTTACCCGAAACAGTCCGACCCTACCAATTTCATCAGTTTACTCATCGCGGTCCGCCCCTAGTCTAGCAGTGCTCAGATAAACCCTATTGATAGTTCCCCACTGGAATTTATCGCACTTTGCAAAAAGCTACAGTAGATGAGATGCCTCCTCTTAATTATTATGTTAATTAGTATTGGTTTTAATGGCTTCGCCCAAAAGGAAGCCTGCCACTACTCATTAAGCGGTTCGGTAATCGATGAGCATGACCAAAGTAACTTGGCCTATGCCACGGTTTATGTCCAGGAGCTTAATCGGGGTGTGGTTGCTGACAGCACCGGTTACTATTCTTTGGACGGACTTTGTCAGGAAACATATACCATAACCGTTAGTCATGTGAGTTGTGAACCGGTGACACTGCGGCTGGAGATTAAGGGAAACACTGAAAAAACTCTATTACTAGAACACCATATTGAAGCCCTTAAAGCCCTTACAATTGTAGGTTTGGAGTTAAGCGAGCCCTCAGCTATTCAGGAACACATGGGTTTAAATACCCTTGAGCGCTATGGAAGCGCCTCATTGGGAGACGCTTTAAAAGAAATTACCGGGTTGTCCTCTTTAAATACCGGAAAAACCCTGGTAAAACCCATGGTGCAGGGACTGTATGGCAGTAGGATAGTGATCGTTAATCAGGGAGTGCGGTTGCAGGACATGGAGTGGGGCGAGGAACACGCTCCCAATGTGGACATCAATTCCGCAGGGGGAGTTCAACTAGTCAAAGGAGCTGAGGCCTTACAGTATGGTGGCGATGCTATTGGCGGCACCATCGTGATAAACGCAACTCCTTTCGTCCCAGATACATTGTATGGAAAAGCTGCCTTACAAGCCTCTAGCAACGGTCGCGGCGGGCTGGTTAATGCGGATGTATTCAAAAGCAGCGCTTCCGGGTGGTTCACAAAAATTCAAGGCTCGTTAAAGCGATTTGGAGACTTTAAAGCACCGGATTATTATCTCAGCAACTCCGGGATTTTCGAGAAAGGAATTTCGCTGCATACCGGCCGTAACCAATCGAACAGAGGATTTGATTTATATTATTCTCTTTACGATGCAGAAATTGCTATTCTAAGGGCCTCTCACATTGGCAACATCGATGATCTTGTTACTGCCATTAATAGTCAACAGCCTCAGATTATGAGTGATTTTGACTATGAAATTGGTCTTCCTAAACAGGAAGTCACCCATCACCTGGCCAGGCTCAATTATTTCAGATCCTACGAATCGGGAAATCGCTGGCAAGTTCAGTATGATTTTCAGTTCAACCGGAGATTGGAATTTGATGTGCGAGTGGGGGACGATCGGGACAAACCTGTTATAGACCTGGAATTGACTACTCACACCCTATCAGGTGATCTAGACTTGAACCAAAAAGGTCAATTTCCATCAAAAGTTGGGCTGCTATATCGCATACAGGAAAACTTCGCCGATCCAGACACCGGGATCAAAAGATTGGTGCCCAACTACATTCGTTATGAACTCGGTGGCTTTATAACTACACGACATCAGCTGTCCCCTTTTTGGTTGTTGGACGCCGGCATTCGCTATGATTTCAACCGGATCGAAGCCAAAAAATGGTACGAGACCTCACGGTGGATCGAAAGAGGCTATGATACTGATTTTGGAGATTTCGTGAGTGAAGTTCTAGAGAATCAAATCCTGGTAAACCCGCAATTCGATTTCCATAATGTTTCAGTTTCCGTAGGGGGAGTCCACCACTGGGGGGACAAGGGAAAGATTAGATTCAATTATACTTTAGCGCAGAGAGCTCCCAACCCTTCGGAACTATTCAGTGATGGACTGCATCAGAGTGCCTCTCGAATTGAGCTGGGTGATCTGAGAATCGAACAGGAGACTTCACACAAAATTGGAGCCTCCATCGCTTCCGGGACTAACAGGTGGTCTTGGGAAATAGCTCCTTATCTCAACCACATCAACGGATTTATCCTTTTAGAACCGGAAGGAGTTGAACAGACCATCAGAGGAGCTTTTCCGGTTTGGGAATATCAACAGACGGATGCCAGAATATGGGGAGTAGATGTTCGTGCGGTGGTATCCTGGCATGATAACTGGGGGTCTGATCACAGCTACTCCTATATCCACGGTCAGGACATCATGGGAGATAGACCGCTTATCAACATGGTCCCTCCTAAATTCCGTAACCGGCTGACCTTTACCTTACCCCAATGGCATCAATTACAGATCCGGTTGGAAAGCATTTATAATTTTGAGCAGAACCGTTATCCTAATAATGACTTTGAAGTTTTCTTACCTATTACCGGTGAGCTACAGGAAGTGGACATCAGTACCCCACCCCCTGGGTACCACCTGCTTAATTTATGGGTAAATACCACTTTCAATTTCAAACGTCAGAATGAAATGCAGGTGGGTCTGGCGATAGAAAACTTGCTCAATACGAGCTATCGGGATTACTTGAACCGCCAACGTTTTTTCACTGATGAACCTGGAGTTAACTTTCAGCTTTCCTTAAAATATAGTTTTTGATACTCATGAGAACTTGGACCCCTACCATACTATACTTAGCACTATTTATGGCTTGTGGAACGGTGGAAGACCCTGACCCAATCAATCAAGAAGAGGTTATCACCACAGTGCGAGTCACTTTAACTCCGTCATCCGGGCCGCAGGTTATCTTGCAATCCCAAGATTTGGATGGGGTTGGGCCCAATCCACCCGTAGTCTCTGTTTCAGGAAATCTGGTTGCGGGTAGTTCTTACGCAGGGACAACCGAGTTTTTGGATGAATCTCAAAATCCAGCAGAAGACATTTCCTCCGAGGTAGAGGAAGAAGGTGATGAGCATCAGATTTTTTACCAGTTGGGCGGGAATGCCCAATTCAGTATCACCTATCAGGACCAGGATAGTGAGGGCAATCCCATAGGATTAACATTTGATTTGCAAACCGGAACGGCAAGTGAAGGGACCTTGTTGGTGACCTTACGGCACCAACCTGATAAAAGTGCTCCTGGGGTTTCTCAAGGTGATATTACTAATGCCGGTGGTGAGACTGATGTTGCCCAAAGCTTTGAGATCATCATTCAATAAGAAGTTGGGACCCTTGGAACCGGCTATCCCGCCATTTCATAAGCCTCTTTGATCCAGGCAATCAGTTCCGCATCTACATCATCGGCGTTGGATAGTTTTACTCTATGAGAACACATTGTTCCGAAAGGACCGGAGTTTTCCAGACGACCACTTACCGGTTTCCCTTTTAGTTTTAACCCCAGATCCATACGGGATTTGGTAGCAGGCTTTATTAGGACAAATTGCTTTTTCCGGATAACACTCACACTGTCCTTTTTGGGGGTTTTGGTGATGTCGCTTCCCAAAGCATCGATCTTGGCCATAAGCTTTTTATAGACCGGTATTAAATGTTCTTTGCCCTGATACTGATTTTTCAGCAGAGTTTCCTCATCCATGGAGGCGGCGTCGGACTTCCGTGCTTTTAGGGCCACGAAATTAGCGTAGCCATGACTGAATGCATATTCTGATTTTAAATGTTTCATGATGGCCCCATGTTTCTCAATACCGGACTCCTGCACCATTCGAATCCAGTGATCCAAAGGCTTTCCTGTTTTTTCTAAAATTCCTTTTTCCATAATGACATATTTACCAAGCTCCCAATACCAATCCCATAACGGTTAATGATAATATACAGAAACCGGCGTTTATCAGGTAGGCTTTTAAGGACTGCATCTCGAATAAATATAATATTCCTAAAAAAGTAGCGACCCAGCCCAAGCCGGCAAAGAATCCAGCAATAGTGCCATAAGCCATGGTGGCCTGGTGACCAATGAACATATCCAAAATGACTGCGGCAATAACCGCCAACAATAAAGAAATGCCAAAGGTTTTGCCCGGGGGCCGCTTCTTAAGGTCCTCCTCGGTAAATCCGAATTCAACCATCCAGGCCCTGCCGAATAGAGGACCATACCAAATCCCGCCTACCAAGAAAGATGAAATTCCCGCTACCAATACCGACAGCCAATTGATGTTGCCTAATGCTGTTGTTAAGTCCATAGTTATCTTTTCTTCCAATAATAGCCAGTCCAGACCGTATTGTATTGTAAAAAATTAACCTGGATCCTCTACCGGAAAGAAATTAGTGGGGTTTTGATTAAAATCCTGTTTAATGAACTGTTGAGGATTAAAGCCGCAAAAATGCTTGAACTCTTTGATAAAATGAGACTGATCGGAAAAACCACTTTGGTAAGTAATTTGGGTCCAGGTGATGGTTTCTTTCTTATTGATTTGCTGAAGGATATCATTGAATCTGAGAATTCGATGATACAGCTTGGGCGTGAGGCCAACGTACTTTTTAAATTGCGCTATTAGGTGCTTTTGTGAATTTGGATAATCCTTAATGACCTGCTTATATGCCGTAACAGGTTGAAAGGACAAGTTGGTCACCATCTCTATCAAGGATTGAGGGGGAGCCTTATCCGCACGGAAATTATGGTACAACCATTTTTCAGCTAAGGCAAGTTTTTCACTGGGGTTGTCTTTACCCAGCATGGATTGGTGTACCTGCAATAGATCTTGGGCCAGTACTTGTTCAACAGCCACCACCCGGTCATTTATTTGTTTTATTGGAAAGTTCAGGAAAGGGAAAGCCCCAAATGGTTTAAATTGGATAACCAGCATCTCCGATTTTGCATGAGACGATATTGACAGGTAATTCTTGTGCAGTCCCGATATCCATACCTTGCTGAACTCCCCGGTAGGCTTCAAAGTTTCGTTATCAAAAGTTTTCCGTAGCATACCATCTAATTCAAAGAGAATATACACATGTCCTGTGGGCACCACGCGTTCAATAGAATGATCCGGCATATAGTCATGATAGTGAAAAACAGTCTCTATATAATCACTTAGGGGCGTGTTTAGATTAAGTGCTTCAAATTTCATAGGTCTACAAGCTGCATGATTACCTGGAACCGATGTTAATTTACGAAGGACTTAGCAATGTGCTTTATAGTGGTTGGTGATTATTCAAGGAAAAATCAATCCTGGAGAGAAGATATCTTATCTTGAATAAACTCTTTCTCTGCCTGATTTCGGGCAAAGTCTATGGCTTGGTTATAATAATCCCGGGCCTGGATAACCTCTCCCAGATCCTTGTTAAGATCTCCCAGAAATACGTAGGTGAATTGATTTTCCGGCAACTGTTCAGCATTAACTTCCTTTAAAGTGTCTTGGGGGCTGTGGATCTGCCGGAAAGCAATTAGGCGATATAACTGGTAGTGTTTGTTAGCTCCTGAGCTGAGGCCCAGGTCGTACCAATTGATTATGGCCTGCCAATTGGTTTCTTCATAACTCACGCTGGTCCCGTGCACACTGGCTATTGCTGCCTCAATATGGAAATGACTTAGTTTTTCATCGGCCAAAGCCTTACCGAGATAATTTGATCCCTGCAGTATGAATGCAATATTCCATTTGCTGCGATCCTGGCCATCCAATGTGATCAGGTTACCTTGCGGATCTACCCGCGCATTCAATCTTGATGCCTGAAAATACATAAGAGCCAATAAAGCATTCAGCTTGCCGGTATTCAATTGCGGGTAGGTTGTGAGCAGTTCCGCCAGTCTGATAGCATCCATACAGAGGGCTCTGTTGATGAGATGCTCTCCTTCCGATACCTTGTAGCCTTCGGTGAATTGCAGATAGATCACTCTCAGCACATTATCCAGTCGTGTTCCCAACTGATCGACTTGTGGAATTTGTAAATCCACTACGATGCTTTTGAATTTTACGCGTGCTCGTGAAATGGCTTTTTCCACGGCAGCCTCTGATTTCAACAAAGCACGGGCTATTTGCCTGGAGCCAAAACCGCAAAGAAATTTTAAACTTAATAGCAGCTGATCAGTAGACTTTAGCTTAGGGTGACAGCAGGCAAAGATCATTTTTAGGTGGTTATCTCTGATCTCCTGAGGGTCATCCCAGTTATCGTCCTGAGCAAAACCGGCTACCTCAAAATGCTCCAAGCTGACATGTTTCTTTTCACGGAACTTGTCAATTAACTGATTGCGGGTAACCGTTCGGAGCCAACCTTTAGGGTTTTGGGGGGGATTATGAGGCCAAAGTTTAACCGCTTTGTAGAAGGTCTCTTGGATAGCGTCTTCAATTAGTTCGATTTTATCATAACCGTAGCGGTGGGTAAACAAAGCCACCAACTTACTGTATTCCTCCTTGAATGCGACGTTTACTTGAAATTCCATTTTGTACGTAAAAAAGACCCAATCTTGAAGATTGAAGATTGAGTCTTTCTATCAATGTTCATTCGCTTCAGGTGTAGGCCATAGCAGACTGGCCCATATGTTTTCTAAGAATCCCCATCTGGCCCAGGTGATAGGCTTCATGGTGCATCAGAAACCCTAGATAGCCTCCCAATGTACGATCACTAACGGGAACCTGTACTGGGGCCTCTCCCGCCAACTGTTCGGCATTCATGTGCTGCAAACCTTTCAATATGTCAGACGAAATCTCATTCCATTTCTCCTTTATTTCTGACAAAGGGGGATACTCTTGTATATCACTTATACTTTTACCCAGGAAATGCTGCATACTGTTATCTTCGCTTAGGCCCCCGAACGATCTTAACCCCATACGTATGGCCAGCAGATGTGTTGCTAACCAATGCAAGTGATTGACCTGCTCACTGGTCCTGCGATCCAATTCCTGTTCATCAATATCCTGCAATACATTATTGAACAGGCGCGTCTGCAGTTCGAACTGAGTAGAAATAGTTTTAGTATCCATGGTTAGATGTCCATATTCATGATTTCCCTAACCTCGGTGGTGCCCTCATTTTCGTAAATGGGACAATCCTTGCTAATCTCCAGGGCTTCTTCAAAAGAATCCGCATTGATCAGCATATAACCTCCTACTACTTCAGTACCTTCTGTGAACGGACCGTCATGAATGACATCTCCGGCTTTTTCCACTACCTTGCCTGCTTTGTTTAGCGGCAGACCGTCAATAAGTTTGCCTTGGGCAGCCAAAGCTTGCATCCAAGCACCCCATTTCTGCATGTGTTCCTGGTGTTCTTCCGGTGAGGCACTAGCCATGTTTTCCTCCCCGCCACGAAATAAATAGAGATATTTTGCCATGATAATAAGTTTATATTATGAATAATTTACTCCTTTAACGGACTCGGGACATCATCTCGGACATATTTATTTAATTTATACCATGCATAAATGAAATGGAAAAGCTAAAAAAAGAAATCGCTGCCTGTTGCGTTTGTGAGCAATTTCTTACCGAAGGTTGTAACCCCCTGGTGGAGGTACACCCCAGTAATAAGATCTTAATCATTGGACATGCACCAGGCTTAAAGGTGCATAGGGCTGGACGACTATGGGAAGATAAGAGCGGTGATAATCTTCGGAGGTGGTTAGGTGTGGACCACCATGAGTTTTACCACTCCAATACCTTTGGATTAATGCCCATGGGATTTTGCTACCCGGGCAAAGCCGCCACCGGCGATCATCCTCCCCGGCCGGAATGCGCCCCACTGTGGCATCATCAAATTTTGGAACATCTAGATAACCTGGAACTCACCCTGCTAGTCGGTAAGTTTGCTCAAAACTATTACCTGCAAAATAAAGGTTCGCTAACCGAGACAGTGCGGAACTATCAAAAATTTTTACCGCAGTACTTACCCCTGCCGCATCCCTCGCCCAGAAACTTCATATGGCAGGGAAAGAACCCATGGTTTCAGCGGGAGTTGGTCCCTCGTATCCAGGAGATGGTTCAATCACTACGCTAGATTTGATCATTAGTGTAGCAGTTTTTGAAGTACAGATTGGACATTATTCGACTTCAGTTTATCTGGGGGTTATGATTCCTTTCCAATTTCTTGACATTAGTAAATTGTTTCGTAATTTGTTAGCCCAATTTCACTAAAACCACTGGAGTTCCGTGAAACTCAATTTTGATCAGATAGGCAACCACATCACTCACATTCTTAGGGAGTACCCTATAGATGACAATCGATTTGCGGCCAAAGAAGCTACGGCCATTGCCTATGCCAGTTTGCTGATGGAAGATCCTGAACTGGTTACCAATCGACATATCAAGATCCTGCAAAAAGAACTGACCCCCCAGCAGATCAAAGAGATCACTCATTACGTGTTGGATCAGGTAGGAGAAAACGCTTATGCCAACGCCTTTAGATTAAGGTGCTCCCAGATCTTGGATGAGACTATTCCACAAATTCCATAATTGGATTGTTTTAATGGGATAGGTAGGTCGATCAAGCAAGATTGACGTACCGTACCTGCGGTTAACCGCCTATGCGTTTGCTGTCCGACCTCCACGTACCTACCCTGCGGAAACGTACGGCCGTAGGTCTTAGAAGAGCGTGGTGGTATTTCTTCATACATCATCCTCAAACTTATACCATACACCCTTGATGGTCTTAATAAAGACCATCCCTATCTTTTCACGTAATATCCAATAAGACCAGGTCGAGCTTGAATTCCAACGCATACTTTAATGCTTCCCTACTGTCATAGACTGTCTTCACCTTATAACCCTCTTTTTCCAGATTGTATTCCAGTAAATCCAGGATGTCTTTATCATCATCAATTACCAGCACCCTTTGCTTCGCATGGCCTGACATAAAATAGGTATTTTGGCCGTGGAATTAACTCAATTTAGGTTAATCCAAGATTACCACAAGATTAAGAAATGGTTAACATTTACCCAGGTGGGTGCACAATTATGATGGAACAATGTATAATAAATCCACTGATTAGCTCATTATTATGATGAGGTTAACAGCGTTGAAGAATATTTGGAAACCACCTTGTTTGCATTTTCATTTTAATAAATTTGTTACGGCATGCTGGCCAGGCGTTGGATAAAAAGAACCCTGATTGTTTCAGGATTATTGCTGCTGCTTTTTTGTACTCTGGCAGCGGCTATGACCTATATTTTCGGGGATCAACTGATTGAACGATTCTTAGCGGAGGCTAATAAGAGGATCGACACTCCAGTGCAAACGGGAATCATCGAAGTTTCGTGGTGGGAAAAGTTTCCACATATCTCCATAGCTTTAAGAGATGTGATCATCGATGGCAGTTTGCCGGGACCAACAGACACACTGGGAATCGCCGAGAGTATTTACTGCACTTTTAATGCCTGGGACCTGGCTTTAGGCAACTGGGAAGTCGATCAGATTCACATGGAAAATGGTCGGCTTTTTTTGGTGTACACTGAACTGGGAGATAATAACTATACCATCATAGCTAAAGATACCAGCAAAACCCCCTCTGGTGTAGGATTCAATCTGGAAAAGATAAAACTGCAAAATGTGGACCTCACCTATCTCGATTTGCGGAGGGATCAAAAATACCAACTTCAACTGGAGGAGATTGAGGCTAGCTTGAAATCGGCTTCTCAACTATACCATATAACGGTGCAAGGGGGGGTGAAGTCCCACAGTTTCCGAGTCAAAGATCGCCTGTATATGGAAGACAAGGAAATGCTGTTGGACTCCAAGATAGTATACCACGAGCCTATTAAGAAATGGGAATTTGGGGACACCGAAATAGCCATTAATAACTCAGACTTTTCGGTAAGCGGATGGTATCAAGGAACTGACAGTAGCCAGATGGACCTGAAAATATCCGGTAAGAATACCAATATTCAAACGATCCTTTCATTGCTTCCTCCAGAAATTAGCCATACCTACAGAGCCTATAAAAGTAAAGGACAAATCTACTTCACTACCGAACTTCGCGGCGACGTGGGTGAAAACCAAAGCCCTGAAATCAATATTGATTTTGGATGCAAGCAAGCCTCTTTTTTTCATCCGGAATATCAAAAAGGCATCAACAAGGTAAACCTGACTGGCAATTATTACAGCCCCCGGGCCCATGACCTGAGTGCCGCCCGGCTTTCACTGAAAAATATAAACGGATCCATGGAGTCAAGATCCTTTCAGGGTAATCTCACCATTCGTAATCTGCAAAATTATGAAATACTGGGCGATTTTAAGGGCACACTCGACCTGCAATCATGGCAAAAATTCCTGCCTAAGGGAAAAGTCACTGACGCTTCCGGGACCATGACCTTGGATGTATCTTTTGATGGTCCCGTTAAATATCTAAAATCCTCCAAAGCGGTAGATAACTTTAAAACCTCCGGAGAGGTAGCGTTGAAAGACCTCAGCTTCAGCCTAAGCAAAAACAGTTTGCCTTTTAAGGATTTCCAGGGTCATTTTCTCTTTAACGGCCGGGACCTGGCCATTAGTGACTTCAGCGGTCGCATTGGGAATAGTGATTTTCTGGTCAATGGTTTGTTTAGAAATATCATCGCCTTCTTATTCTCAAAAAATCAACCGATAAGCATTGAAGCCGACCTAATAGCGCAAAACATTGACCTGGACGAACTGCTGACAGGCAGCACTAAAGCGCCAGATGTTACCGTGGTTGGTAATCAATCCTATACTTCCTTTGATATCAGCCCTCGCCTGGTGCTTAACTTTAATTGTGGAATCGAGCACCTCAAATTCCGCAGATTCAGGGGACGACAGATAAAAGGCCAACTGAACATATCCGATCAGGTAGCGGTAGGAAAAGACCTCTCCGTGCAAACTCTAGGCGGTGAAATAAAATTAAGGGGTGAGGTAAACGGCAAATCAAAAAACAACCTGAAAGTCCGAACCCGTTCCAGCTACAATGGGATCCACATTGACAGTCTGTTCTATGTATTTGAGAATTTTAATCAGGATTTTCTAGAAGACCGCCACTTAAAGGGTCAGGCCTTCGCGGAAATCGACACCTATATGGCGTTTGACAACTATCTGAGATTTAAATCTGATCAATTGGTGGTGGATGCCGGACTTATTATTGAAAACGGGGAGCTTAACAATTTTGCACCAATGCAAAAGCTGGCA
>Ga0224508_10004228_pt1 | contig 11761 bp, 11 predicted proteins | sample SF_Jan12_sed_USG_4_FD_170157 | JGI IMG/M metagenome (GOLD analysis project Ga0224508, IMG submission 170157) | Sediment microbial communities from San Francisco Bay, California, United States - SF_Jan12_sed_USGS_21 | ecosystem: Environmental > Aquatic > Marine > Sediment | place: USA...
AGCCCAACAGCGGCCTCGCCAGCCGCCACGGCGATCGTGAAAACCACAAAGACCTGGCCGGTCAAATGAGAGTGCTGATACGAAAAAGCTACGAGGTTCAGATTGACGGAGTTGAGGATCAGCTCGAGCGACATCAACACGGTGATCATGTTTCGCCTCGTCAGGATCCCGACAAGACCGATCGCAAAGAGCAGAAAGCTCAGCACCAGATAGTGATTGGTCGTTAGTTCGAGCATCTTCAGAAAGATCGTTCAGTCAGTTCCTGCGGCCCAGAATGACCGCGCCCACCATCGCCACCAGCAGAAACACCGAGGCGACCTCGAAAGGCAGCAGATACTGCCGGTACAGCAGCCAGGCGACCGCCTCCGAGTTGCCCGCCGCCTGGCCCTCGACCGAGACCATATTCTCGGGCGTCGCGAGGGCCGGCCCGAAACCAACTCCAACAAAAGAAAAGACAAAAAGAGCCACCAGAAGGACTCCGACAAGGATTCCCAACGGCGCCGACTGGGCAAACATTCTGACCTCATGCAGACGATGGAGATTGATCAGCATGATGACGAAGAGAAACAGAACCATGATGCCGCCGCCATAGACAAAGATCTGCACCACAGCCACAAACTCGGCATTGCGGAGGAAGAACAACACCGCAACGCTCAAGAAGCTGACCAGAAGCGACAACGCACCGTACATCGGATTGCGCATCGTCACCACGAGCACCGCCGAACCGAGCGCCATCGCGGCGAACAGGTAGAAGAGCAGCGCCGGTCCGTGAGCGGTCAGAAACTCCACGTCGACTCCCTCTTGCGACAGTCACAGGCGCGGGAAGCGCATTGGACCTGGGCGTGCCAGGCGTGCACCAGATGGTTCGACCCGCAGTGGCGAGCAGTCGAGACGTATTTCGTATACGCAGCAGACCGCGAGTCCGCGAGGACCGGGCGAGATGGTGTGCGACCGGTGCGCCTACGCATTAGACAATCTCGTCATCCGTATAGTCCGGTCGCACCTTCCACTCCTGCAGCTCGTCGATATCCACATACAAATTCTGCCAGCGATCGTAGGACGCCAACTCGTATGTCTTTGTCGTCAGCCAAATCGACTTCGGCTCCGTAGGACAGGCCTCCTCACAAAGACCGCAGAACATGCAGCGCTGCACATCGATGTCGAAACGGTCCAACACCTTTTCCTTCTTCTCCGTCTCAGGGTTGAGCTCCTGGTGCCAGTCGATGTAGATGATGTCGATCGGACAGTCGCGGGCGCAGAGTGTGCACTTGATGCAGCGGTCTTCATCGAGCCGGAACATGCCGCGGAAACGGTGCGCGGGCTCCCGACGTTCCTCGGGGTACTGAACCGTGACCTTGGTGGAGAAAAGGTTCTTCAGCAGATGTTTCCCCGTGATCCCCAGACCGGCAAAGAGGTCGAGGAGCATGATCCGGTCAAGGAATCGTCTTACGGTGCTCACAGCAACAGCACCTTCCACAAACCGACCGCGAACAGGGTCACGAGCGACAGCGGGATGAGCCACTTCCAGCCGAGATCCATCAACTGATCGAAACGATACCGAGGGAATGTTCCTCGAAACCATATGTATACAAACAGAAAAACGCTCAGCTTGAGGGAGAACCAGAGCACCCCCACGAGGCCCGCGGGAAGAAACGAAGCGTCCAGGAACGACAAAGCCTCGACGTTGGGAAACGGCCGCGCCCAGCCACCGAGGAACAAGGTCACCGCAACAGCCGAGATGACGATCATGTTGGCGTATTCGCCCAGAAAGAAGAGCGCAAACCGCATCCCGGTGTACTCGGTGTGAAACCCGGCCACCAGCTCCGACTCCGCCTCCGGCAGATCGAAGGGGTTTCGGTTGGATTCGGCCACCCCGGCGATCAGATAGATCATGAAGGCGATCAGGCCGAACGGAAAAAACGCAAAAAGAAACCACCGACCCTGCTCCAACTGCGCCCCAACGATGCCTTGAAGCGACATCGTGCCGGCCATCAAGAGCGGGATAACCAAAGAAAACCCCTGGGGCACCTCGTAAGAGATCATCTGTGCCGCCGAGCGCAGCCCGCCTAGAAGCGAGAACTTGGAGTTCGAGGACCAACCTCCGATGATGATGCCGTACACACCGATCGTGGCGAGGGCGACCACAAAGAGAACTCCGATGTTGACATCGGTGATGAAATAGTCGAGGCCACCACCGGTCTGGGCGGCCGAGGGGCCGAACGGGATGACCGCAAAGATCACAAAGGCCGGCCCCACCACCAGGCATGGCGCCAGAACAAAAGCCCATTTGACCGCCTTGTTCGGAATCACGTCTTCCTTAACCAGCAGCTTCATGATGTCGGCGATCGGCTGGAAGAGACCCCAGGGGCCTACCCGGTTGGGACCAGTGCGAACCTGGATAAAGCCGAGAATCTTGCGCTCGGCGAGCACCAGGTAGCTGATCAGGGGTAAAACACCGACAAACACCACCACGGCGATCTTGATCGCCGGTGAGAACGCATAGTAGAAGAGCGTCGGCCCGAGAATGTCGCGCAGTTCCTGCATCAACGATCCACCTCACCCAGGACGATGTCGGTGGTACCGAGCACGGCGACCATATCCGCCAGCAGCTGATCCTTTGCGAGTATCGGAACAACCTGGAGATTCATGAACGAAGGCGCCCGCACGCGACACCTGTGCGGATTGGGCGTACCGTCGCCGACCAGATAGAAACCAATCTCCCCCTTGGGCCCCTCAATCGAAAAATAGGCATCGCTCTGCTTGGGAGCCTTGAGCACCCGCGGGCTCTTCGCCATGATCAGCCCATCCGGGAGCTTGTCGAGACACTGCTCGACGATGCGCACCGATTGCCGCATCTCCTCCATCCGCACCAGGTAGCGATCGTATGTATCACCGTTGTAGGTGACCGGGATATCAAACTCGACGTCGCCGTAAGCTTCGTACGGCATGGCCTTTCGGATGTCCCATTGAACACCGCTGGCACGCAGCATCGGCCCGGTGACGCCATACTCCTGCGCCAGATCGGCGGGGAGCACTCCGACGCCCACGGTGCGCTTCTTCCAGATCCGATTGTTGGTCAAAAGGCCCTCGTACTCGTCGATCTTCGACGGGAAATCGTCCAGGAATTCCGCGCAGCGCTCGCCCCAGCCCACCGGTAGATCGAACGGTTGCCCCCCCGGGCGCATGCAGTTGAGCGTCAGGCGCGCTCCGCAGTACTCCTCGAAAAGATCGAGAATGATCTCCCGCTCACGAAAGCAGTAGAAGAACGGTGTCATCGCCCCGATATCGATCGCGTGGGTCGCCAGCCACAGCAAATGGCTCGAGATACGTTGCAGCTCGCAAAGAATCGTCCGGATGTACCGTGCTCGAGGCGGTACGACGAGTCCGATGAGTTTCTCTACCGCACCGACATAGGCGAGGTTGTTGGTCGCCGCCGCCACATAGTCCAGGCGGTCCGTGTGCGGTACGTTTTGAAAAAAGGGATGGAGCTCGAAGAGCTTCTCGGTGCCACGATGGAGATAACCGATGATCGGGTAGCAGTCGACAATCCGCTCGCCGTCGACTTTGAGCTTGAGCCGCAGCACTCCATGGGTCGACGGATGTTGGGGCCCGAAATTGAGCTCCATCTCCTCGACATCGAAGAGTGTGTCGCGCCGTGTGTTGGTCGTGTTTGTCATTTCTCTGATTGCACGGCCGTGGAGGTCTCCGGTCCGGCCCGCGGTGAAGTCAGCCCACTCCACCCTCCTCCGATCCCTCCGACTCCTCCGACCCTCCCGACTCTTCGACCACCGACGCGGGTGGCTCGGGCGGCTTCCAACCGGTACCGGTACCCGCGACCGGCCCAGCCTCGCCCTCGTAATACTCCGGATAGATAGCTGCCCCCGTATCGATCCCCTCGACCGGAAAGTCCTTACGCAGCGGATGACCGTTGAAGCCCTCCCAGAGCAGGATCCGCGTCAAGTCCGGATGATCGGAAAACCGGACGCCATACATGTCGTACGCCTCGCGCTCGCACCATTCGGCGCCTCTCCAAATCGAGCTCACACTTGGAACTTCCTCGCCGTCAGCTGCGCTCACCTTGAGCCTCACACGACGGTTCGTCTCCAGGTTGAACACGTGGTAGACAACCTCGAACGGGGCTTCTTCGCGCTGCGGGTAGTGAACACCACAGACATCGACCAGCAATCCGAAGCCATGCTCTTGCTTTAGGCGTTTGGCTAGGCCCTGAATAGCATCACCCCGGACCTCAAGGGCGAGATCACCGCTCGTCAGGGTGGCATCTTCTATGGCACCGGGGAGTTCCGACGACAGCGACTGAACCAGGGCGTCTTCCGAAGCGTCAATGCTCTCCGGCGTTTCGGGCATGCGCTCCCAGGGCGGTTTCGCCGCCTCAGCCGCAGCTTTCGCCTCGGCGACCGCCTTGGCCTTTGCCGCCGCCTCGGCTTTGGCCTTTGCCGCAGCCTCGGCCTTCTCCCGGGCTTCGGAATCAGGCGTGTCCGCCCCTGGGTCGCCTGGCGCACCTGCCACCGGCTTGGCAGGTGCCTCCGAGTCGTCTGGAGGCTCCGGTGGCTCCGGTGGCCGCTGGTCGTCTTTTTCGCTCATCCACTTCGACCCACGAGGAGCCTCTCGCGTTTCGTGTCGACAACCGAAGAACGGTCGATCTTCCGTTGCAGGTGGAGAAGGCCCCAGAGAAGCGCCTCGGGCCGCGGCGGACATCCCGGGACGTACACATCCACCGGGATCACCCGGTCGACGCCCTGCGTCACCGCATAGGTGCGATAGGGACCACCACAAGTCGCACAGGCACCCATCGCAATTGACCACTTGGGTTCGGGCATCTGATCCCAGAGCCGTCTGACGATCGGCGCCATCTTTTCGGTCACCGTTCCGGCGACAATCATCAAATCACTCTGCCGGGGGCTAGCCCGGAAGACTTCGGCACCAAACCGCGACATATCGTGCCGTGGATCGAGCACCGCCATCATCTCGATGGCACAGCATGCCAGGCCGAACTGCATCGGCCAGATCGCCGAACGTCGGGCCCAGTTGAAGAGCTTGTCGTACGACGTCGTGAGGATATTGGCGTTGATCTCGCTCGTCGTCATGATCTCCCCTGACGGGCTACGCCCAGTCGAGAGCCCCACGGTTCCAGACATAGACGTAACCAACCACCAGAATCGCCAGAAAGACCATCATCTCGATGAATCCGAAAAGCGCCAGACGGTCGAACATCACCGCCCACGGAAAAAGAAAGATGGTCTCTACGTCGAAGATCACAAAGAGGACCGCGATCAGATAGTAGCGAATCGAGAAACGGTGGTCGTGAGCCAGCGAGTCAGCCTCATTGCCGCACTCGTAGGGATCGGCGTTGGTTCCCCCCTTACCGCCGTGCCGAAAAATCCTCGCCGCCATCAGACTGACGATCAAGAACCCGATCGCAACGAGCACAAAGACGAGTATCGGTATGTAGTTCGCCATTGGGATCGCGGGTGCGATGCTTGGAAAAACCCTGCTCGGAGGCGATGCAATTGTATCCATGCCTCATGGGGTGTCAAGAAAACGCGCCCCGCCACCGCTCCGGGACCTGGAGCTACAAAAGCTCCCGCGGAAGGACCTTCGGCAAATCCACACCGCGGGCCTGGACCAGGACTCGGATCTCCTCTCCCATCCCCTCGAGATCCACCAGCTGCATCGCCGCCACTCGTTCCGCCGCGGGTCTCTCTTCTAGACCTCCGAGCAACCCCAGAGCCGCCAGCCAGGCTGCTTGGCGGCTCAAGACGACCGTCTCGAGACCGGCCCTTTCTCCTTCTTCGATCAAGGCCGAGAAGTCGACGTGCGCGGTCATGTCCTGCTCGCCAACCGAGACAAACGGGTCACGGTGAACCCGGTGACGGCGATAGCAGGCCAACGTGCCATGTCGCCTTACGCGGGTGTCCAGGAGCTTCTCGACCTCGAAGCCGTAGTCGAACGTCACCAACAAACCCCGCCCGAGGGCTTCCGCGAGCCGGCGATAAAGCGGCCGCCAGCCAGGCGCCAGATCGGCGATTTGACCCTCTTCCAGACGATGTCCCGGCAGAGCCATGAGCTCCGGACTCGAAAGATCACCCATTCGCCACTCGAAGTCCGAGCCCTCGGAGACCCCCACCCACATCTCTCCAAGGCCTTCCGGACGCTGGATCAGCCGGTGAACCGGGAGAGCGTCAAAGAGCTCATACGAAAAGACGAGTCCGTCCACTTCGGCGTGCCCGAGGTCGTCGATCCGCTCGAAACCCGGTGGCACTGGGCGACGAACCCGATCCCAGGCCAACAGGGCTCGATCGGTCTTGTCCAAAGCACGACCGAGGGCCGCCAGATGGAGCCCGTTGCCGTAGCCCACCTCGAGATAGTCCGCCCCACCCGCGTTGTCGACGACCGCGTCCAGGCGCCTTAAGAGGCGCGCGGTCACTTCCGCAAATAGCGGCGAATGGCTCGACCCTGTGACAAAGTCGCCCTCCTCTCCTATCGCCAAGTCCTCGCGGTTGTAGTAGCCGCCGATGCCGTAAAGCGCCTCTTCCATAAAGTCGGCAAACGGGATCGGGCCCTCGGCCCGAATCCGCTCTTTGAGTCTCTGCTCGACCGGCGTCATGCGGCAAAGTATAAAGAGAGATAGATGGCGCGGCCTTTGCGCGATGGTCTTCTTCCCCGTCACCGGCTCGAAGCCCGCAGGAACCGCAAACCGATCACCGTTGATCGTACTACTGACCTCCGCCCTCGCTCCAGAAACGGCCTCGCCACTTCGGGGATCCCGGAAAAGGGAAGTTCAGCTTCTTTTCACACAGGATCCCCGATTTGGGGCTCGCCCTGCGGGCGCTCGCCAGCGCCGGGCGAAGAAACCATCGCGAGTTACGGCCGCGGCCATCCAGGCGAGGTACCCGCTTTCCTGGCGCGGCCGAAGGCTCCATCAGGGACGTTTGACCGAGCGCATGGCTCCATCAGCGGAGTGCTTGGAGGATGCGGCGCGAGGGAAACCGAGGCGCACGCCTCTAGGTCACCGTAGTCCGAGTAGCGTGCGCCGTGCCCTGCGGAGACTTCGGCCGCGTCAGGAATCAGTTCGCCGCCTCACGGCACCGACTCTACGGTCAACCACGACGACCACTGCTAGAATCTCGCGAATGGCACAACCCGCGCTTGCGGAATCCCTTCCCACCGCGAGCCGACTCTGCGAGCTCGTCAACTCGATGGCCGGACAACCGGTCGTGATGTGTGTCGATCTCGTCGCAGACCGTTTTATCACCGGCACCCCAAAACGCATCAGCCGCGAGGCGCCCGTCTTGATCCTGAAGCACGAGAAAGAGGAGTTTGTCCCCGGTGGAGGCGCCAACGCCGTCGCCAATGTCTCAGCACTGGGCGGCAGGCCGCTGCCTCTCGGTGTCGTGGGCACCGACGCGAACGGTGTCGAGCTCATCAATTGGCTGGACAAGAACCGGGTGCCGACCGAGGGCATTGCGCGTATCGAAGGCTACCGGACGCCGACCAAGACCCGGGTCCTCGGCGGCGGTCGTCACTCGATCAAGCAACAGATCGTACGCTTTGATATCGAGGATCAGGTGATCTTCGACGACAACATCGCGTCACTCTATTCCCGAGCGCTCGAATCCTGGAAGGGCAGCGCCAAGATCGCCGTCCTCTCGGACTACGGATACGGTGCGGTGCAGCCGCAGCATGTCGGACCGTTGCGCCAGACACTCGGCGAGAGCGGCGTCGTCCTATGCGACAGTCGCCACCGGCTGGCCGACTTCGCCGGCGTCGATGGCGCCACTCCCAATGAAGAAGAGGCCGAGAACCTGGTCGGCGAGCGGCTTGACGACGGAAGCAAGCGACTCCGAGAAGCCGGCAAGCGTCTCAGGAAAGATCTGCGCACGAGCTTTGTCCTCATCACCCGGGGCAGTTGCGGCATGAGTCTTTTCGAAGCGGACCGCGTCGCACACATCCCGACCCATGGGTCGGATCAGGTCGCCGACGTGACCGGAGCGGGCGACACCGTGATCGGTACCTTCGCACTGGCGCTCGCCGCCGGTGCGACGCCGCTCGAGGCGGCGCTGGTCGCCGACTATGCCGGTGGTATCGTGGTTCACAAACTCGGCACCGCCACAACCGACGCAGACGAGCTCAAGGTTGCAATCCAAACCGACCCGTTGCCACTCGCCGAGGTGTCGTGGGACAGGTTCTAAGCTGGCGAGAACTCCAAGCGCGGCTCGACGAGAAACGTCGTCAGGGCTCGACCGTGGCCCTCGCCAATGGCCACTTCGATCTTCTTCATGTCGGCCACTTGCGCTACCTCCAAGCGGCTGCCGAGCAAGCGGACCTGCTGGTCGTAGCCATCAACGATGATGCCTCGGTGGCTCGCCTAAAGGGTCCCGGCCGACCGATCGTGCCGATGGCAGAGAGGGCCGAACTCCTGGCGGCGCTCGCCCCGGTCGATTTCGTAGTTGTCTTCGAAAGCGATTCGCCCGCCGATCTTCTGGTGAGCCTCAAGCCCCATGTCCACTGCAAGGGAACCGACTACGGCGCCCCCGAGAACGTGCCCGAGTACGAGACCGTGCGCAAGTACGGCGGCCGCACAGTGCTGGTCGGCGACCCCAAGGACCACGCCACAAGCGACCTGATCGCAAAGGTCAAGGAACTGTAGGTCCGGCGCGCGGGGCACGCGACCCTTCTGAGCCGGCCGGCTTTAGCAGCCCGGTCGACCGCCCGGCTGGAAACGGCGCTCCCTACTCAGCCTTGGACGAGTTCGCTCGCGCCTCGTTGTTCGCCCGCGCGGACCGCTTGCGACCCCTCCAACAGCTTCCGAGTGCCCGCGGGCTCACAGCGTTCCTGCCGGCGCGTTCGCCGGGCTGCGGCCGGCGCTGGTCGGCGCAGGCGCTTGATCTTCGGCACGCGGGTCGCACGAGCGGAGCCTTGGAGGCGTTGCGAGGATCCAGCGTGGCGAACAAAGGCGAGACGAGGAAAGGCGATTCGCCGCACCGCAGCGGCCTCTCTGTCTAATCGCTCCCGAGGCCTCGTACTGAACTCGATCGACAGGGGCGCCGGCCGCTTCAATGGAGCGAGGAGACGCACGAATCGCCCGAGGCGAGTCTTCTGCCGAGCCCGCTGGATCGCATGAGCCTCGCAGCGCAGCGAGGCGATTCGCGGGCCGAAGGAGGCACGGGTCACCGATGACATCCTTCGAATAGGATGACCAGGTGGACGCGCCGCGCATTCTCCTGATCCGCACCAGCGCTCTGGGCGACATCGTTCATGCGCTGCCGGCCCTGACGGCGCTCAGACGGCATCTCCCCAAGGCGAGGATCGCCTGGGTGGTCGAGAAGGCCTTTGCACCGCTTCTTGAGAGTCATGCCGATCTCGACCAGGTGCTGACCATAAACACCAAAGGTTGGAGGCAGAGACCCCTTGCCGCTGAAACCTGGCGTGAGATGGGTCGGTTCATGAGCGAGTTGGACGGCTTCGGCGCCGAGATCGCCCTCGACCTGATGGGTAACTACAAAGGAACCCTGATCGCAATGCTTGCTCTGTGCGATCGCCGCATCGGCATCTCGAAGCGTTGGCGAAGAGAACCCGCAAGCGCCGCTTGGCTGACCGACACCGTCCCACCCAACGGTCGGCACGCGGTCAACCAAGCTCTCGCGGTGGCAGGGGCACTCGGTCTGCCTACGGAACCGGCCGACTTCGGCGGCGACCGGCTGGGCAGCTCCTCGCAGTTGTCGGACGAAACCGAAGATTGCTCGGTAATCCTCCACCCGGGCACCGGCTGGGCAAACAAGACCTACCCGCCGGAACGTTGGGGCGAAGTGACGCGGCTGATCGCCAAAGAGACGGGTCGGGACACCTGGGTCTCGGCGGGCCCCGGAGAGAATCGGCTGGCGGATCGGGTTGTCTCTTCGAGTCAAGGTCACGCGCACTGTCTCGACGACCCTTCCCTTGACGATCTGGTCGAGCGTTTGAGGCACGCCGATCTCGTGCTGGGAGGCGACACCGGACCGATCCACCTGGCGCATGCTCTCGGTGTCTCGGTGCTGAGCGTCATGGGCCCCACCGATCCCGAGCGCAATGGTCCATATGGAGCTCCGGAGAGGACGGTCTCGCAGAGGTTGCCTTGCAGCTTCTGTCACCGGCGGCTCGATTCGGTCAAGGCCTGCCTGCTCGAGATACCGCCGCACCTCGTCGCATCCAGGGCGGTAGAGCTTCTTAGGGAGAGCATGCGCAGCAGCTCGGGCACGCCCAGGCGTCGTGGGGAGGCCGGCCCGGCAGGCTCCCGCGAGGCGCAGGCTCGGCGAGCACCTTGGGATACCGGCCCGTAGCCGGGCCCCCGCGAGTGCTCTGCGTCTGCGGGGCGCGCCCAGCGATCCATTACACAGCACCTACGGAGACAAACCCGTATAATCAAAGGTCAATCCGTGGATCATGTCCGCAGTCGCAGGGAGACGCGCGACCGAGCTGGGCAGGGTACGAAGCTGGAGCAACATGGCCAACGTCAATCGAATCGGTGAGATGCTCGTCCAGGCCGGCAAGGTCAGCCAGGACGATTTAAACGAAGCCTTGGCCCTGCAACAGAGCGAAGGGGGGCGACTCGGAACCCACCTCGTCAAGAAGGGCTTTCTAGAGGACGAAGAGCTCGTCGAGTTTCTCTCCCAACGCTACGGGGTTCCGGCGATCAACCTCGGCGACATCGAGATCGACGAGTCGATCATCAAGATCATTCCTCCGGACGTAGCGCGCAAGTACACCATTCTGCCGGTTTCCAAAGCCGGAGCCAAGATCACCATCGCCATGGTCGATCCGACCAATGTCTTCGCGATGGACGACATCAAGTTCATGACCGGATATAACGTCGAACCCGTCGTGACCTCCGAGTCCGCGTTGCGCGACGCGATAGACCGTTACTACGGATCGACGCACTCCATCGAGCTCAAGAAGGTCATGGAGGATATTGCCGAACCCGACTCGGAAGATGTCGAGGTTCTGGATGATGAAGAGGACCTCGACCTCGCCGAACTCGAACAACAGTCGGAAGAGGCGCCGGTCGTTCGCCTGGTCAACATCATCATGACCGACGCCATCAAGCGAGGGGCCTCGGACATTCACATCGAACCCTACGAGAAGGAATATCGGGTCCGGTACCGCATCGACGGTCTGCTCTACGAGATGATGCGTCCGCCCCTCAAGCTCAAGGAGGCGATCACCAGCCGGATCAAGATCATGGCCAAGCTCGACATTGCCGAAAAGCGGCTGCCGCAGGATGGCCGGATCAAGATCAAGACCAAGGTCGGTAGCAAGGTCAAGGACCTGGATTTCCGCGTCTCGGTGCTGCCCGCGATTTTCGGCGAGAAGATTGTCATGCGTCTGCTCGACAAAGACAACCTCATGCTCGACATGACGCGGCTGGGCTTCGAGGAAGATTCTCTGCGCCGTTTCGAGCAAGCCATCTTTCGGCCCTATGGCATGGTGCTGGTGACCGGACCGACCGGTTCGGGAAAAACCAACACGCTCTACTCCGCCCTGCAGCGCATCAACACCCCGGAGGTCAACATCATGACCGCCGAGGATCCGGTCGAGTTCAACCTCTCCGGGATCAACCAGGTGCAGATGAAGGAGCAGATCGGGCTCAACTTCGCGGCGACCCTACGTTCCTTCCTGAGACAGGACCCGAACATCGTCCTCGTCGGTGAGATCCGCGACTTCGAAACCGCCGAGGTGGCGATCAAGGCAGCCATGACTGCCACCT
>Ga0224508_10004229_pt1 | contig 11761 bp, 9 predicted proteins | sample SF_Jan12_sed_USG_4_FD_170157 | JGI IMG/M metagenome (GOLD analysis project Ga0224508, IMG submission 170157) | Sediment microbial communities from San Francisco Bay, California, United States - SF_Jan12_sed_USGS_21 | ecosystem: Environmental > Aquatic > Marine > Sediment | place: USA: California...
TTCACCGCCCTTGTATAGGACAATCTCATCGATCCCAGGTTGTGGTCGGATTGCGTGTGTCATTGGCCCAACTCAAACGTCCGCCCTTCTCTAGCGGCGGTCATTCGTCAAGACCAGCACCGTCTGGCCGATAGTGGGGATAATGGCACTCTGATCACATGGTGAACGCCAACGCGTCACTGCTGGGTCGTTACGCCGTCGTCCGGGGCCGGGTCGCAGAGCGCAACTCGTTATCCGACAGCCTTGACCTCGAAGGCCGCGGCCATCAATTCGCGGGTATACTCGGTCTGTGGATTGTCGAATATCTGCGCCGCATCGCCTTGTTCCACCACATCGCCGCGCTTCATCACGATCACCTTGTGGGAGAGCGCACGCACGACCTTCAGGTCGTGGCTGATAAAGAGATACGCCAACGAGTATTTCTTTTGCAGCTCGCGCAGCAAATCGACAATCTGTACTTGCACGGTCATGTCCAATGCGCTTGTCGGCTCATCGAGCACCAAAAGCTTGGGTCTCAGGATCATCGCCCTTGCAATCGCGATCCGCTGACGTTGCCCGCCGGAGAACTCGTGCGGATAGCGGTGCATCGTAGCCGGGTCCAGGCCCACCTCTTCCATAATCTCGGCCACCATTTCGCGGTGGTCCCGGCCCGGATCGATGTCGTGAATCGTCAGACCTTCGGATATGATCTCTTCGGCGGTCATGCGCGGGCTTAGCGAGCCATAAGGGTCTTGGAAGACGATTTGCATATCGGCGCGCAATGGACGCATTTGGCGTGATCTAAAGCGTTCGATGTTCCGGCCAAGAAAGCTGATCGGGCCCTCGGACGAAATCAACCGCATGATCGCCAGTGCCAAGGTCGTCTTTCCAGCGCCGCTTTCGCCGACAATGCCCACGGTCTCGCCTGCCCGGACGCTGAGCGTGGCTTCGTTGACAGCTTTGACGTGTCCGACGGTACGCTTCAGCAGACCACGATGAATCGGAAACCAGATACGCAATTCGTCGGTTTCGGCCACCACACCAGCATCAGTCGGAACCGGGTCTGGGACGCCGGTCGCTTCTGCCGACAGAAGCGTCTGCGTATAGACGTGCTGAGGATTTGCAAACATCTCGGCGGTTGCCCCTCGCTCAACAATTTCGCCGTCTTTCATGACAAATACCCGGTCCGCGAACTTTCGGACGATGCCCAGGTCATGCGTGATGAACAGCATCGACATGCCCAAACGAACCTTAAGATCGGCAAGCAATTCGAGGATCTGCGCCTGGATCGTTACGTCCAGCGCTGTTGTCGGTTCATCCGCAATCAAAAGCTCGGGTCCGTTCGCCAGCGCCATTGCGATCATCACGCGCTGACGCTGCCCGCCGGAAAGTTGGTGCGGATAAGCATTCAAACGGCTTTCAGGATTGACGATGCCAACTTGGTCAAGAAGTTCGAGGATCCGCGCCCGAACCGCCTCACCTTCCAGCCCCTGATGCAGGCGGATTGATTCCGCCAACTGTTTTTCAAGCGTGTGAAGCGGATTGAGCGAGGTCATCGGCTCCTGAAAAATAAAGCTGATGTCGTTGCCGCGAACGCGGCGAAGCTCGGCTTCGTCTGCACCGACCATCTCGGCGCCCTCATAAAGAACCGACCCGGAAATCTCGGCGCTGTCCGGCAGCAGAGCCACGGTGGACAATGCGGTCACGGACTTTCCCGAACCGCTTTCGCCGACAAGCGCGACCGTCTCACCTTTGTGAATGTCGAAGTTTACGCCCTGAACAGCCGCGGTTACCGCGCCTTCCTGCAGGAACCCGACATGCAGGTCTCTGACTTCAAGAACCACGCTCACTGAAAAGTCTTCCTGGGATCAAAGGCGTCGCGGACGCCCTCGAAGATAAAGACCAGCAAGCTAAGCATGATGGCGAAAGTGAAGAACGCGGTGAACGCCAGCCAGGGCGCTTGCAGGTTCTGCTTGGCTTGCAGTGTCAGTTCGCCCAGCGACGGCGCAGAAGACGGCAGTCCGTAGCCGAGGAAATCAAGCGATGCCAACCCGCCGATTGCGCCGGTGATGATGAACGGCAGCAGCGTCAGCGTCGCGACCATCGCGTTTGGCAGCATGTGCCGGAACATGATTGTCCTGTTTGAAACGCCCAGCGCCTTTGCGGCGCGCACGTATTCCAAATTGCGCGCTCTCAGAAATTCGGCGCGAACGACCCCGACAAGTGCGGGCCAGCCGAAAAGCACAGTCAGAAAGACCAGCATCCAAAAGCTTCGGCCAAAAATCGCGAACATGATGATGATCACATAGAGCGACGGCGTCGAGCTCCAAATCTCCAGCAATCGCTGAAAAACAAGGTCGAGCCAGCCGCCGAAAAACCCCTGAATTGCACCCGCCATCACTCCGATGACACTGCCAATGAAGGTGACGATCAGAGTGAACAATATGGATAATCGGAACCCGTATATCACGCGGGCGACGACATCGCGCTTGGTATCATCGGTGCCAAGCCAGTTCTGTCCGTCTGGCGGACCGGGCGCAGGGCCGGGTTTGTCGACGATGGTCTTGTAATGGTAGCGAATTGGCGGCCAAAGCATCCAACCTTTGTCAATCTCTACACCGTCCACCAAACCGGTTTCAGCTTGCGCGAGGATGCCTTCCGGGTCGTCGTAGCAATCAAGAATTCCACCGGTGATAATCAAGCATTGGACGTCTTCGTAGGCGTATTCGGTCTTGCCTGCGAAATCACCGCCAAAGGTCGTCTCGGGATAGAAGTTGAGGATCGGCATGTAGTATTCGCCGCGGTGCTTGATCAGAATTGGCCGATCGTTGGCAAGAAACTCGGCAAAAAGGCTGAAGCCAAAAAGCACCGAGAAGATCATTAGCGACCAATAGGCACGACGATTGCGTTTGAAATTGCGCCAGCGCCGTTGGTTCAGCGGCGATAGCCACGGGCGCCGACCAGGCACAACTGGCGACGAAGTTTTCGGTGCTTCTGGCGCATCGACGGATGGTTCGGGCATCGCCATGATCTCAGACCTCCCGCCGCTCGAAGTCGATCCGCGGATCGACAAAGACATACATCAGGTCCGACAGAATTCCGATCAACAAACCAACGAGGCCAAAGGCGAACAAGGTGCCGAAAATCACTGGATAATCTCGTGCCACGGCCGCTTCAAAGCCAAGTCGGCCGAGGCCGTCCAGCGAGAAGATCGTCTCGATGATCAGCGATGAACCAAAGAAAATACCGATGAACAACGATGGAAAACCTGCGATCACAATTAACATCGCGTTGCGGAACACGTGCCCGTACAGCACCTGTCTTTCGCCCAGCCCTTTGGCCTTCGCGGTGATCACATATTGCTTATTTATTTCGTCAAGAAAGCTGTTCTTTGTCAAAAGCGTGAGCGTTGCAAATCCCGAGATGGAAGACGCCAACACCGGCAACGAAATGTGCCAGAGATAATCGACAGATTTGCCAAAAGCCGACATCTGCTCCCAATTATCCGAAGTCAGTCCACGCAGTGGAAACCATTGATAATACGACCCACCCGCAAACAGTACCAAAAGCAGTATGGCGAACAGGAAACCGGGGATCGCGTAGGCAACAATGATCAACCCGCTGGTCCAGGTGTCAAAGCTTGTGCCGTCCCGCACTGCTTTTCGAATGCCCAGTGGGATCGAAATCAGATAGGCCAAGACCGTCGACCAGAGCCCCAGCGTTATTGAGACCGGCATCTTCTCGATCACCAGGTCGATCACGCTAATCGAGCGGAAGTAACTCTCGCCGAAATCGAACCGAACATAATTCCACATCATCTGCGCGAAACGAACATGCGCAGGTTTGTCGAACCCAAACTCTTTCTCAAGTTGTTCAATGAACTCCTGCGGCAGCCCGCGCCCACCGATATAACCGTTGTCGCTTTCTGAATCGAACGTCTCGGTCGCACCGCCCGAGATTGTTTCAAAAACGTCGCCCTGGCCTTCAAGGTTGGCAATGATCTGTTCGATTGGGCCGCCCGGCACGAATTGCGTTAGCGCGAAATTTATCAACATGATCCCAAAGAGAGTCGGGATGATCAGCAAAAGCCGCCGTATGATATATGCGCCCATTCCTTTGCCTCGTCAGAGTGCGCCCAGGTCTCTTAGGCGCTGTTCGGCTTCGGGGTCGTGCCACCACCAGCTGAATTGACCCAGTGCCAGCGGCGGCAGCGGTTCTGGATAGCGAAACATGTCGTAATAGGCCACCGTGTGAACATCTTTGAACCACTGCTGTACCCAAAACCCCTCGGCGCGTAATACGCGATCCAATGCATGGGTCGCGGTCATCAGTTCTTCGATGGTTTTTGCGTCGATCACCGGCTCAAGAAGCCGGTCCACGGCCTCGTTTTGAAGCCCCATCAGATTGCGCGAGCTGTCTTCGGCTGTTTCCGATCCGTACCATTGGCGCAGTCCAAAGCCCGGCTCGAGCCCCATGCCGAACGTATGGTTCACCAAATCGTAGTCCGAGGTTCGACGGCGATCGATGTACTGCGAGATGTCAACACGATCGAGTTTGGCGTCGATTCCAAGCCGGCGAAGGTTCTCGATATATGGGTTCACAATCCGATCAAATGCCGGGCTGAACATCAATATTACTATATCAAGGTTTTGGCCGTCTTTCCGGCGAAATCCATCGTTGCCAAGTGTCCACCCGGCCTCGTCCAAAAGTGCCGACGCCTTGCGGAGATTGCGGCGGTCAAAGTTTCGCGCACCGCTTGTCGGCGCCAAAAGCGCCTCATCCGTCAGGATCGACGGCTGCAAGAGTCCATCGTCCACCAATGGCTGCAGTAATGCGATTTCTTCCGGTGTCGGGACGCCGCGCGCTTCGAGATCCGAATTTTCCCAAAACGAATTAACCCGCTCGTAAAGCCCAAAAAACAGCGATTCATTCGAAAATTCGAAGTTGAACATCAACCGGACCGCTTCGCGCACGCGTGGATCCTGCCATTCGGCCCTCCGAAGATTAAACACAAACGACTGCGCCGATCCGATGTTGCCATCGGGAATCTTCTCGACTGTCACCGAGCCGTTCTGAACCGCGGGAAAATCATACCCCGTTGCCCAGTCTTTCGACGAGTTCTCGTTTCTAAAGGTATATTCACCGGCCTTGAACGCCTCGAGTGCCGCTGAGCTGTCGGCGAAGTACTCATAGCGAATGCGGTCGAAGTTGTTCTGACCGACGTTGAACGGATGATCCGCGCCCCAATAATTTGCGTTCCGGCCATAGACTATTTGACGCCCGACATCGAAGCTTTCGATCACATAGGCACCAGTGCCCAGAAAAGGCTCCAACGTCGATTCGTCGATCCGCGCACCTGTGCTTTCAAACCAGGCCTTGGAAAAAACCGGTATGCCGCCAGCAAATGAAATCGCCTCGCGACGCGGCGCTTCGTCGGTAAAAATGAACTTGATCCTGTGGCTGTCCAACACTTCCAGTGACGCAACAAAGCCTTGAACGACATTGACATACTCCGGCAGCCCTTGGTCTTGAAAGAGATCGAACGTGAACTTGACGTCCTCGGCCGTCATCGGCGCGCCGTCTGAAAAGGTTACGTCGTCGCGAAGATTGAAAATCACCCAGTCCCGGCTTTCGGGATATTCCATCGTCGCGCAAAGCAAGCAGTAGATGCCGTAGGCGTCATCTGCTGTGCTGATCAGAATGTTTTCATACATCAATGCCAGCCCCGTAGCGGAGACGCCCTTGCGGGTGTAATTATTGAAGCTGTCAAAGTTACCCGACGCCCAGGTACTGATCTCTCCGCCCTTGGGCGCGTCTGGGTTCACATAGTCCAGATGGGTGAAATCCGCCCCGTATTTCGGATCGCCAAAGTTGGAATAGGCGTGTGTGACCGTCACCGGTTCATGGCTTTCAGCGCGGGCAAGGCCGGTTGCTGCAAGGATCAAGACTATCGCCGAGGCCGCAAAAACCAGCCATTTCATAGGCTTGGCGCCAAAATCACGCGTTGCAAAAATAGCAATCGCAGTGGGTCGGCGTGGCGTCATGTGTCATTCCTCCGTAACTTCGAGTGCTTGTACAGAGCCTATCGCATCAACTTGTAGCTAGATAATCATTTGTCACATGTTCAAGTCTGCGTGTCTGAATATTTGGTGAACGCTTCGTGCGCACAACAATGGCCGATCGCAACGTCCGGCCCGATATTCCTTGAGCCTATCGATGTCTTAGCCGTCGAGGCTGTCCAGCCACGCGATCAAGTTCGCACGATCCTCAACATTCGGAAGACCTTTGTAGGTCATTTTCGTTCCTGGCGTATAGCTTTTTGGATTGGCCAAAAACCCGTCTAAAGCCTCTGGTGACCAGTCGCCGCCAGCTGTGCCCATTGCATCAGAGTATTTGTACCCCGCGATCGCGCCAATCTCGCGACCAACAACGCCGAACAAATGTGGGCCGGTGCCGTTCGCCCCATCCTCGACTTTGTGGCAGGCTTGGCATTGGCGGAAAAGCCGTTCACCCGCTTCTGTATCCGCAGCCGCATAGACCTCGGTAAATGCAACTTCGACGACTTCCTCGCCGCCGTCATCATCTTCGCCGGTCTCAATCGTATAGGCTTGGTGATGTTCGCCATCGTGGCTTTCGGCTTCGTGGTAGATCAGCTCGGCCGCAAAGCCGCCCAGCAAGAAGACTAGAAAGGCCCCGCAAAAGCCGCCGACGATCTTCGTCAGTGTCATAGTGTCGAACATGTCGCGTCCAGATCCTTCGATGTTTGGCGGTTATCTATCCGCTTCCACTAACTAGCATCAAGGGATAAGAGCCGCGACTAAACGCCCTTTTTCGCCATAGACAGACTAAGGAAAGGCATCATGACCAGTCGTATCGCCTTTCAGGGAGAGCCGGGCGCGTATTCGCATCAGGCGTGCACAGAAACCCGCCCCGATCACGAGCCACTTCCGTGCCGCACATTTGAAGATGTGATCATTGCGGTGCGGTCCGGCGAAGCCGAATTGGCCATGCTACCGGTTGAAAACACAACCTATGGCCGTGTGGCCGACATTCACAGGCTGCTGCCCGAAAGCGGGCTGCATATTGTTGACGAGGCGTTCGTACGGGTCCACATCAACTTGCTGGGCGTTCCGGGCGCCCATCTCAGCGACATTCGGACCGCCTATTCTCATATTGTGTTGTTGCCACAATGCACCGCCTTTCTTCGCGACAAAGACATCCGTGGGGCCGCGAGCGCGGATAATGCCCGCGCCGCCCGCGACGTTGCCGAAGCTGGCGATAAAAGCATGGCCGCACTGGCTTCGGAACTGGCCGCCGAGGTCTACGGCCTGGACGTTCTCGCCAAGCATATCGAAGATAACGATCACAACACGACGCGATTTCTGGTGATGTCGGCGAGCCCTGACCAGACCCGCCGCGGTGACACCGAGATGATCACCACGTTCGTGTTTCGCGTCCGCAATATTCCAGCCGCGTTGTACAAGGCGATGGGCGGGTTTGCGACCAACGGCGTTAATATGACCAAACTTGAAAGTTACATGGTCGATGGATCGTTTTCAGCGACCCAGTTTTATGCCGACATTGAAGGCCACCCCGATGACCGCGGCGTCCAGCTTGCGCTGGAGGAGCTCGACTATTTCACATCCGAAGTGAAAATACTCGGCGTCTACCCTTCGGACCCGAAGCGGCAATAGACCGTTCGCGGAAGTGCGGGGGAAAGCCCCCCGCAAATCGCAGCGTGTTTGGCGCGAACTCCTAGTTCACTGTCACCCAACGCAAGATGAAAAAGTTGTCGGGCCGCTGGGTCAGGTCGATGTTGTCTTGCATTCCCCAAACGATGGGTTGGACATACATCGGCACATAGGCGTGCTCGGACTGCATGATGCCAACAACCTCGTCGATCATGGCCTGCCGTTTGCCCTCATTAATCTCCGACTGGATCGGAGTGAGCAATTCGTCAACACGTGCATTTGAGAATCCGCCGAAATTCCACGACCCGAGCTTTTTTTCCGCATTCGGCGTGGTCACGAGGAACCGGATCGGGTGCTCGTGATCGAACGCGCCGCCCGGCGACCAGCCAAGCAGATACATATCAAAGTTGTCGGCACGCAGTTCCGGCCAATAGTTCTGCACTGGCATGGCGTCCAATTCCGCCGTGATGCCGATTTGCGCCAGCATCGCCGTGACCGCCTGACAAACGGCTTCGTCGTTCAGATACCGGTTATTCGGGCACTTCAGGCCAAAACCAAACCCGTTCGGATAACCGGCTTCCGCAAGCAGCGCCTTTGCGGCGTCCAGATCGAACTCCGGGCGCGCGGCGTTGGCTTGGGAATAACCGCGCATCGGTGGGCTAACCAGCTGCGATACCGGTTCCGCCGAGCCGCGCATAATCGTCTGCAAAATCGCCGGAACATTGACCGTTTTCGCAACGGCCTCGCGAACACGCACGTCCTGGAACGGGTTCGTGTCGCCGGCATTTGCGCCGTATTTCAGCTTGTCGGCCTCGTGCGAGAAACCAAGCATAATGACCCGCGTCTCAGCGCCGCGTATCACTTTGACACCGTCCCGGCCATCGACGCGGTCGGCATCCTGAATGGGAACCGGATTGATCATATCAACTTCACCGGACAACAACGCCGCAACCGCGGTCGCCGAGTTTTGGATCGGTGTGAATTCGGCACGCGTCACATTGTGTTCAACGTCGCCCCACCAACCTTCAAACGGCTCTAATACAGTCTTCAGACCGGGCTGGCGTTCAGCCACGACGAATGCGCCGGTTCCGTTGGCGTTCAGCGTCGCGTAGTTTCCACTTTCCTTGTCCGGTATCTGAGAATTGTTTGCTTCGGCCCAGCCAGAGTCCAATATCATCCAGTTTGCGATCGAGGCCGGGAAAACAGGATTGGGTGCCTTGGTCATGATGTCGACGGTGTAGTCGTCCACCCGAATGACGTCGCTTACAGGTGCAAACCAGGACCGAACATCTGCGGCTTCACTTGATGCCCGTTCGTAGGAAAACATGACATCGTCGGCGTTAAACGCGCTGCCGTCGTGAAAAGTCACGCCTTGGCGCAGCTTGAACCGCCAGCCTTCGCCGGCTCCGATTGCCTCCCAGCTTTCGGCCAGTGCCGGTTCCAATTCCATGCCCTTATTCAACCGAACCAGGCCCTCGTATACGTTGTTCAGAAATCCCAGCACCGGGGCGGAATTGACAGCGTGCGGGTCCATTGTTTGTGGATCTGTAGTTCCGGCCCACCGGAAATCGGCCGCATTGGCAGCACTGGCTAGAACCAGTGTAGCCGCGGCTATCATCAGGTTTCTCTTCATTGAATATCTCCCGAAATTACGCGGCCTCGACGACCGCTTGTTCATTACCGTCATGCTGGCCGCAGACGTGACGCGGCGCAACTCACGGACTTGCGAGCTTAGTCCCCCTTGATGGGGCAGCCGGTGAAATACAAAGTGGGCGGAGCCATCGCCCCGCCCGCATTTTTATGATGAATTCAGAGTAAAGTACTTGAATTTTGCGGCATCGTCCGGCGCCACGACGGTGCCGATCCTGCCTTTCATGCCCCAGTTCAGCACCTGGTGGTGGATCGGGATATAAAGCACTTCATCCTGAACCGTTGACCAGATATCCGCGATCATCCCGTTGCGCTTCGGAAGATCGGTTTCCGAGGCCAGCGCGACAATTTTGCCGTCCAGATCGGGGTTAGAATACCGCGTGCCGTTCCACGAGCCATACTTTTCGCCCTTGGTGTGGACGAGGAAGTTGAAAATATACTCGGAATCGTAGGTGGGAACGCCCCAACCCAGCATATAGAAATCCGTGGTCAGGTTGTTGATCATCGGAAAGTGCTGCGCCTTGGGCTGGGCATCGAGATTCACGGTGATCCCGATCTGAGCGAACATGCCCACGGCCGCTTGACAGATCGCCTCGTCATTGATGTAGCGGTCGTTTGGGCAGTTGAGCGTGATCGAGAATCCATCGCCATATCCGGCCTCTGACATCAGCGCCTTGGCTTTGTCGATGTCGGTTGCAGGAACCGCGTCCAGATCGGCGTTCCAGCCGTTTACGAATGGCGGCATAATCACGCCCGCAGGCTGCGACTGGTCGCGCATGACGACCTGCCTGATCGCATCGCGGTTGATGGCCATGACCATCGCCTGACGCACGCGTTTGTCGGCAAAGGGATTGGCGCCGTCGACATTATCGTTGGCCAGATCAGCGTCGCCCATGTTCAAGCCGAAGAAGATGACCCGATTTTGCGGTGCGGTGCGCACTTCCAGCCCATCAGCCGAAGCAACACGCTCAAGGTCCTGCACCGGAACGTCCTGGATAAAATCGACCTCACCCGACAACAAAGCGGCCACGCGCGTCGCGGCGTTCTGAATCGGTGTGTACTCTATCCGTGTCACCTGCATCGGGAACTCGCCTGAGCCCCAATAGTTCTCGCTGATCTCCAGAACCGTCTTCACGTCCGGTTCGCGGCTGATCAGCCGGTAGGGTCCGGTGCCGTTCGCGTTCTTGGCCGCGAAGGTATCCTCACCGCCTTCATAGTCCTGCACTTTCACGGCGTTATTCGCCTCGGCCCAGCCCTTGTCCATGATGAACATGTTGGTGAGGTTGTTCGCCATGATCGGGTTGGGTCCGTCAGTGACAATCTCAACTACGTATTTCGATGGTGCGCGCACCTCAACGACCGAGGCGAGAAGCTCTTTGTAATCCGAATCCGGTGTCATCGCCCGTTCGAGGCTAAATTTGACATCCTCGGAATCAAATTCCGCGCCATCGTGATAGGTCACACCCTGGCGCAGATTGAATGTCCAGACATTTGGATCATCGGGCGACGGCCCCCAATCGGTGGCCAGTGCCGGAACGATGGCGCCGGTCATGTCGCGCATGACCAGTGGCTCCATAATCTGATGCGCCAGCGCGCTGGTCGGACCCTCGTTCTGTGCATGCGGATCCATCGTCAGCGAATCGCCCGCCCGCGCCCAGCGAAGTGTTTCGGCCGAGGCCGCGCCCGCGACGAAGACAATGGTAGTGGATAGAAGAAGCGTTTGGCGAAGTGCCATGATATTCCCCCTGAGATATTGTTTTAACTGTCAGAGAGTCTCGGCAGCAGCACCGGGAAGTCAAGGCAACTATCGAAGCAGCCTTGGTGTCTTAGTTAAGTTGGGCTGATCGGACATGACAAGCGGTCGAACTTTTGGCATCAATTTGACGGTCAGTCCGGCAATGAAACCTGGGAACGACTAAATGGATCGAATGTTCAACAACTCGGTTTCAGCGGCCCGTGCCTTGGTGGTTTTCGTGGCTGTGATGGGGTTCTTTCTTGGCCAGCTCCTACTGGGTGAATTCTCGATCTGGAAATCGCTCGCCGGTGTTTTTGGGATCATTGCGGCGGTAGCTGTCGGGCGCGCCGGGGAATGGTCGCAAAGATCGGCAATCGCACTTGTGGCAATTTGCGCGCTGGCCGCTATCGCCGTTGCGCTCGACGCACGCGACTACTTCGAACGCTACGCGCTAGCTCGGAATACGTATCCCTGGTTTTTCACCGGACCTTATGTATTGGGGCTTGCCCTGATCGCTTGCAAGGCCTTCAGGCGATAGGGTCAGCCGCTTTCAGCAAACACAAATCGTTTGTCGCAATACCCGCATTCAACCCAGCCTTCCTTTGGATCGATCAAAAGCCAGACCCTGGGATGACCCAACGCGCCCTCACCACCGTCGCAGGCAACACGGGATTGCGTGACTGTCTCTATTTCAGGCGGTGGATAG